>Ga0078972_1005324_pt1 | contig 32870 bp, 30 predicted proteins | sample YelNatPaOPGAMG01_FD_67568 | JGI IMG/M metagenome (GOLD analysis project Ga0078972, IMG submission 67568) | Hot spring thermophilic microbial communities from Obsidian Pool, Yellowstone National Park, USA - OP-RAMG-01 (SPADES assembly) (version 2) | ecosystem: Environmental > Aquatic > Thermal... | reverse complement strand
GAGTTGGATCATTTTCATCATAGTTTGGGGATCTGGTGTCCTGATACCGACATGAATGCCTAATTCCCTTATGCCGCATTCGCCGTATTTAACCCCTATACGCCAAAAACAGCCTATATGTGTCCCTTTTGTAGATGTTTACTGGCTCGCCGATCCTGTGACGCATGATATCAGCAGGGGGTCGTTGTGGTGGTGGTATTGGGCGTCTAGTTGTAGTGATTTGGACGTCCACGTCTGAGGGGGGACTCGGTGCTGCTGCGGGTCCATCACCTCCCGTCCGCGCCGGCTGGGGTTTGGATCATCCTCCCCCGAGTCCGGTTGTTGGTAAAATTGTCAAAGAGCGTGTTTCTGCCCGGGTTCACCACCGAGCTGGTCTTCTCGGCGGGGTTATAGGCGATTAGCCTCTGCTGGACGGCCTGTTTCAGATAGCCGTTAGCTAACTGGTGGAATAAGGCTAGAATTCGGGGAGATAGACCGCGGGGTCTTCCGTCAACCCGGCCGGCCTCGGCCTTTTGGGTGTAAAACTCCTGAATGGTATCCGTGGTCAACTTCTAAAGTGGGATTTTGCCCAGCGCGCGAGGAAGAAGCACCCCCAGGGCTAGGCCCGACGCCCTTGTTCGCCTTTATAGCCTTGTTGACAGTGCTATTCGCCCGAAAATCAGCCGACTTGAAGCGACCGGCCCTGGAAACAGAGGGATAAGCAGGACTGGAGAAAAAATTAAGGGGAGAAGCCCTGAGTTCCAAGGCTTCTCCCCTGTTTTGCTTCCCGGCCGGAACCTGGTATAATCTTTCCGGTTGCGGGGACAAGCCCCGCTGGCCCATCTGCCGGGCCGTATTCGCCTGCCGGAAGTTGTGACAGTCGGCGGCGTGCTCGATGGATTTGGCGACCGTGGCCACCAGCCGCTGCTCCTCGCTGCCCCGGACCTTGGCGGGGTGGGAGGCCCGGAACCGGTCCACGTCGGGGCGTAGCTGCGGATTGCCCAGGAGTTCCCTGGCCAAGGTGGCGGCGGCTTCCCTATGGGCATCGCCTTTTAGCTTGACTATCCGCCGTACCTCCTGGTGGATTCGGGCCGCCAGGCCATGGCTCACCTTTTCGCCGCCCTGGCCCCGGATCGCGGCCAGGGCCACCTGGACAATTTCATCGCGGTTTCCGGGTTCCGCTAACCGGGCTGCTCCCATTCCTTTTCGTTCGTACCCGCTTGCCTAAATATGTAAGATATGGTATAATGCTAATACGGGATTGAAGATGGGGATGGTCGAGATGACGGTTGACAATGAGATATTTTGGTGGAATTCAAACCGGGGAAAAAGGTATCTTGTTTCGACCTTGTCCGAACGAAAAATGCACTTGGTGCATCGTTGGGGCGCCGGGTGATTTGGTGACTGAACGCATCCGACCAAATGCTTCCGGGATCAAGTATTGCGTAGCCGGGTGATGTGCTATGTCGATTAGGAATGATGATGTATATATTGTCGATATAAAGCGGGCCATCATCGAGTTTGCCGAATCCAGTACCAAGTCCAAGTTCTATTTCAAGGACATGGAAAAGGGCGTGCGGGAGAGGATTCCCGGCGCCGTCACCAGGGACATCAAGAAGGCGGCCACGGAACTGGTCAACGAAGGTATTCTGGTCTACTATTCCACCGGCAGTACCACCATGTACGGCTTGAAGGACCGGGGGATGGACGAGGATCCGGAGTAGCCGCGGCGGGTAGGGAACAAGGGCCGGTGACGTATCGGTTGCGCACCGGCCCTTTTGCTTTTCCGCCCTTTTGCGGTGACGGGCTCAGGGAAGACTGGTTTGGTAGTTGTACACGATGCGGGATACGTCGGCTATGGTTTGCAGGGAGGCGTCCTCCCAGCCGTTCTGGCTGAAGACCGTGATCAGGTAGGGACGGTCTCCGGCAAAAACGATGCCCACGTCGTGCCACTTGTCGTTGAGGGCGCCCATCTTGTGGGCGACCACGACCCCCGAGGGTAGTTCCTGGGGCAGTCCGCTGGGATCGTAGACGGAATGCTCCATATAGTAGAGGATCTCGTTGCCCAGGTCCGGATTTTGGTCCCGGAAGACCAAGAGCGCGCCCAGGTATTTGGCCATGTCCGCGGCGGAAGTGTAGGTGTCGCCGTTGACCTGGTAGGTCACCTGGCCGCCCAGGGACTGCATGAAGGCGATGAGGTTGTCATAGCCCACGTAGTCCTGGATCATGTTACGGGCCACGTTGTCGCTGTTTTCGATGGCCAGGCGGGCCAGATCGCGCAGGGTGTACTGGCTCCCGACAGGCTGCGCCTGGAGGATGCCGCTGCCCTGTTCGTAGTCGGCCTGGGTGTAGGTCACTTTGGTGTTTAGATCCACCTTGCCTTGGGCCGCCTGCTCGTACAGGTACAGAATCAAGGGCAGCTTGATGGTGCTGGCGGCGTCGTAGGCAGCGTCCGGGTCGATGCCCATCGATTGCCCGGTGGACAGGTCCTGCACGTAGACGCTCCACTGGCCGGGGCGGGTGGAAAGGTAGCTTTGCAGTCCGGCCTGCAGGTTCGCGTAGTCGGGCACGGTGACGGACTGCGCCCCGGTGCCCCCCTGGCGGGTCTGCCCGTCGGATACGACGGAGGCGATGTGGTCCACGCCGTCCCAGGTCACCTGCACCCCGAAGGCCCGGGAGAACAGGGTCAGGGGCACGAAAACCCGGCCGCCGCTGTAATAAGGGGCCAGGGACAGTGGCACGGCCGAACCGTTGGCGGCGGCCCAGGCGTTGCCCACCTCGACGGTGGCGTTTTGCGTGCCCAGGACCGCGGTCATCGTTTGCGCGGACGCGTTCCAGTAAACGGTACCCCCCAGGGATTCGGCCACCCCCCGCAGCGGCACGGTGATATAGGTGCCGACAACCTGGGGGGCGGGAGTGAACTGGGTAACTTGCCCATTAACTGATAAGGAAATGTTCGGATAGTTGGCTTGGGCCGGAAAAGAGGAAAACATTCCCGCGGCAAGTAAAACGATGGCAGCAATAGTTGTCGAGAGCACCTTCCGAACCATAATGTTTTGCAATAACTTCCCTCCTTTAACAAAACGTATATGTGGAGGTGTTTTCCCCGCTATCAATTATAAATGTGTGGATCAAATAGTTCTACCGGCAATTAATGGCAAAGAACCTATTCATGGCATTCATGGACGAACAGAAACAGCCGGCCGGGCCGCCCCGTTTTGTCGTGCCGGCGGGGCAAGGCTTCTGCCGCCGGGACGGGCTTGTGTTCGTGATAACATGCATAAGCCCGGGAGGCCGGCGGTGGGGGGGTGGGGATGGTCGCAACCAACCCTGACCGGCAACGATTGTTAAGGAATTTAAGGTAATTAATAAAAACTTAAATAACTTCACCATACCTTATTTGTTTTCAAATATTTCCTTAAAATGTTTCCTCTAATATAAAAATCAAACGAATGCGCAAAAAATAACAAGCTCCTGGATCCCGAAAGGGGGCATCGCCTGGAAGAAAGTATTAATTGGCGCCGTAACAGGAAACGGCAGGTTCGTTTGCTCACGAGATAATCGCAGGTTTACGGGAACAAAGGCTGCTTCTGGTGTTTTCATTTTTCGGTGAGCGGCTACTGGTGCTACACAGAAGAGAATTGGCACAACTGACCGCACCGACCGGCCGGAAAAGCCGGGGCGCCCTGAGAAGCACCAAGCGAAAAGGAGGTCGTACCCGTGCACTTTCCGGTAGCCGGAATAACCGTATTTCCCCTCTTCCCAGTACTGCTCGGCTTCCTGGTGGCGGCCGTGTGCTCGCCATGTGGTGTTTCGGGCGTTTTCATCCTGGTGCCGGCGGAAATGACCTTGTGGGACTTTGTCAGTCCCGCCGTCAGCCCCACCAGCCAGTTGTTCAATATCGTCAGCCTGCCGGGCGGGGTAATCCGGTACATCAAGGACGGGCGGATGAACTGGTCCCTTTGGTGGGTCTTGATCGCCGGCATTGTGCCGGGCATGGCGATCGGAGGTTTGATCCGCATTCGCTATCTAACCAACCCGGCTGATTTCAAGGCTTTTATCGGCCTGGTCCTTCTTTATCCAGGTCTGCGCCTGCTCAACGAGAGCCTGCGCATCTTCAGGAAACGGGGAGAAAAGGCCGTCCTGGTTGCCCATGCCAAAGCGGTCGAAGGGGACGCCACCAGGGAAACCGCCGCCGCGCGGGGAGATTCCCGGTCCCAGGCGGCACCGGTAGGGCCCCAGACCCGGACCAGGGAAACAGTTATCACCAGCCGCCTGAGTTGGTGTAAAATCGAGTTCTCTTTCTGGGACCAATCGTACTCGGTCAGTACGGCGCTCGTGGCGGGCGCGGCCCTTGGCATTGGCGTTATAAGTGGGATATACGGCATTGGCGGCGCTGTTTTTACGGCTTCGTTCCTGGTAGGGCTGCTTGGCCTGCCCGTGTATACCGTGGCGGGCGCCACCCTGGCCAGCGCCTTGGTCGGTTCCACGTTTGGGGTGATCTTCTATGCCGTCCTCGCCATGACGCCGCTCGGGGGAGGGCACCACGTCGCACCCGATGTGATTCTGGGTTTGCTCATGGGTGTCGGCGGCTTTGCCGGCAATTACGTCGGCGCCTTCCTGCAGAGATACCTGCCCGACCGGCTCGCCAGGGGAACCATGGGCACCCTGGTCACCGGCCTGGCCTTGAGTTACGTAGGGCAGTTTTTCCTCACTTTCGCCACCCCGGTGTTTCAGACGGTGCGGCTTATGTTCTAGTCGTTGCTTTACGACGGAATCGCGAAAAAGACTTGGAGTTGAACGATCGTGGTCAAGCTGAAGGGAATTCTTCACTATCTCGGCAAATGGGTTCCGATCGCCGTGGCCATCGGCGTCGTTTCCGGCGTGGGAGCCTGGCTTTTCATCGAAATGATCCGCCTGGCGACGCAGCTTTTGCTCGGGCGTATCGCGGGTTATTTCCCGCCCTCCCCCCTGGGTACCAGCGCCGAAACCGTGGTGACTCCCATCCTGCACAAGTGGTTGGTCCCGGTGTCCACCACCCTGGGCGGTCTGATCAGCGGCTTCATCGTCTTCACCTGGGCTCCGGAGGCCGAGGGACATGGCACCGACGCGGCGATTGACGCCTTCCACAACAAGGCGGGAGCCATTCGGGCCCGGGTGCCGCTCATCAAGATGGTGGCTTCGGCCATCACCATGGGTTCCGGCGGTAGCGCCGGCCGGGAAGGTCCTACCGCCCAGATCGCGGCCGGTTTCGGTTCCGTGATCGGCTATCTGTTAAAACTCGATCCGCATGACCGGCGCATCGCCGTAGCCACCGGCATCGGCGCCGGGGTGGGCGCGATCTTCAAAGCGCCCTTGGGCGGCGCCATCCTTAGCGCCGAACTCTTGTACCTCAACGGCATGGAGATGGACGCCCTGGTTCCCGGCCTGATCGCCGCAACCGTGGGTTACGTGATTTTTACTCGCTTTTTCGGCTTCACGCCGGTCTTCGGCTGGCACCTGACCACGAACAACATCTTTCAACCTGTAAGCCTCCTGTATTACGCCATCCTGGGAATTGTATGCGGGGTAATCGCCATTCTCTATTCGACCGCCTTCTACAAGGCCCGAGATCTCTTTCACCTGCTGCCCGGTCCCAAACTGGTGCGGCCGGCTCTGGGCGGCCTGGCCGTCGGTCTCATCGGCGTCTATCTGCCGCAAAGCATAAGCATCGGCTACGGTTGGATCCAGGTGGTCATGGACCATCCCGCCGCCATCCCGTTAGGGGTTGTCATGCTGCTGGTCTTCGCCAAGATAGTGACCACTTCCCTTTCCATCGGCTCGGGCGGCTCGGGCGGCGTATTCGCTCCGGGTCTGTTCATCGGCTCCATGGTGGGGGCTTCCCTGTGGGGTCTGTTCCGGATGTGGGGTTTCGCCGGTGTCCCAGCCAGTCCCGAACTGTTCATGGCCGTGGGTATGGTGGCCCTCTTCGGGGGGGTGGCCCGCGCGCCACTGGCCATGATCCTGATGATCGCGGAGATGACCGGCAGTTACGCCGTCTTGATTCCCGCCATGTTGTCGGTAGGCCTGGCCTACCTGATTGTGGGCGAACACACCATTTACCGCAGCCAGCTGCCCAGTCCGGCCGATTCGCCAGCGCACGTGCACGATTATCTCACCCGCCTTCTCAAGCATCCCGAGGCCAGGGAGCGCCTGGCGCGGGAATTTTCGAACCAGCAGTCCTGACGCTCCGGCACCGGGCGTGCCTTTGGGCGACGTCTCCGAGGTGGAGGACATGGGCGCGAGAATCATAGTGGTCGACGACGACCCCAACGTATGCGAGGTTCTGAGGCTGTACCTGGAAAGGGCCAACGCCGAGGTGTTGTGCCTGGGTAACGGCGCGGAGTTCTACCATCAATTCCGGGACGACGACATCGATTTGATAATCCTGGATCTGATGCTTCCCGACAGAGACGGGTTCGCCATTTGCCAGGAGGTCAGGAAAAAGAGCGCCGTTCCCATCATCATCCTTTCGGCCAGGGGGGCGGAAAGCGACCGCATAAAGGGGCTGGACCTGGGGGCGGACGATTATGTGAGCAAGCCTTTCAGTCCCCTGGAAGTGGTGTCCCGGGTCAACGCCCTGCTCCGGCGGGTGGTCCTGGAGCGGGCCAGGGATTTCCCGGCGCGGGGCGCCCAGTGTCTCGATTTCCCGGGTCTGTCTATCGACCTGGCCGGCCGCCTGGTGAGGGTCAACGGCGACCCGGTGCGGATGACGGCCAGGGAGTTCGAGATTCTTTCGCTCCTGGTCCGGGAGCGCGGCACCGTGGTCAGCCGGGACAGGATTCTGAAACACGTCTGGGGTTACAATTCGTACGTAAGCGGCCGGACCATCGACGTGCACATCAAGTGGCTACGGGACAAGCTGGGCGTCAACAGCCAGTACCGGTACCTGCACACGGTCCACGGCGTGGGTTACAAGTTTGAGGTTCAAGGCGGTCCGTAGGCCCGGGGGCCCAAAAACAGCCCCGCGCTTTCGTGGCCGGGAACGGTTGCGGGAAGAAAGGCGAGCCTCTTTGCTCCCGAGGGTCCAATCCCCCTATAGCACCCCTGCGAACATCTTCCCCGGCGATATTGGCGGCCGGTGCGTGAGGAGCACCGGCCGGCCGGGCTTTGCCCTACGTGGTCCGAAACGGCCAGGGCCCGGACCGGCATCCGGCCAGGTTTGGTTTTCATGATCCGCGCGGGGCGGCCGCCACAAATCCTTATCAGAAAAACGTGATCTTTAAAAGAACGCCAATACCTCGTAAATTCCCTTGTGCTACTCTGGAAGCAGAGGTAGTGAATGCATTCACTATCACACAAGGGAGGGGTCTCACGGTCATGCTGCCAGCGGTCTTTTTCGGGGTAGTGCTTCTTTTTTCGGTGGCTGCGGGAATCCTGGGCGCCATTTTGGGACTGGGCGGAGGCGTTATTCTGGTACCTTTCCTGGCCCTGGTCATGGGGCTCAACATCCACTACGCCATCGGCGCCAGCCTGGTGTCGGTCATTGCCACCTCGTCGGGGGCCGCCGCCGTCTACGTGCGCAGCAAGATCTCCAATTTGAAAGTGGGGCTGTTTCTTTCGATGGCGACCACGGTGGGGGCCATTTCCGGCGCCTACCTGGCGGGCATCATCCCGGACCGGGTGCTTTTCATCATCTTCGGCGTGGTGCTGGCCTATTCCGCTCTGGCCATGTTCCGGAAACGGAAAACCGAGTTGCCGGTCGGGGTGGTTGCCGACCGCACCAGCGAATACCTCGAACTCTCCGATTCCTATCACGACCCGGCGCTGGGCCGGTATGTCGAGTACAAAGTGACCGGCGCCCTGCCCGGGCTGGGCCTCATGTACGTCGCCGGGGCCGCCTCCGGTCTTCTCGGCATCGGCAGCGGCATTCTGAAGGTACCGGCCATGGACCTGGTGATGCGGCTGCCGATGAAAGTTTCCTCGGCCACCAGCAACTTCATGATCGGCATTACCGCCGCGGCCAGCGCGGCCGTGTATTTCCTGCGGGGCGACATCAATCCGTTCATCGCGGCGCCGGTAGCCATAGGCGTCCTGGGCGGGGCCATGGCGGGCACGCATTTCCTCCACAACTTCACTTCCTCCGGCATCAGGACTTTTTTCGTGGTGATCCTGGTTCTGGTTTCGCTGCAGATGCTGTTGAAAGGGGTTGGGGTGGCTTTTTATTGAACCGGCAAGCATTGATCTGAGAGAAAAACTTGTTCGGAGGTGTTCGGTCATGTCACCGGAAGTCGAGACCCGGAGCCTGGCGATGGAACAGCCCCTCTATGCGGGGACGGAAATGGCCCGGGAAGCGCAAGGGACGCTGAAGAAGCTTGGCGAGGCTCTTCTCGGGGAGGCCTTCGTGGGGAATCTCCTGCGCTACGGCGTGTTTGCCAGCATCGCCGTATGCGCGATCGGGGCGGTTTTGTTCTTGGCCGACTACGGGTTCGCGGGCAACGTCCAGCCGATGATCCAATACAGCGCCCGCCCGGCCTTTCCGCACAGCGTGGCCGCGTTGGGCCGTGGCATCGCCGCCTTCAACCCCATGGCGCTGTCCGCTTTGGGCCTGTTGTTACTGGTCGCGCTCAGAGTTTTTCAGGTACTCCTGGCGGCCGTAACCTATGTGGTCAGGAAGAATTACAAGTTCGCATACATCAGCCTGTTTGTTTTTGCCGTCCTCATGTCCAGCCTGTTTCTGGGTAAGGCCGGCGGTTGAACGGCGAGGACGCAGGACGGGGGCGGGAGGTCGCCCGGCGGGAGGGCCGGAAGACTTCCCGCCTTTGTTGTTGGGGAATTATTGACCGGTCGTTGATTCCGGTCCGCCAATTGTGATCTTTGCGCGGATACGGCGGTGGAACTGCCCCCGCAGAAATCTTAACCCGGAGCCGGCCGCGGGGTTCCCTTGGTCTCCTGGTACAGGCGGCGGGTTCCGGTGCAAAGTGGCGCCGGATCCGGTTCAACCGCTGGAAAGGATGTTTCAATTGTTAAGCAAATAAAAAGCAAGGTTCACTGAAAAATAATACTTTTTGCTATTGATTTACACCATAAAAAATCTTTTTTAATAGGGCGCTGTTAAACTGAAGCAGGAACTTGAGAAAAAACTTTTAAGCGCACGTGTTATTTCCCCGGGGGCGCCGGCGAACGTCGCGCCGGTCGGCCGGGCTGTGGCCGGGAGGTATCGGACATGGGCCTGCGGGTTCTGGTGGTGGACGACGACCCCAACGTCTGCGAGGTGGCCAGGTTGTACCTGGAGAAGCAGCACGCGGAAGTGATCCCCATGCCGGGTGGCACGGAGGCGCTCGAATACCTGCAGCACGCCGGCGCGGACCTGGTGATTCTGGACCTGATGATGCCGGGTATGGACGGGTTGTCCTTGTGCCGGGAGATAAGGAAAGGGAGCACCGTTCCCATCATCATGCTCACGGCCAAGGCGGCCGAGTATGACCGGATCCTCGGCCTGGATCTGGGGGCGGACGACTATATTACCAAGCCGTTCTCTCCTTCCGAATTGGTTTCGCGGGTCAACTCCCTGATGCGGCGAATCGAGTTCGACAAAAACCGGTACAATCATGAAAGACTAGAGTTTCCCGGGTTAATTATAGATGTCACCTCTTGGTCCATTGAAGTAAACGGGGAAAATGTCAAAATCACTCCCAAGGAGTTCGATCTTCTTTACCTTTTGGCCAAAGAGCCGGGTCGGGTGTTTTCCCGCGACAAAATATTAAACGTCATATGGGGCTATGACCGGTATGTCAATGACCGTACCGTCGATGTCCACATCAAATGGCTGAGGGAAAAACTGCGCCAGAATGATAACGCGTACACCTATCTTCACACGGTTCACAAGGTCGGCTACAAATTCGAGGTGCAATCCCGATGAAGATAAAGAGGCGCAGCGTTTTATGGCAGCTGTTTCTAGGGTTTCTACTGGTAATGCTGGCAGCAAACGTAGGTCTTTATTTCTACATGGTCTCCGTTATCAAGTCTTATGTTTATGGCATGGAATCGCGTAATATAGCACGGGAATCCCTGGTAATAAAGAGTGACATAGAAAGCGGGAATGGTTCCGCGCAAGACGAGTCCTTTCTCCGCGCCCTCGCCCTGGCCCTCAACTACCGCATCTGGCTGATCGACAGCAACGGCACCGTCGTCTTCGACACCGGTCCGGCCGGCGACAACCTGTCCCCGGCTTCGTTCCGCCAGACCCTGGCGGGTACGGCCAGCCTCACGGTGACCAGGGACGCGCACGACGAAGCCTTCCTGACCCAGTCCCGGCCCGTCCGCCTCCCCGGCGGGGAGCGGGGCGTTCTGGCCGTCAATACGCCGGTCAGCGGGGTTGCCGCCGCGGTGCGCGATGTCGAAAAGCAACTCTTCCTGGGCAGTATCCTGGTGGTAGTGGCCTCCGTCGTGGTGTCCTTCTATTTCACCCGCAAACTGACCATGCCCATAAAGGAACTCATCAGGGGTACGGAGCAGGTAGGCAGGGGAATTTACGAAAGGATAGAAGTCAGGGACACGAACAACGAACTGAACGACCTTGCGGTTTCCTTCAACGATATGATCGCCAGGCTCTCACACATCGAGGAAGAGCATAAGCGGCTCGATACCTTGCAGAAGGATTTCCTTTCCGACCTTTCGCACGAGTTGCGGACGCCCCTCACCACCCTGGAGGCCTTCCTGGAAGCGCTCAAGGACGGCGCGGTGACGGACGAGGCAAAAAAGCGCCAGTATGTGGTGGCGCTGTATGAGGAAACCATGCACTTGAAACGGTTGACCTCCGACCTGCTGCAACTGGCCCGCATCGAGTCGGGCCACGTGGTGGTGGAGAAAGTGTCGTTCGATCCCGCCGAGGCGATCCGCAACGTGGTCCACAACCGGGCGGAAGCGGCCGGGAGAAAGGACAACTGCCTGGTGTCCGCCCTGGCCGGGGAATACCCGCCCATCTGGTGCGACCGCGACCACTTCCGGCAGATCCTCGCCAACCTGATCAACAACGCCATCCAGTTCACCCGCGGCGGCACCATCACCGTGGAAGCCGCGGTGGAGGGAGAGTTTTTGACGGTTTCGGTCACGGATACCGGCATCGGCATTGTGCCGGAGCAGGTCCCCTTTATCTGGGACCGGTTTTTCAAGGTGGATAAGGCCCGCTCCAAGCACGAGCAGGAGAGCGGCCTGGGGCTGTCCATCGTCAAGAACCTGGTCGAACTGCACGAGGGGCGCGTGGGGGTGGAAAGCTCCCCGGGGGCGGGTTCCCGTTTCTTCTTCTCCCTGCCGATGGCCCGGAGGGGGCCGTCCGACGGCCCGTCTTCCCAGCGGGGCGCTCTCGCCAGGGGAGGCGCCTTTCACGCGGGGCTACCACTGCCGGTGCAGGGAGTGCCGCCGGCCTGATCACCGGGCATACCTAATTGTTCGCCCACAGGAGCGATCTGGCGTCCCGCGACCAGCAATCCCGTTCGTGTAAACCGGAAACCAGTCGAATGAGGCTGGTTATCTCGGTGTAAATACCGCTGAAGGCATGGATAATGTCTAGATAGACGACTGATGCGGCTGGCATGCAGATGCCCAGCGTTAATCGCCTATTGTGGTCAGATGCACAATCATTGCAGTATTTCTTGTATTCTCCCAGCCCTTTCTCGATCGCTTTAAGAAAGGACAACCTATCTGTCCGTAGAAAACCAAGGGACGACTCGATAAAAGGCGGGAACCCTTCGAACAGGTGATTAATCTCCATCACCGCCTGGTTGCTGAAATGAATCTGGTTTTGAATCCTTTCCTGCACGGCGGAACCGATATCCGAGAGAAAATCCCTAAGGTTACGAATCCTATGGTCGACCATGAGGTCGAAATCCCCTGACTTTGCCGATATATCCAAAACATGCCGAAAGTGACTGTCGATCTTTTCGATGCAATCTTTGTGAAAGAATTTATTTTCACGAAAATCACGACCAATAGACGTCATAAAAGCAGCCGTATGTTCGAGTGTGTGTATCAGGTCGGTCCTTCTTCCCTCCGGCATTTCCCTCCGCCCCCAATGCTCCCGGTTTTTAACCCGCCGTGAGGGGTAGCGCCGGTTCCCCGGCGGCCGGCCGCCTTCTCCATGCGCCAGCGTGGCAGGCTATCGTCAAGTATCACTTTAAGGGGTGATTGTTAAGAAGATTTTATCAGAATTGTTAAAAAGGGCCCGTGCTATTTAAGACTTCGGGATATTCGTTAAGCCGCCGGGGAGGCTCCCCGGGCGTCGCCGGACCGTCTTCGCGTCCGCGTATGCGGTCCGGTCCCGTCCGGCCCGCGGCCCGGGCCCGCCCCGGGAGGCGCGGGGAGCCCGCGGCGGCAAATTTGCGTTGAAATGTTGCGCAAAACGTGTTAACTTAGTGGTGGGGAGACAGGGGGGAGGCGGAAAGTCCAGGACATGAAAATTCTCGTGGTCGACGATGACCCGAACGTGTGCGAAATCGCCAGGCTTTATCTCGAAAAGCAGAACGCCGAAGTGATTACCATGACCAACGGGACAGAGGCTCTGGAATACTTCCGCGGATCCGGGGCGGACTTCGTGATTCTCGACCTGATGCTGCCCGGTACGGACGGGCTGACGGTGTGCCGGGAGATAAGGAAGGATAGCACGGTCCCCATCATCATGCTCACCGCCAAGGCCGGGGAATACGACCGCATTCTGGGTCTGGACCTGGGGGCCGACGATTATATAACCAAGCCGTTTTCTCCCTCCGAACTGGTTTCCCGGGTCAATTCCCTGATGCGGCGCATTGAATTCGACAAGAACCGCCAGAAGCACGAACAACTGGAATTTCCCGGTCTAACAATCGACGTCGCTTCCAGGGCGGTTTTTGTCAACGGTGTGAACGTCAAGGTGTCGCCCAAGGAATTCGACCTCCTCTGCCTTCTGGCCAGGGAACCGGGCCGCGTGTTCTCCCGCGACCGGATACTGAATTCCGTATGGGGCTACGACCGTTATGTGAACGACAGGACCGTGGACGTCCACATCAAGTGGCTCAGGGAAAAGCTGCACCGGGACAACGGCTGCACCTACCTGCATACGGTCCACAAGGTGGGTTACAAGTTTGAGGTGCGTCCCTGATGCGGATCAGGAAGAACAGCTTCTTCCGGCAGCTTTTCCTGGTATTTCTGGTGGTGATGCTGACCGCCAACCTGGTGCTCTATTTTTACATGATGTCGGTCATCAAATCCTACGTCTATTTTATCACGGGCCGGAATATCCAGCGGGTGTGCCTGGTGATGCAGACGGATATCGACCAGAACGTCCGGGGCACGCTGGGGGCCGACGAGACCTTTCTGAAGACTCTTTCCTCCGCGCTGAACTACCACACCTGGCTGGTGAACGGGCAGGGCGCCGTCATCTACGACACCGATCCCGCGGCCGGCGACACCCCCGCGCCGGAACTGTCGAAGCGGGCCCTTGCGGGTACCGCCGTCTCCGACGTGACCACCGACGCCCAAAAGGAATCCTTTTTCACCGTGGCCGACCCGGTCACCCTGCCCGGCGTCGGCGCGGGCGCGCTGGTGGTCAACACTCCCGTCACCGGTATCAACACCGCCATCCGGGACATGGAGCGAACCGTCTTTTTACGCGGCGTTCTCGTGGTGATCGCCTCGGTCATCGTGAGCTTTTATTTCACCCGGAAGCTAACCCAGCCCATAAAAACCCTTATCCTGGGCACACAGGCGGTGGGACGGGGCGGTTACGAGAAGATCGTGGTCCGGAACAACGGCAACGAGTTACACGATTTGTCCGTTTCCTTCAACGAGATGATCGAGCGCTTATCCCAGGTGGACGAGGAACAAAAGAAACTCGACACCATGAAGAAGAATTTTCTCTCCGATCTTTCCCATGAACTGCGCACGCCGCTGACGACCCTGGAGGCTTTTCTGGAGGCCCTCAAGGACGGCGTGGTTACCGACGAAGAGAAGAAACACCGGTACGTCCTGGCCCTGTACGAGGAAACGATGCACTTGAAACGGCTGACTTCCGACCTGCTGCAACTGGCCCGCATCGAGTCCGGGCACCTGGTGGTGGAGAACGTGTTCTTCGACCCCGGCGAGGTCATCGCCAACACGGTGCGCAACCGGATGCAGGCCGCCGCCGAAAGAGGGAACGCCCTGGTGCTGTGCCTGGCCGGCGAGTACCCGCCCCTGTGGTGCGACCGCGACCATTTCCGCCAGATCCTGGCCAACCTCATCAACAACGCCATCCAGTTCACCGCCGACGGCACCATTACCGTGGCGGCGGCGGTGGAGGGAGAGTTCCTGATGGTCTCGGTAACGGACACCGGGATCGGGATCCAGCCCGAGGAGATTCCCTTCATCTGGGACCGCTTTTTCAAAGCGGACAAGGCGCGTTCCCGGCACCAGCAGGAGAGCGGCCTGGGTCTCTCCATCGTCCGCCACCTGGTGGAGTTGCATCACGGCCGGGTGGGGGTGGAGAGCCGGCCCGGTCAGGGCTCCCGCTTCCACGTTCTTCTCCCCCTGACCGGTTCCCCGCCGGCTGACGGGGAGGCGACGGCCCCTTGACCAGGGAAGGCGGTGGAACGGTGGCGGTTGCCGGGGAAGAGTTGGCTGCGGGGAACCCGGCGGCGGTGGCGGAGGTCTTCCGCGCGTACGAAGCGCTGGTGGCCCGGGCCGACCGGGCCTTTGCCCGGGTCGCCGGAGAATACGGCGCCCTGGTTCGATGCCGCGCCGGCTGCGACGACTGCTGTCACGCGGTATTCGGCCTGTTCCTGATCGAATCCGTGTCCCTGGCTTTTCACGTCCGGTCGTTGGAAGGGAAACAAAAAGAGGCGGCCTCGGAAAACGCCCGGCGATTCGACTCCGGGCTCGCCGCCGTCCTGGCGGGACACCAAGCCGGTGCGGGCGGCGCCCTGGGCCGGGCAAGGGCGCGGTGCCCCCTGCTGGGCGACGACCGGCGGTGCCTGGTATACGCCGGGCGGCCGCTCACCTGCCGGGTGTACGGCATTCCCACCGCCATCGGCGGGCGGGGGCACGTGTGCGGCCGGTCGGGGTTCGCCAAGGGCGGGTCGTATCCCACGTTCAACCTGGACGCGGCCAACCGGGAACTGCACCGGTTGTCCGGCCGGTTGCTGGCGGCCATCGGCCGGGAAGGGCTCGACGACCGCGTCCTGTACGCTGTTTCCCGCTCTTTGACGCTTTCGCCCGCGGAGTTGTTGATGCCGGGGGTGCCGGGGGGAAGGCGTGGCCCAGCGGTCTGACTTCCAGTTTTGTTGAAAGTTTTGTGTTGACAAGCCGTCCTTTTTTTTAGTAATATTTTAGTGAAGCCGTTCACGTGGTATTGAAAAACGCTCCAAGGAGAAGACAGGTTTAGCAAGCTGGAGGAATTGAGAGATATTTCTCCGGGTTGCTTTGACGGCCTGTATGGGTCTGGGCAAACGTCCTGTTTTTACCAGGCTTTCGAGAGTCCGAGTTCATATCTCAGGGAAGGAGGTTACTGTTCCCGTCAGTTAAAGGGGCTTTTAGTATCGTTCTCATACTCAAGAAGGAGGAGGGCGCCGTTGTCGATGGACTTCAAGCCAAAACGAGACGAAGTAGAGATAAAGTATGAAGAGTCGCGGATTTATACGGATGCGGAACTCCATAACTATTCGGAAGAGGAGTTAAAGAATTTTAAGGTCAAGTACGACATACCTGATTTGGATGAACTGGAAAAGGGGCCGTGGCCCAGCTTCGTAGCCGACACCAAACGTGAGGCTCTTCACAGGAAGAAACTGCCCCCCGAGCGGATGCTGGTGGCCCAGGATGTGTGCGAGGACATGTTGGGGCAGTTGCAGTTGTCCTTCACCGACGGGGAAACCCACTGGAAGCACGGCGGTATCGTCGGGGTCATGGGTTACGGCGGCGGTGTCATCGGCCGGTACAGCGACCTGGCGGACAAGTTTCCCTCCGTGGCCCACTTCCATACCTTGCGCGTCAATCAACCAGCCAGCAAGTTTTACAACACCGACTTCCTGCGTACGCTCTGCGATATGTGGGAATACCGGGGCAGCGGCATGATGAACCTGCACGGTTCGACGGGCGACCTGGTCCTACTGGGGACGGTCACCGAGCAGTTGGAGCCCATTTTCTTTGAACTGGGCCACGTGCTGGGCCAGGACCTCGGCGGATCGGGTTCCAACCTGCGGACGCCTTCCTGCTGCATCGGCAAGGCTCGTTGCGAGTTCGCCTGCTATGACACGCAGGACCTCAGTTACGAGTTGACCACCCACTACCAGGACGAACTGCACCGTCCGGCCTTCCCGTACAAGTTCAAATTCAAGTTCGACGGCTGCCCCAACGGTTGCGTGGCTTCCATCGCCCGGTCCGACATGTCGTTCATCGGCACCTGGCGGGATAACATCCGGATCGACCAGGAAGCGGTCAAAGCTTACATGGCCGGCGAGTTGAAGCCGAACGCGGGCGCGCACGCCGGGCGTGAGTGGGGCCGGTTCGACATCCAGAAAGAGGTTATCGACCTCTGCCCGACCGGTTGCATGAGCATGGAGGGCGGCGCTCTCAAGATCAACGACGCGGAATGCACCCGTTGCATGCACTGCATCACCGTCATGCCGCGGGCCCTGCGGCCGGGCACGGATACCGGCATTTCCATCCTCTGCGGCGCCAAGGCGCCCATCCTGGAAGGCGCGCAAATGTCGACCCTCATCGTGCCGTTCATGAAGGCCGAGCCCCCCTACGACAACATCAAGGAACTGATCGAGAAGATCTGGGAGTTCTGGATGGAGGAAGGCAAGAACCGGGAACGTCTAGGCGAGTTGATCCAGCGCAAGACCCTGCCGGTGTTCCTCGAGACCATCGGATTGCCGCCCATGCCGCAGATGGTGAAGGCGCCGCGCTCCAATCCGTACATCTTCTGGAAGGAAGAGGACGTACCGGGCGGCTGGGATCGCGATATCAAGGATTACCGGGCCAGGCACAAGCGCTAAGGGGTCGGTTGAGCGCCCGCCGGGATCGGGCCGGTGCGCTGTTAACCGCAAATCCGGCTGAAGCCACCGGGGCAAGCCCCCGACTTCAGCCGGGGGTCGTTGAATAAATGGCTTGCGCGACACCCCCGTTTCCAAAGGGGGGTCGCCCAGGCAGAAACCGGGAGGTTTGCATAGATGAAATTATCCGAAGATAGACTAGGAAGGTACAATCCGGAGAGTCCGCAGGAAAACAGGCTCACCGACCTCGGGCCCAGGCATTTCTGGCAGTACTTCCCGCCCGTGATCCAGGACAATTACGGGAAGTGGGCTTATCACGAGATTCTGGAGCCGGGCGTGCTGGTGCACGTTTCGGAAACCGGGGGCAAGGTGTTCACGGTACGTTGCGGCGGAGCGCGTTTCATGACGGTGGAGCACGTCCGGGAAATCTGTGACATCGCCGACAAACACTGCGGCGGCTACGTCCGCTTCACCACCCGGAACAACATCGAGTTCCTGGTGGACAGCATGGAGAAGCTCGAGGCCCTGAAGCAGGACCTGATGAGCCGGAAGCACGTTTCGGGCAGCTACAAGTTCCCCATCGGCGGGACCGGTGCGGGCGTCACCAACATCGTCCATACCCAGGGCTACATCCACTGCCATACGCCGGCCACGGACGCTTCGTCGATGGTCAAGGCGCTGGCGGACGAACTGTTCGAGTATTTCCAGGGGATGACCCTGCCGGCCAAGCTGCGGGTTTCCATGGCCTGCTGCCTGAACATGTGCGGCGCCGTGCACTGCTCGGATATCGCGCTGCTGGGCTATCACCGCAAACCGCCCATTGTCGACCACGAGGCCATCGCCAAGGTTTGCGAGATTCCGCTGGCCATCGCGGCCTGTCCGGTCGGGGCCATTTCCCCGGACAAGACCCCCGAGGGGGGCCGGACGGTCAAAGTCAAGAAGGAACGCTGCATGTTCTGCGGCAACTGCTATACCATGTGCCAGGCCATGCCGCTGTCCGACAAGGAAGGCGACGGCGTGACCATCCTGGCCGGCGGGAAGATTTCCAACCGGATCAGTGAGCCGAAGTTCTCCAAGGTGGTCGTGCCCTGGCTGCCGAACAACTTCCCCCGCTTCCCGGAAGTGGTGGAAAGCGTGAAGAAGATCATCGAAGCGTACGCCGCCGGCGCCAACAAGTACGAGCGGCTGGGTGACTGGGCCGAGCGCATCGGCTGGGAGAAGTTCTTCGAGAAGTGCGGGCTGCCCTTTACGGAGCACCTGATCGACGACTACCGCCTGGCCTACGATACCTGGCGGACCAGCACACAGTTCAAGTTCACCGAGGCGGCGTGGGAAGTTTCCCGGGCGGCAGGGGGAGTTGACTAGGCCGGTCTATCAAAGGAGGGTTGGTTAATGGAGGAACTGAGAAAGGCCATCCTCGAATTCGCCGAGAACAGCAAGAAGAGCAAGTTCTACTTCAAGGATATGGAGAAGGCCGTGCAGGAAAAGGTCCCGGGGGCCAAGATGAGGGACATCAAGAAAGCGGCCACCGAACTGGTCAATGAAGGGACCCTGATCTTCTTTTCGAGCGGCAGCAGCACCCTGTACGGGTTGAAAGGCCGGGGCATGACCGAGGACCCCGAGTAGGGGGAGTTCCGGCAAGGCGCAAAGAGAGGTTGCTCCCGGCAGCCTCTCTTTGCCTTGTCCGGTGGGACATCATCAGCGGGGGCGGGGTATTTTGGAAAAACCGCAAAGTTACGAAGAGTTCATGGCCCGGCAGGTGGACATTCTCAAGGAAAACCCGGAATGCGCCAACGCCCGTTACAACCTGGGGGTTTACCTCATGGAGCGGGGACGGTTGGACGAGGCCGCCGACTGCTTCGAGGAAGCCATAGCGCAAAGCGGCCGCATGTTCGAGGCCTGGGTCAACCTGGGCTACATCTATTTCAAGCTGGGCGATCTGGAGAAGGTCATCGCGGCCAACCGGAAGGCGGTGGAAATCGAACCGCGTTACGCCCGCGGCTGGGCCAACCTGGGATTTGCCCACCTGCAGCGGGCGGAAACGGACCAGGCCATAGCGGCCCTGGAAAAAGCCCTGAGCCTGAATCCGGAAATGGCCCAGGCCTGGAGCAACCTGGTAAACGCCTACCTGCAGCGGGACAACGTGGAAAAAGCGGTGGCCACGGGGGAAAAGCTGGTGGCCCTGGCCCCGGAGTTTTCCCTGGGTCACAACAACCTGGCCTACGCCTATTACCTGCAGGGGGACTACGACCGGGCGGTCGCCCACGCCGACCGGGCCGCCGCCCTGGGGTTCGCCGTGCATCCGGATTTCCTGGCCGAGTTGGCGCCTTACCGCCGGCCGTGAAGGCGCGGGCGGGGGAAAGGGACCTAAAGCGTGGCCAGGACCCCGGCGGCCAGCCGCCCCACCGTCTCCTGGCGCAGGCGGCCGTCTTCGTATATGCCGATCTCCCGGTCGTCGTTTAGGAGGCCGGCGAGGGCCGGCGAAGCTTCCCGGGCCCCCAGGCGGCCGAGCACCAGGGCGGCGTGGCCCCGCACCTCCGGCGCCGGGTCCTGCAGGAAGGGAAGCAGCCGGGCGTATTGCTGGCGCACCAACGCGGGGTTGGCGCCGGCGATCCGGGCCAGGGCCCGCAGGACCCCGGGGCGATGGACGGGGTCATCCAGATAGCAGACCAGGGCGGGGATGAAGCCGGCATAGGCGCGCGGAGCGCGGGCGATGATTTCCCCCGCGGCGTCGAAGGTGCCCGGGCCAAAGGCGCCGGGATCCTCCAGGGCGGAAAGGAGGCGCCGCAGGATGCCGGCGAACAAGTCCGGGTCCCGGTCGGCGGTGGCCGCGGCCAACCGGCCGAGGGTTTCGGCGGCGCGGAGCCGGAGGAGTTCGTCGCCGGAATAAAGCAGGCGCTGCAGGTCCCTGACGAGGGCCCTGGGGCGGGCGGTCCCTTCGAGGAGGGGCGCCAGCCGGTAAGCGCCGACCATGTCCGCCACTTCCCCGGCGGTGAAGGTCCGGTCCCCGGCGGGGGCGGGCGGAGGAGCTTTCCGCGCCCGCTCCGCGCGCGATCGGACACCGTCCGCGGTGACCTCCCGCACGTCGTCGTGCAGGCGCACGAAGTAAAGAGCACCCCTGACGGCCCGTCCGGCCAGGGCGCCGCCCGGCACCAGGAGGTTGGTCTCGTCGTCGTAGTTTTCGATTATTCTTTCTTCGTAATCGTCTTCCGGCACCAGTCCCCAGGCCAGGTCCCAGTCCAGGTTGCACGCGAAGACCAGGGCCTCGGCGAAGGCGGCGCCCAGGTTGTGCCCGGTGACGTCGAAAGCGTAGACGGCCCCGCAGGAACAGGCCCCTACGGGCATCTCGCCCGGCCGGCGCGCGGCGGGCGTCCGCGGGCGGTTTAAGGGCTGTCCGCAAAAAGGGCAGTCCGCCCTCTGGGTCAGGTCAGCTCCGAAGGCCAAGTGTCAATCCCTTCTCAATCGCAACCGGGAATTTCCAGGGTAGTGCAATCGCTCCCCGGATGACAGGAACGGGTGGTGATCTGCGGTTTGGCGGTGCCTTTCCCCGCACTCATCGTGTAGTTGGTCTTGCTGATGAGCCGCTCCAGGGACTCGGCGTTACAGCCCGGGCAACGCAGTTCCACCTTTTCGTCGGGCCTGAGGAACAGTTTTTCGAAGGTCCGCCCGCATTGCAGGCAGCGGAATTCGTAGATCGGCACACTCTCTCCCCCATGCCGTTTCCTGCGCCGGGCCAAAGCCCCGGCGGATACCGTTATTTTATTTGCCCCGGCACGCCATGTCAATGCACGATCGCGGCCGGGCGAAAGCGTCCGGGCCGGAAAAAACGGGCGGACGTGCGGCGGGGGGCGCTTCCATGGTAGAATGAGGCGGGGCAAAAGTAGCCATGGAGGGGGTGCCTGGATGAAAGGGAACAGGCCGGCGCACAGGGCCGAAGAATACGATGCGCAGATCGAAGCCACCATTCCGTACTACCGCTGTTTCCACCGGGAAACCATCGACCTGGTCCGGAGCGTTCACCCTGCGCCCGCCCGCTGGCTCGACACGGGCTGCGGCACCGGCAACCTGGTCGCCGCGGCATTGGACGTCTTTCCCCCGACCCGTTTCGTCCTGGCCGATCCCTCCCCGGCCATGTTGGCCCTGGCCGCCGCGAAGCTGGATGGGGCGCGCCAAAGGGTGGAGTTCGCCCCGCCGGCCGCCACCCAGGGTTTACCGTTTTCGGCTGGCTCTTTCGACGTGATAACGGCCATACTGTCGCACCATTACCTCGAACCGCCGGGCAGGGAGGCGGCTGCGGCCAACTGCCTGCGGATGCTGCGCAGCGGCGGGTTGTACGTTACGTTTGAGAACGTCCGGCCGTTTTCCGAAGCGGGCCTGAAGGCCGGGCTGGAACGGTGGCGGGCCTTTCAGCGGCGCGAAGGCCGGAACGCGGCCGGGGTTGAAAGGCATCTGGCCCGGTTCGACCGGGAATATTTCCCGATAACCATCGCCGCCCACGTGGCAATGTTGCGGGGTGCCGGGTTTGCCTGCGTGGAGTTGTTATGGGCTTCGCATATGCAGGCCGGGTTCTGGGCGCTGAAGCCTTGATTTTGCCTTTGCGGCCGAGAGCAAGGTCCGGGTCCGGGGCCTGCATTATACTTCTGTGCATGTTATTATGTGTAAATGGAACGGTTCGAGGAAAGCCTGCGAAAGACAGGTTTGTCTTCGCATAGATAGAGGTCGTTCCAATCGACTTTTGTCCGTTTATTGGCAGAAAATAAATTGTGGGTGGATTTGGCTTGCGACGCGGCATTCCATCTCGTGGCACCGCAGAACGAACGAGAGAAGATATGACAATTCCCGTAGATTCGTTGAGGGATATCGCGGCCAACAAATTGTTGGCTCTTTTGGGGCCGGGCCATGACCCGTGACTTTGTGGATGTATTTTTCCTGGCCAGGGAGTATTTTGACTTTTCGGAAATGATCGATATGGCTTCCCGGAAAGATTCGGGTCTGGACGGCTACCGGTTGGCAGCGGCTTTAGTTTGATTTACGGGGAATGAAGGAGTTTTACCATAACCAGCGATTGAAGTTGATGAACGGCATAATGGGGCAGGGGTAGCCCTTCCCCGGGTCCTTTTGGGGACAGGCAGGTCTTGCCGGCGACGAGGCACTTCAGGTATAATATGCCGCGAGAGGCTGGGCCCGGGGGCGGCCCGCCAGTTTTTCGCCGAGGGGGTTGGGAGCATGGGCAAGCATATCGCGACCGTAGCGGGCGGCACGCTGGCGTCGACCCGGGAGGCGCACCGCGCCTGCGAGGGGTGCCAGACTTCGTGTCAGAGCGCCTGCAAGACTTCCTGTACGGTGGGCAACCAGGTCTGCCCGCAGGAGGAGGAGAAGAAGCCGCGCGCCTGAGGGCGCGGGGCTCCCGGAGGTAATGGTTTTGCTGCACCGCTTCCAAATGGACGGACGGCGGTTGGTTCTGGACGTTGCCAGCGGTGCCCTGCACGTGGTGGACGAAACGGCGTGGTTCTTGCTGGACCGGATGGAAGAGGGGCTGGCCGTGGCCGACGCCGTACGGGAGGCGCGGGCGGCGGGTTTTCCGGGCGCCGGCGCAAGGGAGGCGGCGGCCGAAATCGAGGATCTGGCCGGGCGCGGGCAGTTGTGGTCCCCGGATCCGGCCGGGCCGGATTATATGCCGCCGGTGCGCCCGTTGCGCGCCTTGTGCCTGCACCTGGCCCACGATTGCAATCTGCGTTGCGCCTACTGCTTCGCCGGCCAGGGACGATACCGCGGGTCCCGCTCGCTGATGAGTTTCGAGGTGGGTAAACAGGCCATCGACTACCTGCTCGCCGCGTCCGGGTCGTACAACCAGGTGGAAATTGATTTCTTCGGCGGCGAGCCCCTGTTGAACTTCGCGGTGCTGCGGCGGCTGGTGCGGTACGGGCGGGAACGGGAGACGGTCACCGGCAAGCGGATCAACTTTACGGTGACCACCAACGGGGTGTTGTTGGACGAGACGACGGGCGCTTTTCTCGACGGGGAGCGCCTGGGGGTGGTCCTGAGCCTGGACGGGCGGCCCGAGGTGCACGACGCCGTGCGGCGCACGGCCGCGGGCGCGGGTTCCTACGCCCTGGCGGCGCCGCGCGTGAGCCGGTTTGCCGTGGGGAGGGACAACTGGAACTGTTACGCCCGCGGTACCTACACCCGTTACAACACCGATTTCTGCCGGGACTTCGAACACCTGGCCGGACTCGGCTTCGCGGCCGTTTCTCTGGAACCGGTGGTGGCCGGTCCGGCGGAGCCGTACGCCCTGGGGGAGGGGGACTATCCGGCGCTGGCGCGGGAGTACGAACGGCTGGCCCGGCTTCTGGCCGGCGGAGCCTATCCGGGGGTGCGCTTTTTCCATTTCGATTTGCGGCTGGACGACGGACCGTGCCTGTCGCGGCGGGTATCCGGCTGCGGCGCCGGCACCGAATACCTGGCCGTGGATCCGGCGGGGGACTTGTACCCGTGCCATCAGTTCGTGGGCCGGGCGGCGTTCCGCATGGGCAACGTGGCCGCGGGCGTGGCGCGTCCGGAGTTGGCGGAACGCTTCCGGGCCAGCCACGCCCTGGCCAAGGCGGCCTGCGCGCGGTGCTGGGCCCGCTATTTCTGTAGCGGCGGCTGTCACGCCAACAACCTGGCGGCGACCGGTGACATGCGAGAACCGGGCGCGCTATACTGTCTCCTGGTCCGCAAAAGAATCGAGTGCGGCCTGTTTTTGCGCGCGCAAACCGCCTCCCGTCGCGTTGCCGCCGGTTAGACGGGTTTTTCGGCCGTTTGGGCGCCAAATTTGCCGTGGCCGGTTTACCGGCCGGCTGACGATGTGTTAAGATATCTTAAGTTTCCAACCAACTGGCAAACACCCTATCCTCCCCCCGGGGCTGTTCATCGGCAGCATCAACAGTGTTAGCGCTTTGTAAGGGGCTGAATGATTTGCCACCTTGTAAGGAAAAACGTCGTCTTTGGCCGCGCCGGAGAAAACCGGACGCGGTTGCGGTGACCGGCCGCTGGCGTGCCGCGTGGGCCCTCGGCCTGGCCATAGGCGCGCGGGTGGGGAGAGGGTGCCGGGCGGTACCCGTGCGGCTGGCCGCCCTGGGGCGGCGCGTGGGTCCCGGCGCCGCTTGGCGGGCGGTGTTCCATGGCGTGCATGCCGGCCGGGTTTCCCGGCCCCGGCTGTTCCGCCGCGGTCTTCCCCTCTTAACGGGAGTGCCGCGGCGGTTTGTTGTTTTCCAGTCCGCGGCGCACCGCCTGGCGGCGCGGCTTCCGGCTGGCGCGAGCCGGTTGGGGGATGGGCTGGTGAGGGTCCTTGGTCCCGTGGACGTTTTCCTGGCGGGGGTGGCCGAAACCATCGACGGGTGGGCCGGCCGTCTTTGGCGGGTCGCGGGACCGTCGATGGTTCGCGGCGCGCGGCTGGGGGGCGGCTTTCTCCACCTCGCGGCGGCGCGGGCGGGGGCGGCCGGCCGGAGCTGGACGGCCCGGGTGGGCACAAGCGCGGTCTATCGCCGCGTGGCGGCCTGGCCGTTTGCCTACCGCCTGGCCGGCGCGGTTGTGGCGCTGGCCGTGGTTCTGGTACCCTACCAGCTGTTCTGGGCCAAGGACGCCCTGAACGTGACCGTGGCCGGACGGGTGATCGGCCAGGTGACCAGCGGCGACGAGGTGTGGCTGGCGCTGGGCCAGTTGGAGGAAACGCAGAGCCGCCTCTACGGCCTGCCCGCGGTGCCGATGGAGGCGCTGGATCTCGTGCCGGTCCACGGTGGGGGGCCCTACCTTTCCATGGCGGCGCTGCGCTCGCTTTTGGGCCGGTCCGTGCATTTCGGCGTGGCGGCCGCCGGCATCAGCGTCGACGGACAGGTCCGCTTTGTGCTCAAGGACGCGGCCACGGCCGAGAAAACCCTGCGGGATTACGCGGCGGGTTACGCGGTCAACGGGGGCGCGACGCGTTTCGAGGAGGACGTACAGGTGGTACCGGTGGTCGCCCCGCCGTGGCGGGTCGTTTTCGAAGACCAGGCCCTGCAGGCCCTGCTGAACAGTGCCTCCAAACCGGCCACTTATACCGTGGGCAAGGGCGACACGCTGTGGGACCTGGCCGGGAAGCTGCACACCACCGTCGACGCCATCGCCGCCGACAATCCGGGGATGGACGTGAACCATCTGGCTTTGGGCGAAGTGATCTATCTGGAGCGGCCGATGCGGCTCATCAACGTACTGACCACCTACCCGGCTACGATGGAGGAGACCGTGCCCTACCCGGTGCAGTGGCGGAAGGATTCCCGCCTCTCCTGGGGTCAGGAGAAGGTGGTCCAGGCCGGCCGCCTGGGTGAGGAACAGGTGGTGGCCATCGTTACCGAGGAAAACGGCAACGAAGTGAGCCGCCGGGTTCTGGAGAAACGGATGCTGCAAGCCCCGGTGCCCAAGATCGTGGCCACGGGCGGGGACATCGAACTGGCCTCCCGCGGCGGCGATTACCACGGCGGCCGGCTGATGTGGCCGGCGTCGGGGCCCATCACCTCCCCCTTCGGCTGGCGCACCATTTTCGGCCACCGGGAGTTTCACACCGGGATCGATATCGGGGCCGGCTACGGCCAGGGCGTGGTGGCCGCCGCCCCCGGCGTGGTCACCTTCACCGGTTGGGAGAGCGGCTACGGGTACATGGTGGTGGTCGGCCACGGCGACGGATTGTCCACCGCCTACGCCCATCTGTCCCGCATTCTGGTCCGTACGGGGCAAAGCGTGGGTGCGGGGAGCGAACTGGGACTGGTCGGGGAGACGGGCGACGCCACCGGACCGCACGTCCACTTCGAGGTGCGCGTCGACGGTACGCCGGTAAACCCGATGAATTTCCTGTAGTGGGGAAAACATGCTTCCGCCTCCCGAAAGCCCCGTTTGCAAACCGGGGTCGATGGTTTACAGGCCGGTGCCGCCCGGGGGGCGGCCTTCTTTTTGGGCCGGGGACGCCGGCGCCACTGGTCGGCGCCGGTACGCCTTCCAGGCAAAAGCACCTTTTGGCCGCCCCCGCGCGGTGCTATAATTAAGGACGTGCGCCGGGGGGGTGGTAGACCGTGAAAACGGTGCATAACATCAGCATGGGGCAGCGGTTGTCCTGGGGCTTCCTGATCGCGCTGGCGGTGGGGCTGGGCGCGTGGCTGCCGCAGGGCGCGCTGACGCGGGCGGTTTACGCGGCCGCGCGGGCCGCCGTCTCGTGGTACACGCTGTACGGCTACCCGGGCTACCTGACCCTGGCCGGAAAGGACGCGGTGGTGCGCTACCGGCCGGGTGACGCGGCGGACGCGGTGTTGGTCCTGGCGGGGACGGAGAAGTACTACGCGCGGGTGATGGCCGACTTCGGGGTCCGGCCCGGGGGCCCGGTGCCGGTGGTGGTCTATCCGACCGCTGCTTCCCTGAACCGGAGCTTTGGCTGGGCGGGCGACTTGAACGCGGAGGGCGCCTACTGGGCGGGCGTGATCCGGGTCCTGGCCCCGTCGGCCTGGATCACGGTGGACAACGCGAACGTGGAAAAGGACATCTTTTTGGACGAGGGACCGATGGCGCACGAACTCACCCACCTGGCCGTGGACCTGCGCACGGGCGGCAACGCGCCCCGCTGGCTGCAGGAGGGACTGGCCCAGTGGGAGGAGAACCGGTTGACCGGTTTCCGGCTGCCGCCGCCGGATGATGATACCTGGTACTCCCTGGATGACCTCACCAACCGTTTTGACTCGTTGACCGACCAACGGGCGGCCTACTATCAGTCGTTGGCCGCGGTAACGTACATGTACGGCCGGTTCGGGCCGCAAGCGGTGGACGTGCTTCTTTCCCGCCTCGGGGCGGGGGAAGCGATAGGGCCGGCGTTGGCCGGCGCTTTCGGGGAGGGGCCGGCGGATTTCGCCCTCCGGTACCGGCAATTTGCCCGGGCCGGTTTGGATTAGCGGGCCAAATGGCGGAAGGATTATCACGGCCGGGCAAGAATATGTTTTTGGGCCCGGGTCGTCATATTTCTTGTGGATTCGAGGGGGATCGATGGACAAGATTCTGGTGAGCGGAGGCCGTCCTTTGAAGGGACGGGTGCGGGTGAGCGGGGCCAAGAACGCCTCCCTGGCCGTCCTGTGCGCGGCCATGATGGCTTCCGGCGAAGTCGTTCTGGACAACGTTCCGGCCATCAACGATATCTTCGTCCTGGTGGACATCCTGCGCGGACTGGGTGCCGCGGTGGAGTGGCTGGAACGGGGCGTGTTGCGGATTCAACCGCCCGGGCGGATCGACGGCGCGGGGGCCACCTATCCGGAGGTAAAGAAGCTGCGGGCCTCCAGCCTCCTGCTGGGTCCTCTCCTGGCGCGTTTCGGCCGCGCGCGGGTGGCCCTGCCGGGCGGCTGCAACATCGGCATCAGGCCCATGGATCTCCACTTCAAGGGTTTGGTCGGCCTGGGGGGCGATCTGACCCTCGAGCACGGGTGCATCAACGCTGAAACGGAGGGCCTGAACGGGGCGCGCATCTACCTGGATTTTCCCAGCGTGGGCGCCACGGAAAACATCATGATGGCGGCGTGCCTGGCCAAGGGGCAGACGGTGATCGAGAACGTGGCCAAGGAGCCCGAGCTGGTGGACCTGGCCAACTTTCTCAACAGCATGGGCGCCCGGGTGCGCGGCGCGGGCACCGACGTCATCAAGGTGGAGGGCACGGACGGTCTGTCCGGGGGGCGTTACAGCATCATTCCGGACCGGATCGAGGCGGGCACGTTCATGGTGGTGGCCGCCGCCAGCCATGGCGAGGTCACCGTGGAAAACGTGATCCCCTTTCACCTGCAGCCGGTTACGGCCAAGTTGCGGGAGGCCGGCGTGGAGGTCGAGGAGCGGGAGGACCGCATCCTGGTGCGCGGTGGCCAGCGGTATCAGAACATCGACATCAAGACCATGCCCTACCCCGGTTTTCCGACCGACATGCAGTCGCCTTTCATGGCCTTGCTGTGCACGGTGCCGGGTCTCTCCCTGGTCACCGAGAACATCTTCGAAAACCGCTTCCAGGTGGTCAACGAACTCAAGCGCATGGGGGCGTCGATCAAGGTCGAGGGCCGCGTAGCCGTGATCGAGGGCGTGCCCGAGATCCAGGGGGCCCAGGTGCGGGCCACCGACCTGCGGGCGGGGGCCGCCCTGGTCATCGCCGGGCTGATGGCCAGGGGCGAAACCGAGATTTCCGGTGCGGAACTGATTTACCGCGGTTACGAGGACGTCATCGACAAATTGGCCGGCCTGGGGGCCGTGATCAGGGTGGCGGAGTCCTAGTGGCCACGGCCCGGCGGGAGGGCGGGCGCCAATCCGGAGCGAGGCCGGTGACTTTTGTGACGCAGATAACGAGGTCGGGGACGACAAGACCGGCGGAGTGGGACGGCAAAGGCACTATCTTCCATTTACCTGGCTTTGCGACCGGGCTGTGAAGCCTTTTTTCCATTGCAACCGAAAAGAGGATGAGGGTTCGGATGTTTCGCTGAAGGGCGGTGAGAATGAAGTCATTGATTAGGTGGTTAGCGTAACCGCCACTTGGTGAAGGACCGGCGGCACACGCCGGCGTAAAGACCGTCTTGTCTCCCGTATCTATCTTTTTAGCCGTAAAATGTATTATTTCGAGAAGGGATTGTAACGTCTGTAACGAATACTCTTTGGTATAGAAGTCTTCCGGCTGGCCGGGAGGGCGGGTAAACCGGGGATCGCCGGGGCTGCCGGCGGGTAACCGGGTGACCGGCTGAGACATTTTCCCGCCGGGAGGAGGGACCGATCGCTGCCGGGGAGGGGAGTAGAGAAATGTTCACAGTGTCCGTCGATGCCGCCCGGTGCGACGGTTGCGGTGAATGCGCCGCCGCGTGTCCGGCGTCGATGCTGGAAATGGTGGACGGCAAAGCCGTGGTGACCGGTGACCCCGCGGACTGCCTGGGGTGCGAAACGTGTGTCGTTACCTGTTCCCGTGAGGCCGTCCGGGTCCGCGAAACCTGAAAGGGGCTTTGTCCATCCCTATTTCGCAAGGAGGTGTTGGGTTTTTGGTCTATTATTTCATAGGGTCGGTGCTGCCGTACATCACCCTGGTGGTTTTCACGGTCGGCGTGCTGTACCGGCTGGGTCGCTGGGTGGGGGCGCGTATCGTGCACCGCATCGTCCTGTCCCCCTTTTCCACGACGCCCACCGATGTGGTGGTCAACATCGGGGCCGAGGCCGTGTTTTTCCGCAGCATGTTCCGGATGGACAAGAAACTGTGGGTCGGAGCCTGGTTGTTCCACGTGGCCTTGTTTTCCGTGCTGGGGGGGCACCTGCTCGGGATCTATACCCTGGGTGACGAGTTCACCTACATCGGGGCCTCCAAGGTTCTCAGCGAGCACATGTCGGACCTTCTGGGGGAAAGCTTCGGGATCCTGCTGTTCGTAGCGCTTCTGTATCTTCTCTACCGCCGCGTCACCATCAGGGAGGTGCGCCTCGTTTCAGCCACCAGCGACTATCTGCACCTGTTCCTGCTCATCGGTATCGTGGGAATAGGGGATCTCATGCGCCTGGTTCCGGCGTGGGGCATCGAGTACTTCCCGGTGCGGCAATGGATCACGGGCATTCTCATGGGCAGCCCGGTACCCTTTCCGCAGGTGCCGCTGTTCGCCGTGCACATGCTCCTGGTCCAGATCCTGATGATGGTTTTCCCTTACAGCAAGCTGATGCACGCCCTGGGCATGTTCGCCAACCGGTGGATCCTGCACAAGATGTACCTGGATCCCGCCCCGGGCCTGCCGGGCGTTACGGCCCCGGCCGGCGAGGCGTACCGGCCCTTCATGGGGAGCCAGGCTATCGGCGGGGGGGTGTCCTGACGTGAGCGCCGAACCAACCAGTCCGTACAAGCAGCCGCCGCGCGCGAGCGAGGCGGACATGCGCAAACTGCACGTCATCCCGGTGCCCGATGACCAGAAGGTGGCCAAGGCCATCGAGTACATGGACAAGATCAGGAAAAAGTTCCGTTCCTTTACCCTGGCCATGGAATCCTGCACCAAGTGCGGTCTCTGCGCGGAGAACTGCCACACCTACCTGGGGACGCGCGATCCCAACAACATCCCCACCGGGCGGGCCGACTTGATGCGCAAGGTCTACAAGCGCTACTTCACTCCCCAGGGGCGCCTTTTCGGCAAACTGGTGGGCGCGGAAGACCTGACGCTGGACATGATCGAAAAGTGGTACTCGTATTTCTACCAGTGCAACGAGTGTCGCCGTTGCGCCATGGTGTGCCCCTTCGGCATCGATACCTGCGAGGTTACCTTCATCGGCCGTCAGATCCTGCACTGGCTGGGGATCGAGCCCAAGCTGCACAACCACACCGGCGCGGCCATGCAGAAGACGGGTAACCACATGGGCTTTCCCAAGGCCGGTATCGTGGATACCCTGGAGTTCCTGGCCGACGACGTGCAGGAGGAGTTCGGGGCGACGATCCGGTTCCCGGTGGACGAGCCGGCGGACATCCTGTACGTTCCCTCTTCCGCCGACCTTTCCCTCAACGAGTACACCATCAAGGGCGCCGGGATGTTCTTCAACTACATCGGGGCCAAGTGGACCATTCCCAGCACCCTGCTCGAAGCCGGCAACTTCGGCCTCCTGTTCGACCAGGAAGCGGTCATGCGCGACAACATGCGTCGTCTGGTGGACGCGGTGGTGGACCTGGGAATCAAGAAAGTGGTCTGGGGCGAGTGCGGCCACGGCTGGCGGACCTACAAGCACTACATGGACAGTACGCTGGACCGCCCCCTGCGGGTGCCGGTGACCCATCTCCACGACGAGGTGGCGGAATGCATCCGCCAGGGCAAGCTGGTGCTGGATCCGACGCGGAACAAAGAGCCGGTGACCCTGCACGATCCGTGCAATTACGGCCGGGCCTGCGGCCTGATCGACAACCTGCGGTACGTGATCAGCCACGTCGTCACCGATTTCCGGGAGATGACCCCCAACCGCCAGTTCAATTTCTGCTGCGGCGGCGGATCGGCCATTTTGTTCGACGATCCGGTGATGTACGATCTGCGGATCAAGTTTTCCCAGAAGAAGGCGGAGCAGGTTCGGGCGACCGGGGTCGGCGACAACGGCGACGGTATCCTGTGCGCGCCTTGCTCCATTTGCAAAGCCCAGTTGTATCCGATGGTGGAGGAACACGAACTGGGTGTCCATGTCAACGGCCTTATCGACCTGGTCGGCAAAGCGCTGGTGTGGCCGGGGCAGGCGTGAGAAGTGGGGAACCCCGGCCCGGGGCGCGCTCCGAAGGCGGATCGGGTGCGTCGGGATGTGAGGATTGACGGTTTTCCGGGTTGATGGTATTGTATTGGGGGGGTGATCGCCCCTCGGGGTCAGGGAGACACAGAGGAGCCGTTCCGAAGGATCGCGCCGGGCTTTCGGCGCGAGGCCCGAATTCAATTTTATTGTCAGGAGGAGATTTAGCATGCCTATGGTGGAGATCAACGGAAAACAGATCGAGTTGGACGAAGACGGTTTCATGGTGGACCCGGATCTGTGGACCGACGACGTGGCCAAGTATTTCGCGGCGGGCGAGGGCATCACCGGCGAACTCACCGAGGAGCATTGGAAGGTCATTCGTTACCTGAGGGACTACTACAAGCAGTTCCAAATCGCTCCCATGATCCGCAAGCTGTGCAAGGAGACCGGCGTCAGCCTGAAGGGGATATACGAACTGTTCCCCTCCGGACCGGCGAAGGGTGCTTGCAAACTGGCCGGCCTGCCGAAACCGACCGGCTGCGTATAAGGATGTCTCCTGCCGGGTATTTTTCCCGGTGAAGACGGGGTCCCCGGCCCGCCGGAGGCGGGTCGGGGCTGGAAGGGGCACGGCGTTCCCCCGCGCGGGTGGCTGTGCCCTTGTTTTTGGGGGGCGAGGGTATGGCGGGACGGCGGGCGCGGGTGATGGTGGCCGCGCCGCACGGGCGGTCCGGGAAGACCACGGTGACCCTGGGGCTGGTGGCGGGATTGGCGGCGCGGGGCCTCGCGGTGCAGCCTTTCAAGAAAGGGCCCGACTACATCGATCCGGGTTGGCTTTCCCTGGCGGCGGGGCGGCCCTGCCGCAACCTGGACGTTTACATGATGGGCGTCGACGGGGTGCGCAAGGCTTTCCTGCGGGGTTCCGGCGACGCCGATATCGCCGTGGTGGAAGGGGCGATGGGCCTCTACGACGGCCTGGACCTGGCCGGCAGCGGGAGCACCGCCGAGGTGGCCAAGGCGCTGGCCGCCCCGGTGGTGCTGGTGGTGGACGCCACCCGGATGACCCGCAGTGTGGCGGCCCTGGTGTCGGGTTTCCAGCGTTTCGACCCCGCCGTGGGCATCGGCGGGGTGATTCTGAACCGCGTGGCCAATGCGCGGCACGAAGCCATGCTGAGCGCCGCGCTTCGGGAATACTGCGGCCTTCCCGTCCTGGGGGTGCTGCCCAAGGGGCGGGGTTACGACATTCCCGACCGGCACCTGGGCCTGATCCCAGCCGCGGAGAGCGGGGAACTGGCCACCCGGGTGCAGGCCGCCTTGGGGGCCGTAGCGCGGGATCTCGATGTGGACGGGATCCTGAACCTGGCGCGAAGGGCGCCGCCGCTAGCGGTCGCGGCGCCGGACGCTCCGGCGGTTGCCGTGGCGGGAAAACGCCCCGCCGTCGGGGTGTTTCGGGACCGGGCTTTCAGTTTTTATTACCCCGAGAATCTGGAAGCCCTCGTGGAGGCGGGGGCGGAACTGGTCATGATTGACGCCCTGGCCGACGGCGATCTGCCCTCCGTCGACGCCCTTTACCTGGGGGGGGGATTCCCCGAGGTGCAGGGGGCGGAGCTTTCGGCCAACGCGAGCCTGCGCGGGGCCGTGCGGCGGGCGGTAGGCGAGGGCCGGCCCGTT
>Ga0078972_1005323_pt1 | contig 32871 bp, 25 predicted proteins | sample YelNatPaOPGAMG01_FD_67568 | JGI IMG/M metagenome (GOLD analysis project Ga0078972, IMG submission 67568) | Hot spring thermophilic microbial communities from Obsidian Pool, Yellowstone National Park, USA - OP-RAMG-01 (SPADES assembly) (version 2) | ecosystem: Environmental > Aquatic > Thermal... | reverse complement strand
AAAAGTGACTTGGTGTCCTTTATATCACAAATTGAAAATCTTACACTTGTTCCAGACAGCATAGCAGAAGTGGTCATAGACGAAAGGACTGGGACTATTGTCGTTGGAAAAGATGTGAAAATATCACCTGTTGCGATATCCCATGGCAACTTGAATATACAGATCAAAACGATAGAAGAGGCGTCTCAACCTATGCCATTCTCATCTGGCGAGACAGTTATCACAAAAAAAGAGGAAGTCAACGTAGAAGAAGAAAATATGAAAATGAAGATAATTCCAAGTAGCACAACAATTGACGAGGTTGTAAGGGCTTTAAATCTAATTGGTGTCTCTCCTCGTGATATGATCATAATCTTACAAGCGATAAAAAAAGCTGGTGCATTGCACGCAAGGATCGTAACGATATGACGATAGAATGTTAAAAAGTAAAAAACTGCCATGATAAATAGTGTTAAATCATTACAACATAATACAAATATAGCAAAAAAAGAGAATTCCGATAGGCAGGACAAAAAAATTTACGAAGCTTGTCAGGAATTTGAATCAATATTTATATCATATATGCTAAAAAACATGAGAAAAACCATCCCAAATGTAGAAGAAAATCTTTCTCGTGATATATATACATCTATGATGGATGAGGAAATTGCAAAATCCGTTGCCAAAAGGTCTGGTATAGGATTAGCTGATGTTATTTATCATCAATTAATCTTAAAAAAAGGCTAAAGTTATTCCCCAATTATTACGATATATGATGTAGATGATAAGTGTTGAACACAAAAATTTTAAATAAGCAACACTTGTTATCGGAAAATAAGGGGAATTGATATGAGAATATTTAATTATTACGACAGCTTAAAAATAGATAAAACATACCTACGGCAATCTCGGTCAGTAGATCAGAAAAGATCAGTTTCTGATACCACAAAGGTTAAGAAAACTGATGAGATCATCTTATCTTCTCATGTTACAGAATTGCATAAATATGAGGAGATAGCGAAGATGCTTCCTGATATTCAGGAGGGAAAATCCAACGCCATCAGCAAACAGATTGAATCTGGCGAATATAATATTGATGGTAAATCAGTCGCTAAATCCATAATTGATCTGATCGGATAATGCCTTATAATTTGCTTACGGATCGCTGGCACGGTAAAAAGAACCATCATGGATATTTTGGCAATCTTGAAATGATCAAATAAGCCTTTTTAAGTCTAAGATATAATTTCATTTTTTATATTTGACACTCAGATAGACCAAAAAAGGCTCATCAGGGCGAAGAGATGGATCAGCAACTCCCCCACTTGACCATTTTTTCGTCCTGATTATTTGATATTAGGTAATGGTTACTTTCCATGGAGGGACATGTCCTTGTCAGCAGGATTCGTCAAAGAAGTAAGAACAAATTCAGGATCGCAAGAATATGGACTTATAGAAAATCGTATAGACGATCTGATGGAAAGTTTGTTAGAAATTCTATATAACGAACTTAGCCAGTATAGAATTTTGATTGATATGCTATTTGAACAACGCGATTGCTTTTCAGAGGGAAATATCCAGAATTTTGAGGAGATAATAAAGAAGCAAGGGACAACAATCCTGAAAATAAAAACATTAGAAGAAGCAAGAAAATCTGTTGTATTACAATTATCACAACTTCTTAACATACCCCAAGAAGGTCTTAGTCTATCAAAGTTGGCAGATTTAGTAAACCAACCTTACGATAAACGTCTCTCAGAGATTTGCGATGAAATACAATCTATAATTGGTGAACTTGAGAATATAAAAGAAAGCAACGCCTATATTATAAAACACGCACTCCATTATGTCAGCGGAGTTTTAAAGATATTCGCATCTTCTTATAAGCAAAATATAAAATATTCAAATAACGGACAATTAGAACAAGGCGATGGAAAAGGAAAATTTGTATCAAGCTGGGGATAGTCTTAGCATAAATGATTGTGAGGTATTTTTAAGATGAGCCTTTTAGGAAGTCTTGACATCGGAAAACGGGCAATGATGAATCAAACACAATCACTGAAGATCACAGGGGAAAATATATCCAATGTTAACACGCCCGGCTATTCAAGAAAAAGGATTGAAGTTAAAAGCTCTATATATACAGAGCAAAGAGAACTAAATTTCTTAGAATCCCGAAGAATAAGAGATAAATTTATTGACAAAGGTATCAGAAACGAAAGCCAAAATCTCGGAAATTGGGAGATCAAATCACAACTATATGGGCAGATTGAAAGAATTTTCCTTGAACCATCTGAAAACGGTATTAACAACTTGCTTGGAGAATTCTGGAATAGTTGGGAAGACCTTGCAAATAACCCTGAGAATATGACTACAAGAGCGGTTGTCATTCAACGAGGAATATCATTAGCCCAAAGCATTAACCGTATTGATTCCGCACTGAAAGACATAAGAAAAACGGCGAACGATTACATAGATGACAGACTTGAACTGATAAATCAAAAGGCAAGCCAGATCGCAAATTATAACGCAAAAATACAGTCAATAGAGGCATCAGGACAAGAAGCGTCTAATCTCAGAGATAAAAGGGATATATTCCTTGATGAGTTATCAAAATTGATCAACATCTCCACGATTGAGCGTGATAATGGCACAATCGCAGTTTTTATCGGTGGACGTGCAATCGTAGAAGATAACATATTTAATCCAATTAAAGCCAATAATATTTCCTCAGGAGGTATGGTAGTTACAAATTTGGTATGGGCAGATGATTTTTCCAAAGTTGAGATCAATAATGGAGAAATAGCAGGACTTATCCAAACCCGCGACGAAACTATACCAAATCTTATTGAAAAATTTGACCAATTGTCTCAGACTTTGATCAATTCGGTAAATAAAATTCATAATGCAGGATTTGGACTTGATGGAGTTAGCGGTAGAGATTTCTTCTCAGGGACAGGTGCAAGCGATATAAAAGTCAATGATGATGCAACCACTGGAATAGTTGATCACCCTGAGAGAATAGCAGCATCTCAGAATGGTGAGGTTGGAAACAATCAAATAGCACTTGATATCGCAAAGCTTTCTGATGTTCGCGTGACGTTAGATGGGACAATTATAGATAGTTCAGATTCAATTAACATATCAAAATTTTATTCTGAGACCGTTAATTCATTTGGAACAGATGTCAAACTTTCAAATATGATGTTGGAAAGCGTCCAAATGATCGTATCTGATCTTGAAGAACGAAAAGAATCCGTTTCAGGTGTGTCGTTAGATGAAGAAATGACAGAATTGATAAGACTGCAAAAAGCCTATGAATCCGCAACCAAGTATATGTCGGTCATAGACGAAATGTTAGATACATTGATGAGGATAGGTGGTTAGATAGTATGAGGGTCACAGATAAAATAATACAAGAACGGGCAATAAAGGGAATGGAACAGACAGCCCAGAAGCTATCAAAAACACATCATCGCATAGCAACAACGAAGAATATCAGTCGTCCATCTGACGATCCGATCGGTAGTTCACAAATTATGGCGAATTATAAAGACCTCGCCAAAGTTCAGCAGACGCTCCGAAACTGCGAAAATGCAGATAATCTTCTATCTTATACAGATACAATATTAGAAAGAGTTTCAGATATGTTGATTGACGCAAGGCAAAAAGCATCAGTTATGGCATCTGATACAGTCGGATCAGAAGAACGAAAAACAGTTGCAAATGAAGTCGCCATTATGATCGATCAAATGCTACAATTGGCTAACTCACAATTTTCTCGCAGATACATTTTCAGCGGTCAGAAGATACTGGACACACCATATATAAAAACTGGTGATAATATTGAATATGTAGGCGATGAAGGGGAAATAGGACAAAGAGTGGAACTTGGTCAGGATACTATGGTTGTAAATTTTCCCGGTTCAAGAGTATTCGGCTATGGGACAGAAACAGACGGCATATTTAAGGTGCTTAAAGAGTTTAAAGACGCCCTTGACTCCAATAACACAAAAGAGATAAACTCTGCAATAGGAAAGATTGACGATGAATTAGATAAAATAAGTATAGTTAGAGGAGAAATAGGAGTAAAAGTAAGCAGGATTCAATCAAGCATTGAAGGGCTGAACTCTTTGGAAATCTCATTGAAAAAGGACATCTCACAAGTTGAAGACGTAGATATGGCAGAAGAAGCGGCTCAATTTATGAGCGATCAAGAAGCTTATCAAGCTGCATTACACGCGACAGCCACAATATTAAAACTCCCCAAATTATCAGATTACATTTAAACGCTAAATTCCAAGAGCTTTCTTAATCTTTTGTGCAAATACGTCAGGTGTAAAAGGTTTTACCATATAATCATTGACGCCTGCCATAACTGCTGATAAAACATGCTCTTTTTCAGCATTAGAGGTGATCATAACAATAGGAATTTTTGATAAAGCAGGAGTGCCTCTGATAGATTTCGTGAAGTCAATTCCAGTCATACCGGGCATATTCCAGTCCACTAAAATTAAATTGACTACTAATCCCCCAAGAAGCTTTTTTAGACCTTCGTCGCAGTTCTCTGCTTCTTCAATCTCAAAGCCTCCAATTGCTTCAAGAGACCCTCTCACAATCTTTCTCATAGTAGCTGAATCGTCTATTATTAGAGCTTTCATGGTATTTCCTAAATAAATAAATAAGCCGTTTAGCATGTTCATAAATAAGTTGATGTGAATGAAACATTCTATTATAAATTATATATGATATAGCTATCGCATTTCAAGCATATTTTTCTGAAGATCGGACATGAGTTCGGACAACTTATTATCCAATTAAATTATATAGGAAAATCCCTCCTAAATCTTCCTTTTCTATGATGGGTAAAATATGTCGCTCCTGACGGAGCTAAAAGGTTTTTTATTCAATGTGTTTTCTATAAATATATCACCCCTTCGGGGTTAAAAGTCCTTAACTTAATGGCTATGGGATAAAAAGAGATTTAATGTTTTTTCTTGTCATTAAAAATAAATTTGGTTAGCTAACAATTTTTTAATTCAAAATAGTCCAGAGTTTAGTAAAAAGACAGGAATTTTTGAAAATGCTCAGGCAGACTCCTTTAACCTTTAACTTTTAACCTTTAACCTTATTTATTTTAGGAAATGTCCGAACTAATGTCCTAAGCTCAGAATGTTTATGTTGCATAGAATTTCCAAAGATGATATAATGACATACGAAGTTTTGAATAGTTTTCAGTTTTTATGATAAATTTCAAAAAAATCAGATAATTTAGATTTTCCAAAATTTTAATCAAGATTCAAAATTTAAATTCAGAACCTTTAACCCTGTAATGGAGGTTAAGCAAAATTATGGCAACAACAATTGTTATGCCTCAGCTTGCATCCACTATGGAAAGCGGAACTATCGTTAAATGGCTAAAACAAGTGGGTGAAGAAGTCACAGAAGGTGAGGCAATTATTGAAATCACAACTGACAAAGTGGACGTTGAAGTAGAATCCCCTGCGTCTGGCGTTTTACTTAAAATTATAGCAAATGAAGGTGAGGAAGTCCCAGTAAAAAAGCCTGTTGGGATCATTGGAAGTGCAGACGAAGTCGTCGGAGAGATCATTGAAAAACAGGAAGTTGCAGAGGAAAAAGCTACTGAAATTGAGCAAAAACCTGTTACTAAGCCTGTTGGAAAGATATTCGCTTCACCGAGAGCAAAGAGATTAGCCAAAGAATCAGGCATAAATATAGCAGATGTTATTGGAACTGGACCAAATGGCAGGATCATTGGACGCGATATATTGAAATTCCTTCAGGAAGGCAAAAAACCGACTGCTGAAACTAAAGCTGAAACTAAGTTAGTTGCAGGCGAAATCGTGAAATTTTCTCCAATTCAAAAGACAGTCGCCGAACGCTTGACTATGAGTTATCGCACTGCACCTCATATAGACCTTTTGATTGATGTTAATTGCGAAAAAATGATCGCACTTAGGACTTTCCTCAGAGCTCAAGGATGCAATGCCTCTTACAACGATATTTTAGCTAAATATGTTGCCATTCTACTTAGGCAATTTCCGAAATTTAACTCAACTTATGGCGAAGATGGTATTCATCTATTAAGCGACGTAAATATCGGCATAGCGGTTGCAGTTGGCGAAGATCTGATCGTCCCAGTAGTCAAAAATGTAGATAAAAAGAACATCAAGGAAATTGCAGTAGAAAGTGCAAGATTAATAAATTCTGCAAGAGATAAAAAACTCACACTTGATGACTTATCAGGTGGGACATTCACAATAACAAACCTTGGTATGTTCGGCATAAGGTCATTTAAGGCGATCATCAATCCCCCACAAGTTGCTATATTAGCAGTTGGAAATATAGAGCCAAGAGCTGTTGTCATTCCAGGGCAGATTATTGCACAACAAATGATGTCACTTAGCCTATCAATTGATCATAGAGTTATAAATGGCGCCCAAGGCGGAGAATTCTTGGCAAGGTTGAAAGACCTTCTTGAAACCGCATCATTAGACCTTTTGATGAACAGACCAACAGGATTGTAATGTTTATTATTTACTTTTATACGGAGGAAACGATTTAATGGTTAAGCAAATAGATGTTATAGCAAACTTTGATCCCGATTTTATCGTGAGAGATGTCAAAATACCTGTATTCCAATACAACAAAACTGTTGAAGATGAATTAAAAGACGGAAATGTTACGCCAGAATTTTGTATTGATCTCCTTGAATGTATGTTACTTATCAGAAACTTGGAGGAGATGATAGTTGAATTAAAGGACAATAAGGGACGTTATGGTGCTTTAAGACAATTTATCTATGTCGGCGCTTCTCATGTTTCAATAGGTCAAGAAGCTATCTCAACAGGTGCAATAGCAGGGATTAATCCAACTGATTATATAACAAGCACACATAGAGGGCATGGTGATAGTCTGGCAAAGGGATTTTTCGCGATCAAAAATATGAGCGATGAGGAGTTGATCAGACGATTTGAAGAAGTGCCTCAAATGTGCGAGCATCTCGGGATTGATTACAAAGGAAAAAGCAGGGCTGAATTGATCGATCAATCAATAACGCTCCATCTATATAGGGCGATCGCAGAACTCTTTGGAAGCGAGGACGGCTATTGCAAAGGCAGAGGCGGTGGAATGCACATCGCAGATTTTAGCGTCGGTCATCTCGGGGCAAACGCAATCGTCGGTGGAAGTATGGGTATGGCTGTCGGTGCTGCGCTTTCGTCAAGGTATCTCGGCAACGGAAAGATCGTGCTTTGCTTTGCTGGCGACGGTGCTTACAATAATGGCATCGCTCACGAATCTATGAACTTTGCTACTATGAGACAATTCACTAATGGGCTAATGAGTAAACAGTTCGGTATGCCGATTATATTTGGTATAGTCAATAATCAATATGGCATGACTGGACAACAGCGAGGAGAAGTCACTGGTGTTGACTTTTTAGCCGAACGTGGATTGGGATATAACGATGTAGCTATGTATGCAGAAGTTGTCAAAGGCATGGACGTTTTAGCTGTTATGGATGCCACAAAAAGAGCAGCAGAGAAAGTCAGAAATGGCGAAGGACCTGTCCTGCTTGAATATTGGGGTTGCAGATTTAAGGGGCATTCTTTAAGCGATCCAACAACCGCTTATCGCTCCGAAGAAGAATTTAAATCGTGGTGTTGCGTTGATCCATTGCTTTCATTTCCGCAACAGCTTATAAAAGCCGGTGTTATAACAGAAGATCAATTTGAAGAAATGAAGCGAAAAGCCAGACAACGCAACGAAGATATGGCTTTGAAGGCATCACAAGGACCTATGCCCGATCCGCGTAATATGTTTTTTGGACTCCATAGTGACACTAATTCAAATGTCGTCCCCCCTGAATACCAGAACGTAACCGTGCTAAAAGAATATAAGCCTTTTGAACGTAAAGATGGTAAGATTTCGTATAGAGAAGCGGTTATTGAGGCAATAGTAGAGGAGATGCTCCGTGATAATAGAGTGATCCTATATGGTGAAGACATTGCAGAATACGGCGGAGCTTTTGGTGCAACCAGAGGGATAATTGATATTTTCGGAAGGGATAGAGTATTCAACACTGCCATTTCCGAAGCAGCTATTATCGGAACAGGTGTAGGTGCTTCTATGACAGGTTGCAGACCAATTGTGGAGATAATGTATATTGACTTTATACTTCAAACGATGTGTCAAACAGGCAATCAAGCGGCAAAATGGAAGTTTATGTCTGGCGGACAACCAACATTACCTTTAACCATAAGGACAACTACTGGTGGTGGAAAAGGTTATGCTGGACAGCATTCTCAAAGCCTTGAAGCAATAGTTGCACAGTTCCCCGGATTGAAGGTTATCATGCCTTCCACCGCTTACGATGCAAAAGGATTACTTAAATCCGCTATCAGAGATGATAACCCTGTCGTATTCATTGAACATCAAAATCTTTATGGTGAACCATCTGGCGCTTCCGTAGTGCCGTTAGAAGAATACCTTATCCCAATTGGAAAGGCAGACATCAAAAGAAAAGTTGATAATCCAAAGGAAGGTCAATCTGCGACTGTTATTGCTTATGGTTACATGGTCCCTATCGCTTTAAGTGCTGCTAATAAACTTGCAGAAGAAGGCATTGAAGTTGAGGTCGTAGATCCGAGGACACTTCGTCCATTAGATATTGATACCTTAGTAGAGTCAGTGAAAAAGACCGGTCGGGCAGTAGTTGTCCATCAGGCATGCGAGTTTATGGGAATGGGTGCTGAAATTGTCGCACAGTTGCAGTTACACGCATTTGACTATCTTGACGCACCAATTTTGAGAGTCTGCGCCCCTGATATTCCACCTCCATCTTCACAAGTTCTTGAAAAAGCATTCCTTCCAAACGATACAAGGATCATCTCCGCAGTCAAAGAATTGATCTCCTAAAAATTAATGGCGTCCTTTATTGGGCGCCAAATTAACCAATTTGCGTATTTTATAACTATTAACATCAGAAATTTAAACCTTTTCGCATAACCCTTCGTTATCACTCAACGTATCAAATACCCAACAGATTTTGTCTTTTTAGGTGCAAAATTAAAATATACATTGTCAAATAGAGGAGTGTTACTATGAGAAGGAGCCTTATATTGATATTGCTTTTAACTATTTCCACAATAACGATGTGTTTAATATCGTCAGCAGAGGAAAATATATCTCAAAAACAGGTTAAAGGCTTTATCATTTGGGAATCAAACCGCACAGGACAATGGGAATTATACCGAGCTAATCTTGATGGTTCTGATTTCAGGCAATTGACAGAGTTAGCGAAGATTTATCCACTTCCTTACACAGAATATCTACGAACGAGGGTATCACCAGACGGAAAGATGATCCTATTTGGTTATGGGAAGCAAAATGCACCTGTTGAGGTTTGGGTTATGCCGTCCCGAGGAGGCGAGCCTAAAAAATTAACAACAGGCAACCCTCTTAACTGGTCAACAGATGGCAAAATTATCTATTTTGTCAGGGATAGCAAGATTTGGCAATATGAACTTGATACGGGCAAAGAATCTATTTTCTATGATAAACGAGTTCCCGTAGATGGTCGTAATGGAAGCACAGTTTGTGATATAAACCCTAACCTAAAATCGGCGGTTTTTCGCTCAGAAAAAATGAACGAATACTTCGTCTTTGATAAAGGTGAAACCGTCAAGACAACAGGCGGTTGTGAGCCATCTTTTACTTATGATGGCAAATATATGTATTGGGTTCAAGGACCTAAGGATTTTCGGATTTGGGATATAGAAAAAAATACTGAACATCAATTGCTTGGCACGCCTGACTATGAAAACTGGAACTATACGTATTTTCCAAGAATAAGCAGAGATGGCAGATGGCTTGCTTATGGAGCTTCACCTAACCAGCATGATCACAATACCAGTGATTATGAGATATTTATACAAGAGTTAAAGGATTTTCAACCTGTCGGAAAGCCGATACGAATTACTAACAACCCAAAAACAGACAGATGGGGCGATATTTTCGTTTATTATGACGAGACCCCGCCTACTATGCCTTTGAACGTCAAAGCTGAACATGATGGTCAAGGAGTTAAGCTATCTTGGGAACCTGCTCAAGACCCAGAGTCAGATATTTTATGCTATAATATCTATAAAAGCACAAAATCAGGAAATTATCAGCTAATAGCAAAAGTAGAAGGCACAAATTATTCCGATCACACCACAGATGCTAGGACAAAATATCAATACGTAGTAACTGCGGTCAATTCCGCTGAATTAGAAAGCCCAAAATCTAAAACTGTCACAATAACGACAAGAGATACCAAACCCAATAGCCCAACAAATTTGAGGGTGACGGTTAGAAATAATCAAGCATATATAAAATGGGAACAAAATCCTGAACTTGACATAAAAGGATACAATATCTATCGCTCTAATGATCCTGATGGCAAATACAAAAAGGTAAACACTAAAATCGTCACTGAACCTAATTATGTTGATAGCTCAGTAGAAGTAGAAAAGACATATTATTATTACGTTACCGCTGTTGATAAATCAGGTCAGGAGAGTCAGCGATCAAATGTTTTTGCAAAGAAGATTATGGAAAGAACAAAAGAAGGGTTGTTAGCATTATATCTATTTGATGAGGGCAAAGGCAATATAATAACTGATGACAGTGGCGTAGAGCCTCCGATACACTTACGTATAACAGACCCTACAAAGATTTTCTGGGCGAAAGATGAAAATGCAATTGAAATTACAGGCAATAGCATGATAGTCAGTGAAGGCAATATTGAGAAGATAATTAGCAACATCAAAGGCAGAAAAGAGTTATCAATAGAAGTATGGTTATCGCCAAGCAGTTTAAATCAAACTGGTCCTGCTAGGATAGTTTCTATGTCAGTCGATCCAGTTCAACGCAATTTCACATTAGGACAGATTAACGATGATATTGCTTTTCGGTTGAGAACAACAAAGACAGATCAAAATGGTCTTCCTGAGCTTGATACGCAGAAACATATATTGAAGCAAAGTCCAATACATTTGGTAGCGACCTATGATGGCAATATTAAAAGGCTTTATGTCAACGGCGATTTGTATTCGGAATCACAGCAAATAACAGGAGATTTTAGCAATTGGAACAATTATCCATTGGTGATAGGCAACGAACTTACAGGAGATCGCCCTTGGTTAGGTAAACTTTATTTAGTGGGAATATATAATCGCCAGTTAAATCCGGAGGAAATCCTTAAAAACTATAAGGCAGGGCTTTAATACCACAGAGTCGGCGATCGGTAATCATGATTAAAATCTTTTATTTGTCATTGGTTACCGATCATTTGGAGGGAATTGCAATTATGAGCAGTAATATTTTGACAGGTTTATTAACTTTAATCTTCATATCACAATCGGCGGACACAATCTATTATCCATTGCCAGAGAGCGAAGGGGGCTGGAGATCGCTTGTCACACCAAATAAAACACTTACTGATGATGAAAAGCAAAGAATTGTTCAAACAGTCGGTTTGGATTGGGATAAATTGCTGGATGCTTGGAAATACTGTGATAGTTTTGGTGGACCAAACAGCCTTTTGATCATCAGACATGGCTGGATCGCTGGTGAATGGTCTGATTTCACTGAACCAAGAGGCATAGCTTCTTGCACCAAGTCGCTTACAAGTTTGGCGATGGCAAAGCTATTTGATCTGAGCGATGAAGGGAAACTCAAAAAACAAGTTAACGTTGATGATGAAGCGTGGCAATTCCTTCCATCAAAATGGTCTGATATGGAGCCAGAACGTAAACATATCAAAATTCGCAATATGCTTACGATGACCTCTGGTCTCACACCTTATGATGGTCCTTATAAAGATGATTACGAAGAAGTAATTTATGCACAAACAGTTGAAGCACCACCGGGGACAGTTTGGGCTTACGCTTCTGCACCTGTGGATTTATTAAGCCTTATTATTGAGGACGTCTCTGGTCAAAAATTGGAAGATTTTTTTAGTGATTATATCAGTAAAGTTATAGGAATAGGCTATATAAAATGGGGAAGGTTCAACAATCATACAGGAGGTTCTGGCGGACCAGGAGGGGGAGCGAGATTTCCTGCCCGCGAATTAGCCCGAGTAGGTTATCTGGTTTTGCATGATGGCGTATGGGAAAAGAATGGTCAAAAAGAGCAAGTTATCAGCAAAGCACGGATAAGGGAGTTCACTCAAAAGGCAACATGGTTGGAGAATACGACATGGCGAAAATCAAATTTCGCTGAGAAGGACTCAAACCTTTTTTATAGCCATCTATGGTGGAACAATTCCACAGGGCAGGCATTAGGCGAGGATGTCCCTCGTGATGTCGTTTTTATGGCTGGTTGGGGCAAGCAGGCATGTTTTGTCGTCCCTAGTTTAGATATGATAGTTGTCAGATTAGGACCGAATGGCACACTAAACCAAAATCCAAAATTTTTTCATGAGCTATGGGAAAAATTAATGTCTGCTATTGTAAAAAAGGAAGTTATATATGAAAATTGAACTATGGGACACATGCGAAATTACGCTTGCCTCACAACGAAGCTATAAAAATCCGTTCCAAGACATTGATGTCGTAGGAACTTTCACACATAGAAAATCAGGGAAGTCAATTGACGTAAATGGCTTCTATGATGGCGATAAAACTTGGCGAATAAGGTTTATGCCTTCCGAAGTAGGCGAATGGGACTATGTTACACATTCTGCCGATCCAGACTTAAATAAAAAAAGTGGAAGCATAACTTGTATAAATCCTAATAAACCATATCTTCATAGCCCAATCAAGATAAAAGGTCATCATTTCTTTCATAGTGACGGAACACCAAAATTTTTAATTAGCACAAGGATGTCTTGTATCTATGCTGATCCAAATGTATGGAATGAGATCATCAATTTTTTGAAAGAATACAAGATCAACAGAGTTTTATTTATGATGGGTGGAGTTGCTGGAACGGTCAAGGATTTGTATGGAGATGGACTTGATTTTTGGAAATACAACATTGAAAAATTCCGATCCATTGACGCTTTTATAGACATGCTCAGAAAGTCAGACATCATAGCTTCGCCATATTTCTATTATTTCAATGACGGTGTTCAAAAAGGCATGACAGAAGAGCAAGATAAAGCTTATATAAAATATGGCATGGCTCGTTTTGGTGCTTATGCAAACGTAATGCCTGTTCTCTCAAATGAGGTTGAACAGAAATATACAGACCGAAACAGCGAAAAATATGATCTTAAAAGCCATGAATGGGCTAATGAGATGGGAGAATTTTTGTCTAAATTAGCAGTTTTTGACGTTCCAGTATCAGTCCATAATCCTATGGAAACAACTAAAGCGATCAACCCGGGCTTTTATTCTCTGTTAAAGGATTGGCAGTTTCCATGGGCAAATTTTATGCTAAGACAGGCTCAAATTGGATCGATAAGCACTGCACAAAAAATTAGTGATGATGTGCCTGAACAATGGAAGCCTATATATAATGCCAGAGGTTATTCAAGACACAATCAATTATTGATCGATCTACGAAGATTTGGCATACCTGTTATAAATGAAGAACCGGGATATGAGATGGAAGGGCATGATGCGGACCCAAAATCATCGCGTATCAGTTTTGCTTCGTGGAATTCTCAGACATCTGATACTTTATTGCCGACATTTTGGACTGCATTTACCGCTGGAGCTTATACAATGTGGGGACATTTTTCCACTTATGAGTTGAATAACCCAATTGAGGGAATGAAAAGAAGCGTTACACCAAAATATCTGAAAATACTACATAGTATTGCTAACGAACTGCCATATTGGGAGATGAAACCAGCTAACGAACTTGTCTCTCCTAATGATGTAATCTTTGATGATGTCCCATATCGGACAAACTTTTGTTTAGCGAAGATTGGCGAGATTTATTTGATCTTTTCCCTTAATGGCGGTCAAATATCAATTGATCTCGGCAAAGATTCTATGTATAAAGCAACACAAATAGACCCTAGAAATGGCGAAAAAACCGATTTAGGCATTGTTAAAGGCGATGATTGTATTATAAATATCACAGGTAAAGAGCAAATATTATTAATTGCATAATGTAAAGAAAATGGAAAAATTTAAGTATTCAAAAGAATATGACGTTCTTGTAGCAGGCGGTGGAGTTGCAGGGGTTGCATCCGCAGTAGCATCAGCTCGTCAAGGCATGAAAACTGCCATCATTGAAAAAACTATCATCTTCGGCGGATTAGCTACGTCGGGGTTAATTCTTGTATATCTTCCACTAAGCGATAACAGAGGAAATCAGGTTACATTTGGGTTTGCAGAAGAATTATTAAAAGCAAGTATCAAATACGGACCTGGCGACATCCCTGCGGATTGGAGCGATCCAAATACTATGTCAAGATATAGTGTTAAATTCTCGCCATCTGCGTTTGCCCTTGCCCTTGATGAAGTGCTTATAGATGCTGGAGTTGATCTTTGGCTGGATACTCTTATATGTGGTGCAGTTATGAAAGGCGATCGGATTATCGGCGTTGAAGTTGAGAATAAAAGCGGAAGAGGTTTTGTCAGTGCAAAATGCGTCATAGATGCAACTGGTGATGCTGATGTTGCCTATCATGCTGGCGCTCCGTATGTTGAGCAGGATAATTGGCTATCAATATGGGCAATGGAGGCATCGCTTGACTCTGCCCGTCAGTCTGTTGCCGAAAATTCAGGAAAAAAACTCAATTTTTGTAGGATATTAGGTGCAAGCAATACTGGTTCAGGCGCCCCTAAAGGTATGAGAAAATTTTACGGCACAAATGGAAAAGACGTGTCCGAATTCGTCATTGAAGGACGAAAAATGCTCAGAGAATTCTATAAACGCGAACAATCTTTAAGAGGCAAAGATGGTCGTAATGATATTTATCCGATAGCATTACCGTCAATGGCACAGTTCCGAACTACACGCAGGATTAACGGCATAAAGACGATTAAATCCGATGACAATGGAAAGCATTTTGACGATTGCGTTGGCATGGTCGCCGATTGGTGGAGTGGACGGGACATATGGGAAGTGCCTTATTATGCACTTGTCCCTCAAAAAATTAAAGGATTACTGACTGCTGGCAGATGTATATCATCAGAAGGCGAGGCTTGGGAGGTTATGCGTGTAATCCAGTCCGCAGTCCTCACTGGTGAGATCGCCGGTATTGCTAGCGCGATGTCCATCAAATTAGATACAACTCCTGATATGATTGATGTCAAGGATTTGCAGGCAATATTAAGCGAAAAAGGATTTCTTCTTGATATTGATAAATTACAAAGGAAGTGACGAAATGCGTCTATATTGCTTGTTGGTAATGATTTTGTTCCCTTTTGCTTTAATTGGATGCTCTAAGTCCACTATCCCAATAGAAACCATCTCTCCTAATGGCATCTCTGCAACTATTAAGGTCACTGACAAAGTGATAAATACGGTCAATCCGTTAATTTTTGGCGATAATATTGAATGGGTCAATGACGGCATGGGCGTTTGGATACCGAAAGAAAATAGGTTTGATGATGACATCGTTGAGGAGTTCAGATCGCTTGGAATAACACATTTACGTTATCCCGGTGGGACGCTTTCGGATTATTTTGATTGGTATAATGCTATTGGCAAGGATAGAAAGCCGATAACAAATCCATTTAGGGATTATCAAATGGAATACCCCTATTTTGGTCCAGATGAGTTTATGGAATTATGCAGAAAATTGGGAATTCCCGGCACTATAACATTTAACGCAGGCACAGGAAAGCCTGAGGACGCTATCAAATGGGCAGAATATATAAAAAAGGCAAACTTTAATGTTACCGCATTCGCCATTGGTAATGAGATTTATCTGGCAAATCCATCAGAACCGTTGGCAAAAACTGCTGAACAGTATATAGATTTCTATCTTAAATGCAAAGAAGGACTTGATAGAGTCGCACCGGATATAAAATTAGGTGCTATAGGCATACATGATACCAAATATATGCCGATCAAAGGAAATCGCAATTGGATGAGAGATATTTTGACTGCATTAGGCGATAAGATAGATTTCATTGATGTCCATAATGGATATGCCCCGATATTGCGTGGTGTTGGGCTTAATCCGAATAAAATCTATCCTGATGATGATTTTGCATTATGTTTTATGGGCGCGTCTGTGCATGTCCAAAAGGATATTGAGAATGTAAAAGAAGATTTAGCTAAGTATGCTCCCGGAAGGGATATAGAATTACATATCACTGAATATGGTCCCCTTGTATATCCATTGAAGAAAGAAAGGGCTGTTGAGGATGTCGCTTGGAATCGCTCATTAGCAGGGGCATTATACTTAGCTTGCCTTTATAATGTATTCCTAAAAGAACCGAAACTTGCATTAGCTAATCATCTTCCACTATGTCAAGATGTATTTGGGGCGTTGATAGGCATTAGAGGCACTTATCCTGATAGAAAGCTATGGAGAAACATTGTCTATTATGTGTTTCAATCTTATTCTGCAATGGCAGGCAGAGATGTTTTAGAAACTTTTGTCCAATGTCCTACATACTCAGTTCCGCGAATGGGGCTTATCTCAAAATTAGATAATGTTCCATATATAGACGTCGGCGCATATATAAAAAAAGACAGAAAAGAACTAACATTATTCTTGATCAATAGGAGCATTAAAAATAATGCAGTTGTAGAAGTTGATCCCGGGTTATCAAGTTTTAAGATCGAGTCAATAACAACTCTAACCTCTGATTCCTATAAAGATGAGAATAGCCCCGATAAACCAAATAAGGTAATTCCGATCAAAAAATCAGATGATAATACTACACATACAGAGAAGGTAAATATAACATTGCCAAAACATTCACTAACTGTTATTAATATTAATAGAATTTAGGTAAAATCATCATATTGATTCACCATCAATTGAATTATAGATTTTGTTTGACTTTGCTTGAAAGATTATATATTATTATATATAAAGCAAATTGATAATGAATTATTGATTAGAAAAGACTTTTGAAATTTTTTTGTCGTTCAGAATGTGGTTATCAACGAACACTAAAAAGTTACCATGGCATAAATATAAAAAGAAAATTTAGAAAAACACTTGCTAATATGATATTTCGGCAAAGCGTAACTCAATACGCATTATGACAAAAGTTGACGCACTTATAGCATTGATAAAAGACAATGGTGGAGTTGCTTCATGGCAATATATTTACGATAACATAGAAAAATATTACCCTGCTGCAAAAGCTTCAAGAACTTGGAAGTCTGGTTTGCGAGGTGTTTTATATCGTGAAATAAGAAACAATCGTAATTTTAAATGTGTTGGTTTTGGAGTTTATGCTCTTAACGAATATGAAGAAGAAAAAGCGTTTGAAGATATTAGGAAAAATAATGTGCGAATGCATTCGTACATTGAAGGATTATTAGTTGAGTTAGGCAATTACGAAAAATTTGATACATATTGTGCTGATCCGACAGCTAAATTTCAAGCAAACGTGTTTATCAATCAAATAGCGACTATCCTTGATTTTCCAGAATTTACCTATCCAGAAATAAACTATATTGCTAAACGTATTGATGTCATCTGGTTCACAAAAACAGGTTATAAATTTCCCAAAAAAGCTATTGAGGTAGTGGACAGTGTTGGAACTTTGGAAGAGGCTTTAAGCAGAATGTATCAGCTTAAAGAATTTCAGACAGATTTCTTGGTTGTCTCTCCCTTAAGACTTTTAAATAAGATCAACGATAAATTAAAACGAGAACCTTATTCAATTTATAAAGAGAGATTTTCGGTAAAATGCTATGATGACATTATCAATTATTATAAGAACAGATTAGAGATCGAAAAACTCAAATTTTGATGTAAAGAACGACATCTCAAATTTATTCCCTGCTTTGTCTAACATTGCCAAGACATTCACTATCTAAATATTAATAGAATTTAATGAGATGTTTAGATTAATGGAGGATTATATCATGGAGAAAGCCCCTTTTATAAAAACAAAATTGCCCGGACCGAAATCAATAGAATTCATAGAATATTCAGAAAAATATGAGCCTCGTTCTATGAGTGAGCAAGTTCCGATTGTCTGGAAACGTGCCTTTGGTGCTGAAATTGAAGATGTTGACGGCAATCTGTTTATTGACTTCACATCTGGCGTTTTGGTAACCAATATCGGACATTGCCATCCTAAATATGTTGAGGAGATGAAAAAGCAAGCAGAAGAGCTTTATAATTGCTATGATTTCGTTACACCGTGGCGCACTTTATTAGCGAAAAAACTTGTTGAGATAACCCCTGACAATCTCGGAAAAGCGTTTATATTAACCACTGGATCAGAGACTATAGAAGCAGCGATAAAACTTGCCAGACGCTATAAGAGTGGATACGAGATAATATCGTTTTATGGTGCATTTCACGGCAGGACTTATGGCGGAATGAGCGTTGGCGGTAAGATGAACGTTAAAAAAGGCTTCGGTCCTACGATACCGGGGACGATCCATGTCTCATTTCCATATTGTTATCGCTGTGCTTATGATAAAACATTCCCTGATTGCGAATATTGGTGTTTCCAAGCACTTGATTGGGCAGTAGAAACGCAGTCAACAGGCGAGATTGCTGCTATGATAACTGAACCATATCAAGGCGGTGCGGGATCAATAATTCCTCCTCCCGGATATCTGAAAAAGTTGGAGAATTGGTGCAAAGAACATAACGTTTTATTTATACTTGACGAAGTCCAATCGTCTTTTGGCAGGACAGGATATATGTTCGCGCTTGAGCGTGAAAACCTAAGACCTAATTTGCTTTGTCTTGGCAAAGGTATTGGCAGTGGTGTCCCGCTTTCTGCATTAGTTGGAGAGACTGAAATAATGAATGTGCTTGAACCGGGAAGCATGTCAAGCACTTATGGCGGAAATCCGCTTTCAGCAAGGGCAGGCATTGTTGCTATTGACATTATAGAGAAAGAAAATCTTGTCCAAAACTCTGCAAAAGTTGGCGAACACATGCTAAATAGGTTCAAGGAAATACAGAAAAAATGCAAAATACTTGGTGATGTCAGAGGACAAGGATTAGTTTTAGGATTAGAAATTGTAAGCGATAAAAAAACCAAAGAACCATCGTCGGCACTCACAAAAAAGATAATAAATGAATGCTATCAAAAAGGGCTTGTCCTTATCGCTCCTATAGGATTTTATGGTAATGTCATAAGGATCGCACCACCGTTAGTAATATCTCAGGAGCTTGCAGACAAGGGCGTTGATATACTTGAAGACGTTTTGATGAAAATTGATAAATAATCTTACTATGGAGGTTTGTTTATGGTTGTATGTTCAGAGTTCATAATTTCTGTGATGATTTTAAGCATGCCTGATAAATCTTATAGTTTCAAAGCTGGACATGCAATCATCAGTATAAATGATAAGGGTCAAATAGAAAGCATATTTGACAACAACCAAAAGAGACAGTATCTTCCAAAAGGGAAATCCGCACCATTGCTCAGTATAGCCTGTGGCGAAAATGTTGAGTATCCGACTGGAATGGTATATGATGAACTGAAAAAGCAATTGAAGCTATTTTATAATGAAAACAAAATTGTTACGATCAACGTAAATATCAAACCAACCCATATAACCTTTGAATTGGCATATTTTAGCGGGCTTGACCCAACAGTAATAATATGGGGACCATATCCAACAACAATTTCACAAACTATCGGCGAAACGATTGGCGTCGTTAAAGATGAAAAGTTCGCTTTTGGCATTCAATCCCTAAATATATATACAATTGGTGGAAGACCATCAGAGTATCCCAATATTGGCTTTGGAAACGAATCCGATACAGCATCTGCGACTGAGTTTGGCAGTGTTTTACAGGCGTTTTCAAGAAAAAGAGATGAAGGTATCAAAGGTTCAAAGATAGCCCTTTTTGGCTGTCTTGCAGATAAGGCATTAGAAACTATCGGAAAAATTGAGATTGCCGAGGGTTTACCACATCCAATCCTTGATGGTGTATGGGGCAAGATTTCTAAAACAGCCAAATTATCCTATTTGATCTCAAACTTCGGTGAACAAGACCTTGATGAATTATTATCTTATGCACGGAGAGCAGGGCTAACATATATCTATCACGAAGGACCTTTCAGTACTTGGGGACACTTTGAGCTTAACCCTGATCAGTTTCCCGATGGTGATGAAAGCATGAGACGATGTGTCCAAAAAGCTGAAATGGCAGGCATACGGATAGGAGTCCATACTCTGACAAATTTCATTACTACCAATGATCCTTATGTAACACCGATACCTGATCCACGTCTAATGAGAGTTGGTTCAACTGTTTTAACTGATGATATTGATGATAAAGCAACTGAGATCCCCGTTGCCGATAAAACGCCATTCATTGAAAGGCAATGGTTATCTACTGCGGTGATTGGAGAAGAGCTTATCCAATATGGCACGATTTCTGAAACAGAACCTTGGAGACTTATGAACTGCAAGCGCGGTGCTTTTGGGACAAAAGCTTTTGCTCATAAATCGGGATCAGATATAGGCAAATTATGGGACCATCCTTATAGAGTTTTCTTTCCCAATCTTGAAATGCAAGATGAACTAACTGCGAGATTAGTTGAGTTATTCAATAATACAGGGCTTAGACAGATCTCCTTTGACGGACTTGAAGGCTGTTTTGCTACTGGACATGGTTTTTATGCAGAAAATAGATTTGTCAAACAGTGTTTTGATGGCTGGAAAAACGAAGTAATCAATGATGCAAGTGGATTATCGCATTATTTATGGCATATACATACACGTATGAACTGGGGCGAACCTTGGGGCAAAGCTATGCGTGAAGGTATGCCTGAATATAGATTTAAAAATCAAGAATATTTTGATCGTAATCTATTTCCACGAATGTTGGGTTGGTTTCTTATAAGGACTGCCGAAGGGGAACTTGAGGCAACTACTCTTGATGATATTGAATGGGTTATGGCAAAATGTGCTGGATATGACGCAGGTTGTGCCATCGTTGCAAGCTTAAATACATTAAAACGAAATGGAAAAACTGAGGAAATGCTTTCAGCTATTCGTGAATGGGAAAAAGCGCGACTCAATGGTGCATTTTCAGAAGAACAACGAGAAAAAATGAAGAAAGGCGAATTTCATCTTGAACCTATTGATGACAAAAGCTGGAGAATATATCCTGTGGAGTTTTCGTCTAAATTCGTCTATCGTTATCAAGAACGACAGCCAGGTCAGCCTTCAGGAGGAGAATTTGAGTTAATGAACAGGTTTGACCGACAACATTTACGTTTTGTCCTCCGAGTTCTATCAAATGGCAATTTGGATTCTTCTATCTCTAATCCATCATTTGATATAAATTTCCAAAATATAATCTTTCCGCTTAAATTAAAGCCGAACCAATACCTTGTATGTAACGACGGTAATAATGTGCAGGTCTATGATATTAACTGGAATCTTATACAAGCAACAGAGTTGGATTCTGATCTGCCTTACTTGCCAACAGGTAAATGTAATATACAATTCAATTGTGAATTTGAGGGAGAGCCAAAACCTTTTGTAGAGATCAGATTTCAAACCGTCGGAAATCCAGAAATAGTTAAATGATGTAACTATATGAAAAGATCACTTACAGCGAAATCCGTCGTTATTGGATTAATACTTGTCCTTTTGAATGTATATTGGATCACCGCTGGGAATGAAATCTGGGGAACTGTCCAACTTACCATTGCGACACTATTCTTTAACTCTGTTTTCACCCTATTTATCCTCTCCTTGCTAAACATTCTCTTTCAAAGATTTATCCCAAGACTATCATTATCACAAGCAGAATTAATTATCATCTACGTCATGGTTGTTATGACATCAACAGTTAGTGGACATACCATGATGAGTTTTCTAATAGGCGGATTAACTCATTCAAGCTGGTTTGCCACACCAGAAAATGAATGGGGAGAGCTATTTATTCCTTATATCCCAAAATGGCTTGCTATGACTGATAGAGATGTCCTAAAAGGATATTTTGAAGGGGAATCAAGTTTTTATATATCAAAAAATATAAAGGCATGGATGATGCCGATTTTAGTTTGGTCTGCATTTATCACTGTTTTATGGTCTGTTATGATCTGTGTCAACATTATCATAAAAAGACAATGGACACTAAGAGAACGTCTTGCATATCCCATTATCCAATTACCTTTGGAGATGACAACTGACCCAAAGGCTTTCTTTAAGAGTGGTCTTTTGTGGACGGGATTTGCTATTGCAGGAGGTATTGACTTAATAAATGGGCTGAATTTCCTTTATCCATCAGTTCCATATATACCAGTTCGCATTATTCAGATCGGTCATTATTTTAGGGAATCGCCTTGGGATGCTATCGGGTCATGGACTCATATCTCTTTTTATCCATTCATTATCGGAATGGCTTTCTTTATGCCTATTGATTTGTCATTTTCTTGTTGGTTTTTCTATGTTTTTGGCAAAGCTCAGGCGGTATTTGCCAAAGCAGTAGGTCTTGGCGACATACATACATTTGAACAGTCAATAGGGGCGTGGATAAGCATTGCCATAGTCGCATTATGGCTTGGGAGAAGGCATTTTGGGCAAGTTATAAAAGAAGTTTTCATTAAAAGAGACAAAAAAGATGATTACGATAGTTCCGTCAGTTATCGTCAGGCTGTAATCGGCATATTTTTAGGCATGACGTTTTTAGTCCTAATATGCCTTCAAGCTGGAATGTCGCTTTTTATTATCGGATTTTTCTGGATATTATACTTTGCTTTGGCAATTGGCATTACCAGAGTTCGTGCAGAGTTGGGTCCGCCAGATCAGACGATCATCTATGTTGATCCCGGTCGCACAATAATTTCTACATTGGGAACGCATCGTGTCGGGACGGTCAATATGACCATTATATCATTACTTTATGCCTTGAATCGTTGTAACCGAGCTCATCCAATGCCAAGTCAATTGGAAGCACTGAAATTAGGGGAAGAATCAAGGATCAACAATAGGTCAATGATGACTGCGATGATACTTGCTACTGCAATCGGCATCTTTGCAACATTCTGGATACATTTAAGCCTTATGTATCATTACGGTGCTTCTGTTCATGGTGTTATGTATGGCGGAGAAACTTTCAGACGTTTACAGTCTTGGCTTAACTATCCTAAGGGAACAGATTTTACAGCTTTAAATTTTATCGGTATCGGGGCTTTTTTCACTATATTTTTGATGTTTATGAAGTCAAGGTTTCTCTGGTGGCCCTTTCATCCCGCTGGTTATGTCCTAACAACTGGTGAAGGTATGGTGTATTCTTGGTTTGCTGTGTTCATAAGTTGGACGATGAAATTTGTAATATTAAAATATGGCGGAGTGAAAGGCTATCGTAAAGCTATGCCGTTTTTCTTCGGGTTAATTTTAGGCGAATATTCAATAGCTTGTTTTTGGAGTATATTAGGCATTGTTCTGCGGATTCCCACTTATCGCTCTTGGGTTTAACCCCATGGACCTGATGCGCATGGTAAGTGTGGAAAAAGCGTTGCAAAAACCTTTTTCTGCTCACAATTAAATGAATGACTAACGCCAACTTGCCATTCATCAAAACCGTTTATTCCAAATAGCCAACGTAAAAAAGCAGTCATGTCACAAATTAAATAGGCATCGGCGTTTCCGTTGTCTTTATACTCAATAGATGCCTTATCCATTTTCAAGATAACCTTTTGATCATTCAAAGACATTTGCACAGAAAAAGGCTTAAAGTTTGGAGCATTTGCAATTCTTATTGATAACTCAGGCAAAATTGTCTTGATTAAACCTTTAAAATCTATCACTAACATCATATTAGACGCTATTGATGACTGCAATTCTTGAAGAGAGTATGACAATTCTGCATCTACAAGCGATTTTTGGATCAATGGATCAAAAGGTAGTCTTGCTGTTACACGTTGAGCGCCGCGTTTTATTGATTCTCTCAAAACATAAGCCATCAAAGCAGTAAAAGCGTAAGGTTTATTGAGATCAAATGCGGAATCATATATTGTCACTTTTGCCTCAAATGGAGATGGTTCATAAGGATATTCTCCCGCAAATAAATATCCCAAGACTTTTCCGTCTTCATCATATACAAACCTTAGTGCATTAGGGTCGGGTTCACCAGTTGTAGGTGGAGAACTGCCTCGCCACTCTACTAATGAACCTGAGCGATTTTTATTGAATTCATCATAAAGATCGTTGCGTGCTTGCCAATCTCGGACAGGATGATAAAGCCTAACCTTTTTCTCATGTTCAGTCGGTAGATTAATCAAACGATCTGGCGAAATTGTAGAAGCCCCAGCTTTGACATCGTTTAGCAGGAACTCATAATATCTGCGAGGAAAGGGGACATATCCAAATCGTTTATAAAATCGGACAAGTCCACCTAATCTTGATAGATGAAAACCGTTTTCGCTTAGGTATCGGACACATTCCTGCATAAGCTTTGTGCCATAGCCTTGTCCGTGTAACTCACGCAATACTGCAACCTCGCCAACATCACCTTTTAACACATTTACAGACCCAACCTTTAACCAATGCGGTGAGATCATTACTGTTCCGATTATTTTTTCATCTTTACACAGGACAAGAAAGCTTTCTGTTGCGTTATATGCAAGTCCTCTCATATTTCGCCATTTAAAATCACCATCTATGAGTTGAAATGCGGAAGACAGCACACGGAATATACTATCGGCATCATTTTTCGTCGCTTTCTTAAATATGACGTTATCACTTTCAGACATTTTTTTCTCCATTAATATTCGTTGGTGTATCAGACATAAGTGCTTTGCGAATTTGCCTGACAGCCTGTTTTATTCTGAGTTCGTTTTCAACGAGTGCAAGCCTAATATATCCTTCGCCTTTGTCACCAAATCCGATCCCTGGCGAGACGCAGACTTCCGCTTCTTCAAGCAATTTCAGTGCGAAATTCATTGATCCCATGCTTTTGAATTTTTCAGGGATCGGCGCCCACACAAACATTGTCGCCTTAGGCTTTTCAACTTTCCAGCCAATTCGGTTAAGACCATTAACTAACACATCTCTTCTGCTTTGATATGTTAGCGCGTTTTCTTTTGCATGTTCGTCAGATTCTCTGAGGGCGAGTATTGATGCTATTTGAATTGGAGCAAAAATACCATAGTCATAATATCCCTTGATCTTTGCCAGAGCGTCAATAATATCTTTGTTTCCTACTGCAAACCCACATCGCCATCCAGCCATATTGTATGACTTAGACATAGATATAAACTCAACTCCAATGTCCTTTGCCCCTTTTGCTTGGAGAAAACTTGGCGCAACATATCCATCAAAGACTATATCAAGATAAGCTAAGTCATGCACTACAATCATATCGTTTTTCTTGGCAAATTTGACAACATCTTCAAAAAAGCCAAGTTCAACTGTGGCGGTTGTAGGATTATGGGGAAAATTTAAAAGAAGAAGTTTTGGTCGTGGCCATAGTTCCTTTGTTATTTCAGAGAGATTTGGCAAGAAGTTATCAATATTATCCATTGGAATACTCATAACATTTCCGCCAGCGATTATAATACTGTAAATATGTATTGGATAAGTAGGATTTGGAACAAGTGCTACATCGCCTTCATCTATCAAAGCCAATGCAAGATGAGAAAGCCCTTCTTTTGTTCCGATTACTGCAATGACTTCATCATTCGGATCAATATCAACATTGAACCGTCTGTCATAAAACCAAGAGACCTCTCTACGCAAGTTATATATACCTTTGGATGCTGAATATCTATGGTTTTTAGGGTCTTGAACTGCTTCACACATTTTTTGGATAATGTGATCGGGGGTTGGTCTATCGGGATTGCCCATACTAAGGTCTATTACATCAATTCCCTGTCTTCTTCGTTCAAGTGTCATCTGTTTTAATCTGCCGAATAGATATGGTGGTAAACGGTTAATTCTTTTTGAGTTTATTATCATCTTTGCTAAAATCCCTCATATATTTTACAAAATCCATTTAAATCTCCAAAAGAAGACTTTGATGTTTTTATATCGTCTTTTTGGTGGTTAAAACTGTCCAAAGTTTAGCTTACTATCAGAACTGAAAACAATAATATCAAAAATAGATGTAATTGTCAATTTAATAACTAATATTCTAATTTACAAAGATTTTACAATTAGTTTAAACAGATTTTACAGTTCTGAAACAGGAATGTAACATACATATTGTATAATGAAGGGCAGATGAAAGATTAAACCACAAGTTAGAGAAATTTTTGAAAAAGGAGAAACTTAAAATGGAAAAAAGGGACAAACAATACGTTCTTGAAATGGTAAAAAAACATGATGTCAAATTTATCAGGCTTTGGTTTACTGACATTTTAGGGTTTTTAAAGAGCTTTGCCATCACAGTTGAGGAATTAGAAGGTGCCCTTGAAGAAGGAATGGGCTTTGACGGATCATCTATTGAAGGATTTGCCAGAATAGACGAAAGCGATATGATGGCAATGCCAGACCCAAGCACTTTCCAACTTATACCTTGGCGACCGAGAGAACATAGCGCAGTTGCCAGAATGTTTTGCGACATTGTAGAGCCAGATGGGACACCATATAAAGGCGATCCAAGAAGAGTCCTTAAAGATATGGTTAAAAAAGCAGCGGAGAAAGGCTATACCTATTATGTGGGTCCAGAGTTGGAATATTTTTATTTCAAAGATGATAAGGGAACTGAAATTCTTGATAAAGGAGGATATTTTGATCTCATACCTTCTGATGTCGCAGTTGACCTCCGCAGAGAAACAGTTTTAATGATGGAACAGATGGGGATAGGTGTTGAATATAGCCATCACGAGGTTGCACCAAGTCAGCACGAAATAGACATGCGCTATACTGATGCTTTAACAATGGCTGATAACGTCATGACATATAGACTCATTGTAAAGGAAATTGCCTTAAAGAACGGTGTTTATGCGACATTTATGCCAAAACCAATCTTTGGTGAAAATGGTAGCGGAATGCATACCCATCAATCGCTTTTCAAAGGTGATAGCAATGCCTTCTTTGATCCAAATGATGAGTATCATCTTTCTGATATTGGGAAAAGTTATATAGCTGGTCTATTAAGACATGCCCCAGAAATAACCTTAGTCACAAATCAATGGGTCAATTCTTATAAACGATTAGTTCCCGGATATGAAGCTCCTGTTTATATATCATGGGCGAGACGCAACCGATCAGACCTGATCCGAGTTCCGATGTATAAGCCGGGTCACGAAAAAGCCACTAGGGCAGAATTTCGTTCACCTGATCCAGCTTGCAACCCATATTTAGCTTTTGCGGTTATGCTTGCTGCGGGTTTAGAAGGCATTGAAAAAGGATATAAGCTTGAACCACCAGTAGAAAGAAATGTATATGAAATGACCGAAGAGGAAAGAAAGGAATACGGTATTAAAACTTTGCCTGCAAGCTTAGCTGATGCTATTGCATTGACAGAAAAAAGCGAACTTGTGAGAAAAACACTTGGGGATCATATATTTGAGAAATTGATTGAAAATAAAAAGATGGAATGGGACAGGTATCGTATCCAGATTACAAAATATGAAATTGATGAATATCTACCTATTTTGTAGGTAGTGAGTGGTAGGTAGAAGCAAAACATATTACTAAATCGTTTTTGAGAAACCACATAATAGATACTTTTTGATAACTGCTTACTACCTACTACAACCAAAACGAAAGCGAGGAAAGAAAATGAGGCAGGTTAGTTTTTTTGTCTTTGGTTTTATAATTATGTTATTAGTTTTAGTGCCAATCGCTGGTGCAGACGATTTAAATGCTGGTGATATATCTTGGGTTGCTTGTGCTTCAGCGTTAGTTATGTTGATGACGCCTGCTGTTGGTTTCTTTTATGCGGGTCTTGTCAGAAGAAAAAACCTTGTTGCCACATTATTTCAGAGTATAGCAATATTTGCTGTTGTTAGCATTGTTTGGACACTTTGGGGTTATAGCCTAGTGTTTGGACCCAGTATAAAAGGTATAATCGGCGATCTTTCTTTATTTGGACTAAGAGATGTCGGTATGTCTCCTGATAATGATTACGCTCCGACAATACCTTCACTTTTGCTTTACTTCTTTCAATTAAAGTTTGCTGCTATTACACCGGCTTTAATTATAGGAGCAATCGCTGAAAGGATCAGATTTAAGGCGTTGCTTATATTCATTATATTATGGGCAACTCTTATTTATTCTCCTATTGCCCATTGGGTTTGGAACATCAACGGCTGGCTTCGTCATCTTGGCGCAATTGATTTTGCAGGCGGAACGGTTGTCCATATTTCTGCGGGAATTTCTGCACTTGCAGCAGCGCTTGTAATTGGCAGAAGAAAAGATGTCGGCACGTCAGAACTCGTGCCAAATAACGTCCCACTTGTTGTCCTTGGTGCTGCGTTATTATGGTTCGGTTGGTTTGGTTTTAATGGCGGAAGTTCATTATCCGCGAATACTTTGGCGGTATCTGCCTTGGTAGTAACGAATGTTGCCGCTGCGTCTGCTGGTATAAGCTGGATGGCTGTTGATTGGATAGTTAAGGGCAAACCTACAACCGTCGGTTTAGCAATAGGTGCTGTCTGTGGTCTTGTCGCGATTACGCCTGCTTCTGGATATGTCAACGTCATGTCGGCGATCATCATCGGATTGATTGCAGGTGTTGCATCTAATTTTGTCGCTAATTGGCGTGCAAGCCGAACTACCCTTGACGATTCCTTAGACGTTTTCGCATGTCACGGAATTAGTGGAATTTGGGGATCGCTTGCTACGGGAATGTTTGCCACTATTACGATCAATTCTGGTGGTGTAAACGGATTATTCTACGGCAATGCTAAACTCTTGCTTATGCAATTAATTGCTGTTGTAGTTGTCATCGCGTTCTCTTTTGTCGGATCATTTTTATTGCTTAAACTTATAAACCTATTCACAGAGATAAGAGTTAGTCCAGAAGAAGAGGAAGAAGGGCTTGATAGAAGCTTGCATGGGGAGAGAGCCTATGTTGGCGATGAACTAAGCAGTTAGTTTATAAGATAGATTAGATGTTCAATATTAAAGCTTTTAATCGGCTTTTCCTGTTGACCAAAGATTGAATGTTTAGTAAAATTATTTTGAATTATAGAATTGATAGTTAGCCAAAAATCAAAAGCTAACTAATTAAAATTCAATCTTAATGGAGGATAAAAATGAAGGGAAAGCCGATACTTCCACCCGTTTATTTTTCAGCTACCTACCAATTTGATTGCACTGATGATCTCGTTGATGTAGTGCAAAATCGCACAGGATTTATCTATTCCAGATGGGATAATCCAACTGTCTTTGAAGTAGAAAAAATACTTGCAAATCTGGAAGGTTATGATAATGCTATCGGCTTTGGATCAGGCATGTCTGCGATAACAACTACAATATTGACACTTATCAATAAAAATAGCAGGATCATTACCGTTAGAGAGACTTACGGCGGGACATTTGCATTTATCAACAAGCTATTACCTAAACTTGGCATTCAGACGATAGATGTTAACTGTGATGACATTGATACACTTAAAGCAGAGATAAAAAAAGGTGCGACTATCCTATATCTTGAAACTCCTACTAATCCATTGTTGAAAGTCATTGACGTCAAACCTTTGGCTGATTTAGCACATAAAAACGACATTATAGTTATTTTAGACTCCACTTTCGCATCTCCTATAAACCAACGACCAATAGAATTAGGCGTGGATATAACCATTCATAGTGCGACAAAATATCTTGGCGGACATCACGATATAACCGCGGGGTTTGTATGCTGTCAAAAAGAATATTTTGAGCTTATCTGGGATTGCAGACGTGTTATGGGCGGAATATTAGACCCAATGACCGCATATCTTGTAGCAAGAGGGCTAAAAACTCTGGAAATCCGTGTGTTAAGACAAAATGAAAGTGCTATAAAAGTAGCCAAATTCCTATCAAAACACAAAAAAGTTGAGATAGTTCATTATCCCGGATTGCCATCAAGCCCTTATTATGAGATCGCTAAAAGACAGATGAAAGGGTTTGGCGGAATGCTAAGTTTTGAGATCAAAAGCGATTTTGAGGGGACAAAAAGGTTCGTTGATAACCTCAAATTTATAAAAATTGCCACAAGCCTTGGCGGAGTCAGCACGCTTGCGACACAACCTGTTACAAACACACATGTAGGGCTTTCGGAGGAAGAAAGGAAAAAATCAGGAATTAGTGATAGTTTAGTTAGAATTTCGGTTGGCGTTGAAAATCCTGACCTGATTATTGACGATATTAAACAAGCACTTGATAAAGTCTAAAATGATGAGATAAAGAATATAGCCTTGCCATCAAAAATTAATAACGTAATTGAATAGAAATGTCATGATAAGCTGTCCGAGATCAAATTAAACACGGGTCATTAGAATTGAGAAAATATGGCTTTAAATAGAAATACAAAATGGTTATTATGGCTGATTTCACTGTTTGCATTGCTTTTGATCGTGATAATTATATCAAGTGGAATTGGCGTTGCAGATATAAGTCCTATTAAAATAATTCATATTGTAGCTAATCGTTTTCCATTTATCAGTATTGAGAAAGATTGGGATGATAGTCAAGAATTGGCGTTAATGGAATGGCGATTGCCGAGAATTGCTATCGGTGCTATTGTTGGTGGTGGATTAGCGATTGCTGGGGTAGTTTTTCAGGCACTTTTGCGGAATCCATTATCCGAGCCATATATATTGGGCGTATCCAGCGGTGGATCACTCGGTGCTGTCATAGCAATAATACTTGGAATCGGAAGCATCAAGGGAATTCCAACTTTGCCTGTATTTGCGTTTCTCGGCTCTTTGGGAAGCATATTCTTAGTTTACACCATAGCACGAGTTGGAGGGAAAACGCCAACACATATAATATTATTAGCAGGGGTAATAGTGAATGCTTTTTTCTCTGCACTTATAATGTTTTTGGTTTCCATAATAAGAGAAAATGAAGCATATAAGTTTATTTTATGGTCAATGGGCAACCTTGCCCCATCGGAAACAAATTTAACATTATTTTCATTGGGGTTAGTGGTTTTAGGTGAAATTATCTTATTATTTTATGGGCAATCATTTAATCTGCTAAGTATGGGTGAAGAAACTGCGACAGAGCTTGGCGTTGAAGTTGAGCGAGTTAAAAAAATAGCGTTCGTTCTTGCGTCGTTAATTACAGGTGCTTGTGTTGCTATATGTGGGATCATCGGCTTTGTTGGATTAATAGTGCCTCATATTGTCCGTATGGTTATAGGTGCCGATCATCGTATATTGATGCCAACATCAGCACTTGTCGGTGCAATATTCTTAGTAACTGCGGATACTATAGCAAGAACCGTTACCGCTCCATCAGAAATTCCTGTCGGTGTAGTAACAGCTTTGGCTGGTGCTCCTTTTTTTATCTATCTACTTCGCAGAAAGCATAACTAATATCATTTGATAGATATTATTTATGAATGAATAGTAAAATTTCCTATGCTAATGCGTCTGTTAAATCTTTTTCTCTTAACATCCGTCGTTTCCATGTTGAAATCTGCGGAACAACGTAAGGAAGTAATCTTAAACTATAGTAAGGTGGAAGTATCGGAACACCAAGTAAATCGCCCATTGTGATTAATATAAAAAGATGTTCCATACTAGCGCGAGTTTTAAGAGCGTATCTGACGGTATCGTGTGAAGCCATGCCATAGATGACTTCTTTAGTTGCGTTTAAAAATTTTTTGAATATGCCTTTTTGTTCCTCTGACATTTTTATCTCCTGTCTTTTTTAGGATATTAGAAATTAATTTGATCAAATATTACAACTCTGATAAATCCTATCCTGCAATGTGTATTTGAAAAATCCGAACTGATTTTGTGACCGATTGGTTTGTCGATAGAAATTCCTCCCTTTGCTCTATCACCAAAAAGCAGAAATGGAAAGGACAATTTCAAGTTTTTCTAACCTCACCCTTCGGGATTGTGAAGCAGTGACTCGTCCTGAAATAAACTTTTTCAAATTTTCCTACTGTCATACGCCCAATGCAGTAACGCTTGTCTTTGTTTCTTTCGACAATTCCAATCGCCGGGCATACAGTTGTTTTTTATCTGGGCAATGTGCCGTTTCATTGCTTTCCATCTCATAATTTGCCTCAGATCGTCCTCATGCCTTCTTCCCATAAAATATCGGCAATACCATTGGAACCAGCCCCTGGGATCATCGGGATGAATCCAGCCTTTTTCGCGCCAAACAGATAAAGGTTGACTTGCGTTTACTCCAAAAAAATTTAACTTCGGATCATGTTTTTCCGAACATAATTTTGCCTTGGTAAACCAATCTTTGGGAAATTCACCTTCACAGTCAGTCATATATTTTCCCCCAAATATACCAAGTTCAAGCATTTCCTTTGGAGTCAATTCAGGTTCAAAATCAGGATGAAAATTTCGTCCCATTGGCTCAGTTAAAAAGTAAATGTAATTTTTTTGCATTTTGTCATTAACAACGACTTTTTTTATCATATTTTCTTTGATGGTAACAAGAAACCTGAGAATTCTAAAAGGCTTATTACATTTATCGTTTAAGTTTGGGGAATTATCCAATATAGTTAAATTTCATAGAAAACTGGTATGATGTTTCTGGCAATTATGGATAATAGCAAATTTTTGATAAAAAATCAAGGATTTGTATAAACCACAAGGATAAACCATTTATCCACTTGAAGTAGTATTTGAAAACAATTTTGAAAAATTATCTTCTGTTGATACCTCTAATATG
>Ga0078972_1005322_pt1 | contig 32877 bp, 23 predicted proteins | sample YelNatPaOPGAMG01_FD_67568 | JGI IMG/M metagenome (GOLD analysis project Ga0078972, IMG submission 67568) | Hot spring thermophilic microbial communities from Obsidian Pool, Yellowstone National Park, USA - OP-RAMG-01 (SPADES assembly) (version 2) | ecosystem: Environmental > Aquatic > Thermal... | reverse complement strand
GTTTAGCCGCGAGCCGCAGGCGAGCGCGGCCACCGACGGCACCACTGTTTAGCCGCGAGCCGCAGGCGAGCGCGGCCGGCCACGCTCGCCGTTAAACAGTTAAACGTGGAGAACTCCGAAAATGACGCGATTGCTGGGCGTACTGCTGATGGTATTGCTCGTCTATGCGGTCCTGATGGGATCATTCCCGCCGGCGCGCTCCTTACGCAACCACCAAACCTTGGCCGAACGACTGGGCTATTACGGCATCCCTACTCTGGGCATTGGCGTGCTTATCGTTTCCGGCGGTATTGATCTGTCGATCGGCTCTCTCCTGGGCTTGACGGCCGTCTATTTCGGACTGCTTTTGAACGGCCCACTATCGGCACGGCAAACAATCCCGTTGGCCATCTGCCTGGGGGGAGACGGCGTGCTGCTCGGTTCCGCGTTAGCGTCGGCTGCGGGCGTTCCACGCCGTATCGCTGTCTTGCTCTCTTTGCTTCCTGGTGCGGGACTGACCTGGGCTTGTTATCGTTATCTCCCTGGACAGCACGTACCGGCGTGGGCGGCCATGCTGGTGTTGCTGGGCTTCGCTTCGCAGATCGGATTGTTTCATGGCTTGCTCATCACACGCTTGCATCTGCAACCGTTTCTGGTGACGCTGTGCGGCCTGTTCATGTATCGCGGCTTGGCGCGCTGGCTGAGTCCCGGAGCTTTGGCGTTGCCTTTCGATCCGCACACTACCGCTCTGCGCGCTTTGCTCGTCAGTGGCCGCATGATAGGTTTTCCCCACATCCTGCTTTGGATGGCCCTGGTAGCGCTCGTCTTGGCGGTGCTCTTGCACGCAAGCGTCTATGGCCGCTACTGGTTTGCCATCGGCAACAACGAACAGGCGGCGCGTTATGCTGGCATCGCCACCGCGCGCTACAAGATCGCGGCTTATGTAATCTGTTCGACGCTGGCTGGCCTGGGTGGCTTAGTGTTTTTTCTGATGTACCGCAATGCCACGCCCAGCAGCGCCGGTTCTTTGTTGGAGTTGTACGCCATCACCGGGGCCGTGCTGGGCGGATGCAATCTGCGCGGCGGCCAAGGCACCATTCCCGGCATCGTTCTGGGCGCGGCAGTGCTACCCTTGTTGCAACAAATCTGTACGTACAACGTCCATATCGGCAGCGACCTGGAGTACACTGTCATCGGCGGCGCCCTGCTGCTGGCCACTATCGTTAATGAATTGGTGACACAATGGTCAAAACGCCGCTGAAAAGCTGATGACTGAAGACAGATCCGTTACACGCCTGCCACGGCGGCCACGGGGGCTAAGCGCTGCCAGACAGCACGCTCCCCTAGTAGGGGGCTAGGATAGGAGAGCGGAACTCCTTGGTCCGTTTGTCCTTACCTCCACTCCAACCTTCTCTCGCCAGGGGAATGTCTGCTGGCCCTTATACTCCCTTCGTTTCTTCCAGGGGGATGCCGACTTGGCCGACGCGTGGCAACAATTGACGGTGGCACTCCGGGCACGACACCGCACCCCAGGCCCGGAGAATGGCCAGACGATCTGGCGCTTGCCATTTTTCAACGCGCGGTAGGGCTGGCAGGAAGTCGCTGAAAGCGTAGCGGAACCAGCGCTCCATGCGCAGGGCCAGCATGTCCAGAGGAGCGGAGGAACGGAAGCGCTGCTCGCCGAGGATCAGATCGTTGTAGCGCCAGCGGGCGTTGACCTCGACGACGTGGGGCGGCGTGGAGAAGAGCACGCCCTGCAAGAACACACCGCGGACGCAAAAGAGGATCTGGGTCGGCTTCGGCTCCGTGTCGCCGGGTGCGGCCACGAGCCATTCCGGTTCTCTCTGCCACAAGAGCAAGTCGGGGAAACGGCCCAGCAGGTCGGCGCCCTGGGGGTCGGCGGCCAGATCGAAGACGGTCAGCGGATCGCCGCAGCGGTCCCACGGCCGCGTCGGCCGCAACGACCACAGCAGCCGCAGGGCGGCAAGATTAGTCACCTTGTCCGTGCCGAGAATGCGGCCCAAGGCGGGTGCGTGCTGGCCGGCATCGAGCAGATTGCGCACCTCGAAGCCCGCCTCGAAAGCGCGATCGCAGAGCAGGATCCGCAGCCGCACCAGATTGCCAGGCGTCCACCACGGGGATTCCCAGTCGGCCAGCAGGTGGTCGGCGAAGCGCAGCGAGAAGCGCCCTTCAAAGCAGCGTGCCAACAGATCGAAAACTAGCGGCACCGGATCGGCGCCCCGTGCCACGGCATCCTCAATCAGCAGCCGTCGCAGGGCCGCGAGATGGCCGGACGGAGCCAACCCCATCGCCAAAGCGTTCTCGGTCCGCTTCACCAAGTCGGGCAGCAAGGGCGCGCGCAACGCCCCATAACCGTCGGCCCCGCTCTCATTTGCCAATCCAGCCAGAAAAGCGGAATCCTCAAGAGAAAACCCCTGCGCGTGCAGGCGCGGGGCCAGGATCGTCCAGGCATAATTGCGTGCCCGAACGGCGGCAGGCACGCGCGGCCGCCAAAGCCAGTATGTCAACAGGTGGACTGCCAGTGCCCCCAACAGGAGAGCGAACACGGGCCCAATCGGCCGAACGCCGAGATCGAGTATGCCGAACGCGCCCAACAGCGCCAGCAAAACAAGGGGACCGACGAAGCCCCACACAGCCCCACGCTGGGTCAACAGCTGCCCTGGTTCCCGGCCTTGATAAATACGCTTTTCGGGAGTGACAATGTCCAGCGAGGTGAGCAACCCGCGCTCCGACACCTCGATACAATACCCGCCGGCAGACAAACGACCGCGATACACATTGAGACGCAAAGGCGGCACTTCCCGAGGCACCGGCACCAACCCGTAGCACCACGGACAGCAGGCGGCGTGGTGCTCGGCGGCCTCCGCGGTCACGGCACGGCGGGCTTCCTCATCGGCGACGCCGTGCGCTAGCAGCAAACGCTGAAAACGCCGCAGATCTTCGTCTGTGTCCAAGCGTTGCACCAAGGCCCGGCAGCGTTCGAGCCACTCCGGCCCTCGTTGCTCGCGGTACTGGATGATCCATTCCTCGATCAGCGACCACGGTTCCCGGACGCGGCGGCCCTCTAAGACAAGGCGATGTTCGTTCCATAAATGCTCAATCATCTTCCGCCGCCGCAGCTGGATAGCGCAGCGTGGACAACTCATGCGCAGCCGATTTTCCAGTTTTTCGCACAGGGCATCGATGGCCGGATGTTTGCCGGCCAATTTCTCGAAGCGACGCAGCCGTTCGATCGCCTTCGCCTTGCCCCGACCGCGAACCAGGGTCCGCAGCAACTCTTCGGCCAGCGGCTCCTCCTCGCCGAATGTCCGCAGGGCAGCGGCGAGAGCGGCAAACCGCGCCTCGATAGGCAGACGGCGGTCGCGCAGCAGACGACGAAGCGGCCCAAACAGAGCAGCGTCGATCGGCTGGGGCAGATGGGCGAAGATCAGAAGGGCCAACTGGCGCGCGGGGATTTCAGGGCCGGACGCCAACACCCCAGCCAAGCCGGCAGCCCCGTCGCAACCGATCAGCGCGCCCAGCGCATGGATCGTGGCCGTCTGGCGATCCGGCCCTACACGCTCTAGTAGCTGCCCGAGCGTCAACGCCAGAAAATAGTCGGCGCGCGAACCGTGCTCCTCGACGGCGATAGCCGACAACATCCGCCATGCCTCCTCATCAGGGGGAGAGAGAAGAAGAGCATCCAGCAGGGCAGCGAAAGTATCATTGAAGGAACGGCGGACGCCGCGGAACTGATAGATGCGGTGGACCTGACGCAAATGCGCCTCGAAGACGCCAGGCCGAAACGAGGTACGGCACTCTGGACAGACGAGCAGCACTTCGGGCAGAGCAGCAACCGACCCGAGGAGACGCGCTTGCGAATTCTCGCCGTCCGGCATGATCGCTTCCGTAACGAATCAAAAAAGCCACAGCTGCGATCCAAGATCATCCCGTTGCAGCATATCCTGCCGAGTCAGGGTATGACAAGGTGATAAACGAACCTATCGCCAGATTTTGGGCGAGCGGTCGACTCCCAGCGTTGTAGAATTACGGCGGACGGATGTACTTTACGCCTGTTCCTCGACCGTTTGGCCGAAGCCGGCTTGTGAGAAGGAGGTTTGCGATGTTCCGTCTGAAACGAGTGTATGAGGAACCGTCTGCGGAGGACGGTTGCCGCATCCTGGTAGAACGACTCTGGCCGCGCGGCCTCAGCAAAGAGCGGGCCGCCGTAGACCTGTGGCTCAAGGACGTGGCGCCCAGCCCGGAGCTGCGCAAATGGTTCCATCACGATCCGGCGCGGTGGAAAGAGTTCCAGCGGCGCTACCGCGAGGAACTTAAGGAAAAGAAAGACGCTATCAACCTGTTGAAGCAGAAAGCCAAGGAAGGCCCCGTCACCCTGGTTTATGCCGCCCACGATGAGGAACACAATGGAGCACTAGTGCTGAAACAATTCCTGGAACGGCGCAAGAAATGAATACACCAACAGAAGAGCAAACGGCCCCCAGAAATAATCCTTCGCCCAAGAAAAAAAAGACACTTTTTTTCTCATCCGCACTTGACATAGTTGAGTGCCTCGCTAACTTAGTGGATATGTTTATCCAAATATCTTTCATTAGCCCTGAATCGGACGGTGGAGGCAGCGCAAGCCGATGGGCCTGGCCCCGCCGCCGATTCGAAAGGAGGTGAATTTTCGGAGCCCTGCCTTCGCCCTTTTCAACAGCCCACCGGCGCGCCAGGACCGCCCTATTACCTACCTTCGCCCACCGAGAGCAGATGCGTAAGGCGTCCAGAGTCATGCAGGTTCACGGCCTGCATCGTTCGCTCCCCGTTTCTTTCAAGGAGTTTCATGATGAATCGCGTGCAGTCCCCGCACAAACGTTTATGGATTGCCCTGGCTTTTGTCTTTTTCGCCTCCTTCGCCGTACTAGGCGGCTACGGCTTCCGGATCGCCTCGATGGCGCCGCCCATCCCCGACAAGGTCTGCACTCCGGACGGCCGCGTCCTCTTCGACGGCGAGACCATCCGCAGGGGGCAAAATGTCTGGCAGTCGCTGGGCGGCCAGCAACTCGGCAGCATCTGGGGTCATGGGGCGTACATCGCTCCCGATTGGTCTGCCGATTGGCTGCACCGCGAATTGCTCTTCATCCTGGATCGCTGGGCCCAGGCGCGCGGAGCAGCTTCTTTTGAGGAGGTGTCGTCCGACGACCAGGCGATCCTGCGCAGCCGCCTGAAGGAATTCGTCCGCACCAACACCTACGATGCAGCCACGGGCACGTTAACTCTTCCGCCGCTGCGGGCCGAAGCATTCGCGTCCAATGCCGCCCATTACGCCGACGTGTTTGCCAAGGGCCGCCCAGAGTATGCCATTCCCGCCGGCACCCTGACCGATCCCGAACGGCAACGCGCCCTCAACGCTTTCTTTTTCTGGACGGCTTGGGCGTGCGGCACCAATCGGCCGGACCTGGCCATCAGTTACACGCAGAATTGGCCGCACGAGCCGCTCATCGACAACAAGCCGACCGCCGACGCCGTTATCTGGAGCCTCTTTAGCTTTGTGCTGCTGTTGGCCGGCATCGGCGGCATGATCTGGTACTTCGGTTCGCTGCCGCGTGACGGTGAAGAGCAGGCCGCAGTGCCCCTTCGCGATCCGCTTCTGGGCGACCTCCCCACGCCCTCGCAGAAAGCCACTCGGAAGTATTTCTACGTGGCCGCCGCACTCCTTCTGCTGCAAATCGGCCTGGGGGCGGTCACCGCTCATTACGGCGTCGAAGGCGCGGGTTTCTACGGCATCCCGCTTGATAAGGTCCTTCCTTATTCGGTGACGCGGACCTGGCACACCCAGCTGGGCATCTTCTGGATCGCCACTACCTGGCTGGCCACCGGTCTGTTCATGGCACCGGCGGTCGGCGGCCATGAGCCCAAGGGCCAACGCTTCCTCGTCAACGTGCTGTTCGTCGCCCTGGTAACGATCGTCCTTGGCTCGTTGGCCGGCGAATGGCTGAGCGTGCAGCAGAAGTTGCACGGCGATAGCTGGTTCTGGTTCGGCCATCAGGGCTACGAGTACGTCGATCTCGGCCGCTTCTGGCAACTGTTGCTGCTGGCCGGGCTGTTCATCTGGCTGGCCCTGATGACGCGCGGGCTGTGGCCCGCGCTGCGCCGCCCGGGCGAGCACCGCTCCCTCCTGGCCCTGTTCCTCATCAGTAGCTTGGCCATCGCCTCGTTCTATGGCGCCGGCCTGGGCATCTGGAAAAACACCCACCTGGCCTTGGCGGAATACTGGCGCTGGTGGGTGGTACACCTGTGGGTCGAGGGCTTCTTCGAGGTCTTCGCCACGGTGGTCATCGCCTTCTTGTTTTGCCGCCTGCAACTGATCCGCACGAGCACGGCCACGTCAGCGAGCCTGTTCTCGACTTCCGTGTTCCTCGCTGGCGGCATCATCGGCACCTTCCATCATCTGTATTTCGCCGGCACGCCCAGTGTCGTCATGGCCCTGGGGGCGACCTTCAGCGCCCTGGAAGTGGTGCCCTTGGTACTGATTGGCTTGGAAGCCTGGGAGAACATTCGGCTGACGCAGCTGCGGGAATGGGTCGGCGGCTACCGCTGGGCCATTTATTTCTTCGTGGCTGTGGCCTTCTGGAACCTGATCGGCGCGGGCCTCTTTGGCTTCCTCATCAATCCGCCGATCGCCCTGTACTACATGCAGGGCCTGAATACCACGCCCGTGCATGGCCACGCGGCTTTGTTTGGCGTCTACGGTATGTTGGGACTGGGCCTGATGCTCTTCTGCCTCCGCGGTCTGGCGCCTGGCAAAGACTGGCGCAGCGGAGCGCTCCGGTTTAGCTTTTGGGCCTTGAACCTCGGTTTGCTGCTGATGGTCGTGCTCAGTCTGCTGCCGATCGGTCTGGCGCAAACATGGGCAGCCCTCAACGAGGGCACTTGGTACGCTCGCAGCGCCGAGTTTCTGCAAACGCCGACCATGCAGAAGCTGCGCTGGCTGCGCATGGTCGGCGATATGGTCTTCGCCGCTGGGGTGCTCGCGCTGCTGTGGTTCAAACTTGGGCTGCTGACCGGCCGCTCTTACGCCAAACCCGCGGAGCCGGCCCCTTCCGAAGCCCTGGCCCCGGAAGTGGAAACGGCGCCCGTGGTTTGAACAAAGCCTCTCTAGAAGGGGACGCCCGAGAGGGGTTGGCCGTTCGCGGACCGGGCGCCGAGCGACAGAAGCAGGCCCGGCCCGCAAACGGCGGCCCCCTCAGTTGCCGCGCAGCCAGACGGCGAAGCGGTCGCCATCGACGGCGAGGTGCCAGCCGCTGCCGGGCGACCAACCACGGCGTCCCAATTTCATCGCCACCTTGCCGTCGATGAAGGCGGCGTACAAGCCGCGGCCGGCCTCCTGGATGTCTACGTGGCTGCGCGCGTGCAGGCCGCACTGCTTGCGCAGGTGAAGCAGACGTTCGATGCGCTGCCGCGTCGGCTGGCCCCAATCGAAGAAGTGCGACCAAAACACGCACGGCGTACCCGGATGCGTCAGGAGGTAGGCGTAGCCCATCGCCACCGTTTCGCCGGGGAAATGGCGCGTGCCGTCATTGTGACAACTGTGCTCGTAATCCCGGCGATATTCCGTGTCGTGATTATCCAAAAATGTCACGGAACGACTGGGCCAAATGCCCAAAAGCCCGCCCGGCGCCGCTCGGCCGTTATGGACCGAACACAAGCGAGCGTAATCGTCGCTCAGGCACGCTTCATAGAGCAGATAGCGCGTGGGGAAGTCAAAGGCCGTCGTCTTGCCGCCGGTAGCGTCGATCCAGTTGGTTACCTTCTGGCGATCGCCGTCGTAGAACTCGCCGACAGAGAAAGCCGGGGCCGTGGCGTCGTTGTACTCGGCGATGAACTGGCCGGCGTAGCCCTTGGTCAGGTCGTAGCGCCATCCCTGAAAGCCGAGGCTTTTCAGCCTGCGCAGATAGGTTTTGATGGCATTGCGGACATCGGGGTTGCGGTGATCCAGGTCGCGGCCGGCAGGGTGGTGTTCCCCCGAGTCGGGATGGCCGGTGCCCACGCCGGACGAATCATCGCGTGCAATCGCCGCCCGGTTGTCGGGAAACGGCGGATCGTCGAAGTCGGCACCGCTGGTATGGATGCCGACGCGATGGTTGATGACCACATCGGCCAAGGCCCGTACCGGCTCCAGGGCGCGAATGGCCGCACGCAACTCCGCTTCGCTGCCGTAAGCCGTATCAAATTTGTTCCAGCGCCGGGGAATGTAGCCCTGCGGCGCCAGCGAATCAGACGGCGGCGGAAACCATACCCAGGTGAAGCCGGCCGCCTTGATCGCCGGGGCGTTCTCTTCAAGAATGCGATACCAGCTTTTCCGGGCGCCGCTGGCCGCGTCGCGCCCTCCCAAATGGGATTCCCAGTGAAAACCCTCCAAAAGAATGTCTCGTCCATTTCCGATATATTGCCGCGCTTCCGCCACAGCCAGTCCCTGGGGGAAGGAAACCACGGCAAGCCACGGCATTTTGATCTCTTGTTGCATCTCTCTGTTCCGCCTTCCCAATGAGGACGCAGCCTTTCCCAGGTTGGCCGCTGTCCAACCCTTGTCTGGAATGCCTCAACTAAGGCCCGTTTCCTCCAAGCCTCTCCCTTGAAAGAGGCGCCGCTTCTACGACTTGAAAGCCTCCCCCTAGCGGACATGGGAGACCTTAAATTCATGATAGAGCAAGCGGCGCGCCAATAGAACTTTGGCCGATTAACCGAGGCTTGGCGGCAGTTAATCGGCTATTTTTTGCAGAGAATTTCGCTCGTTAGCCCTCCTGGCCGTTCAGGCTCGTAAACTTTCTCCGGTCTTTACGTTTTCACGCGGGTTTAGGGCAGGGCCCTGGAGGGAGCATCGGAAGAATGAAGGCAGAGGATGAGAAAATCCCTGCCCATTTTGCCGCTGCGGTCAACGCTGCACCGCAGAAGCGGCGCAGCTTGCCGTCGCGGCGAAGGCTGCTACTCGGGCCCTGCCCCTGGCGCCGATGGGTACTCCAGCAAGGCGCGCAAGCGCGTGGCGGCCTCGACGAGCAGCTGAGGCGGATCAGGCCACTGTTCCAAGATGACAGCGCCTTGATACGAGCGGCGCTGCAAGCGCTCCACAAAAGCGCGGATGCCCGCATCGTCCTCCTGCGAAGGCCCCGTAAACAACGTCAAATGGCTGTCCTGGTCGCCGCGGTTCTCGTGCGCGTGAACATGAATGATGGGCACGCCGTCCAGGAGATCGACGTAACGGATGAAGTCGTTGCGGGTCGAAGGGCACAGGTTGGCATGGCCGATGTCCAGGCACATACCGACAACGCCCGCGGGGACGTCCGGCAACTCGGCCAGGCAAGCGAAGGTCCGTGTGAAATCATCCGGCGTGGTTTGCGGCGTGTTTTCGAGGCTGATGCGCAGCTTCGCCGCCGCCGCGTGCCGCAGCACGGGTGCCAGCGCACGCACAAAACCTTGAGGGCCGTCGTCCATGTACAAATGCAGGTTCACCAGGTCCGCGCCGATGTCGCGGGCAAAATCGATACTGCGGATCAAGAGGGGGATGCCGTCGGCGTCGAGGGGGTTGGCCTGCCAAGGTGCGTGGACAGTGAAAAGGACGTCGTAGGCCGCCCCAGTGTCTCGGACCCACTGGCGGGCGCCGGCGTCCATGTCCGACTCCTCCCAACCGGAGATGCGGCCATCGTCGTGTTCTTTCTTGTCGGAGAACCATTCAAAAGCATCGAAACCGTTGTGTACGGCGAAGCGGAACGGCTCCAGCGGATCGGCACACGAAATGGCCGTCTGATTGCCGATACGAATCCGGGCAGTCACGATGTAAGGACCCCTTAGAAGGTTCGATTTCGTTTTACGCCGCAGCGGAATCGTCCTCACGCAAGCCCACTTGCGGCCGCGTCTGGACGACGTAGAACTGACCGCCGGCGACGGCCCCCTCGATGTCCTGGGCCGAGCCAAGCAAGCGCTCCACTTCCACACCGATGCGGGCGATGCCGCGCAGCAACTCGTCGCGGAACCGAGCGTCCCAGACGAGTTTTTCACCGCGATAGTCGAGGCGACGCTGCTCGGGCTCCTCCGCTAAGAAGCTATCATAAAGTCCCGCCCCGGCAAAGCCCGGCAAGTCCTCACCGTTGGAATCGGAGCGGAAGATCACGCCTTTGCCGTAGAGGCCGATGCTTTTGCTCGGATAGGAAAGCATTTGCGGTTGCAGAGTGCTCTTGCGGCAAAGGAAACCGAGCGCCCGGCCGGGATAGTTGCCGACCAGCGTTTCGCCCAGCCCCAGGACGATCTCGGCGAGGATCTCATCGCGCGCTCCGGTGAGTGGATTGGCGGTGTGGATAACGAAAGCATATTCCGCCGGCACGACTTCCTGAATGAGCACGGCCATTTGCAGACTGTCATGCGGGATGCCGCGGGCACGGCGCGACAGGTAAGCGCGATCATTCCACTTCGACGCCCAGACGCGGCAGATGGCGTGCCAGGTTTGTGGCCACGGCACGGGCGGCAAGCCGGCGCGTTGCCAGTGTTGTTGCAGCGCCTCCGGCAGCTCCGGGGGCGCAGCCAATTGCAGCAGTTTCGCCCGGACCTGGGCCAACACCTCCGCAGGCTTCTCCTCCGCCGCCGCGATCAGCGCTTCGCACTCCTGACGCAGGCGCCGATTCCGCTCGTCGGACAAGACGCGCTCCAAGACGCCGAACGGCAGAGCAATCGACTTCGGTAAGTGAACCCAGTCGGCCAGCCGGCCGCGCAGACCGTTCAAATTCGTCGCTTTCCCTCCAACAAGGTCGGGATGGAATTGGTCCTGGCCGATTACCCAAGTGGTAAACGTAGCTGCGGCCAGCCGCGAGCCGTTCGGGAGCGAGACCGTGCTCGCCCGCGGTTCATGGCTACCCTCGCCTTCTTGATATTCGACATCGCCGCTGGGCGTGACGCGGAGGGACAGCGATTTGCCGGCAAACGTCTTCAGCCGCTGATATGCCTCGGCGTCGAAGCAGGTGGCGAACAATACGCCGACATTCCGCGCGCGGACGGCGACATGCGAAACCAGGTCCGGTGCATCGCAGGTGAGGACTGCTGTGACGCCTTCGGGGATTTCCTCGTTGCCGTTCACTTCGTCGGCAATAAGCACGGTCGGCTCGGGGAAGCGCTGGCCTTGCACATCGACAAGCCGCTGGACCGGCCGAACCTTGCCGCCGCCGGGCGCCGCACTGATGACTTGCCAGCCGCCCAGCCCCGCCTGCTCGCGCAGCTTGGCATCGAGGGGCCGCAGCAGCAACGACAGCGTAAACACAGGGCTGCCGCGGACCACTTCCTCACTGAAGAGCGTAATGGTCCACGGTTCGGCGTGAAACGCCGCCCCCAGCGCTTCGGCTTTGGGTTGCAGGCGCTGCGAGATGTCGCTGGTGAATTCCTGCACCCAGCGGCCGGCGCGCTCGGCGACACTGCGTGCGTGCAAGGCCCAATCGCGGCCCTCTCGCGGCAATGTCAGCACGGCCGACCAATGGTCGGCGCAAATAGCCAATTCGGGCGACGGGATCGTCAGACGAAGATTGCGCAGCACCGCCTGGATCAACGCTGCCAGATCATCCCGTTGAAGCTGGCTAACATTCTGGCGCTCGACTGCCGCCCGCAGGCACTCTTCCAGCGCCAGATCGAGGAAAAGCAGATCGCGCAGGGCGGCGTCATCGTGAGTCGCGGTCATCACCTTGGCCAATCCCGCGCGGAGGGAAACGACGGCGTCCGCCAAGGCAAGGACGTTCCGTGGTTGGCTACGCAGTGCGAGCAGAGCGTCGAGCTGTCTGTTCAGCTCGCCATCGAGCCGGCCACGCGCCGCAGCCACGGCGCTGTCGAGGTCGGTACCCGCATGCACCGACTTGAGGATGCTCAGGAAATGCTCGAACTCGCCGATCAACGCATCCTTGCGATCGGCAAAAAATACCGGGTCGGTCTTAATAGGCCGCTCGAAGCTGTGCAGCCGCGCGCGAGTTACACCGCCCTGCTCCAGAGTGCGGTAAAAGACAGCGACATCGCCGTTGCTTCGCAGAAAAGCGAGGTACGCCTGACAGATCACCACATCATCGGGAGTAGTGTTGTTGTGCAGCTTTTGGTGCCATTCCTCGATGAAATGGCCGGCCGCTTCTTTGAGATTATTGCGATGCATAATATGCAGAATCTCATCCCGCACGCGCTGCCCGTCGCCGCCGCGGCCCAGGGTGGTAAGCATCTGCCGCGCCCAGAAGCGACAGCCCAGCGGCGAAGCATCGGTCGCCTCACGCCACACGTTCGCCAGTCGCGTTGTCAACCGCTGCTGGGCGTGGCTCAATTCGCGCGGCTTGGTGTTGTAGCGCCGCTGCCAATCGAGTTGGCGGATGGCGCTGTAGCGCAGCCAGACGAACAACAAGGCCAGCGCCTCGGCATCGCCTCGCGCCTTGTCGAGCAGGTCATGGCACAGGTTAAAGCGGTGCATCAGCGTCCACGAACCGGCCCCCATCTCGGCGGCGATAATTTCCTCGGCCAGACAGGTCAAATTCGCGGCGGCAAGCCGGGCATCGCCCTCCGTCTCGAATAGCGGGAGGAACAGGTCCTTGCCGCTGCTTTTGAGCCAACCGCCCTCTGCTTGATGTAACACAAAGCAAAGGCCGCGCGGTCCTGGCCCCTCTGCCGGTTTGGGGAAATACAATTCCAGATATTGCAGACCGTCTCGATCCGTGAAAGGTGTCCGTGCCGCCTTATCGTCGGCAAGCGTGGTCCCTTGCGGGCGATACGGCTCCGGCGGGGCCTGCCATTCATACCGGCTGCGCCAGGCCAGCCCCCAATGCAACACCAACGGCCCCGCGGCGTCGCAGACCAACCGCACACGCACGCCTTGCGGCGTCTTCTGAACGGCCGCCGCCAAACGCTCGCCGCTATCCAGGGTATATGTTTGCCGGCTCGCCTCCTCTTGGCCCAGCCAGGCTGCCAGCGCTTCCTCTGGCGAACGGCCTCCGCCACGCAGCAACGGCACCAGAAAGTCCTTGCCGCCGTTCTTGATCCAGCGATTTTCTTGCGGCGAATACACGACGAAAGCCAGACAACGCCACGAATTGGGCGAATCGAGGTGGATGGTTACTTCCTTACGCCCTCCGCCGGTAAAAGGCGTCCGGACAGCGCCGGCGTCGGCGGCTTTTGTTCCCTGCGGCCAAACACTTTCCGGCGGACGCTCCCACCCTCCACCGACACGCCGGCTTAGCCCCCAGTGCAAAATAGCATCGGCGGAATGGCGAAAGGCGATGGTCAAAGTCAATCCGTCGCCGTTGGCTGTCTGCGTAACGGACAGACCCTCGGCGAACTCTGCGATCGTTTTCGTTTGGGTCGATTCATCCATGAGGCAAGAACCTCCTGAGAAACACAATGGGCCTTCTATGCTGGACGCGGCAGAGATTGACACAGACATGGGCGAACGGAGGGTGTCAACCCCCCGGTAGCACAACCGGGGGGTTCACACCCCCCGCTCGCCATAAAATGTCAGTTCTCCCCGCGCCCAGGATAACAGAATGCAATTCTTGTGCCCTCCAGACTTCAGAGTGCGTCCAGATTTATACTGGGCCGCGATCATCACGAGAGGTCGTGATCGATCAAGCCTGCGCGATGCGATTCAAGATTTCGATGCCGCGATCCAATGTGCGCTCGTCGGCGGCGTAGCTGAGACGAAAATGCGTATCGCGCTTGCTGAAAACATTGCCGGGGATAAGCAGCAGGTTGTTGCGGATCGCTTCGGCGACGAATTCGCTGCCCAAGCCGCGCGGCGCCTTGGGGAAAGCGTAGAACGCGCCTTCCGGCCGGACCAATTCGTAGCGATCCTTCAATCCCTCGTAGATGCGGTCGCGCTTGTGGCGATAATCGGCGACAATGCGCGAAACATCGTAATCCCAGGCGGCGACGCCTGCGTGCTGCACCATGCTCGGCGCACAGACGAAGGTGAACTGTTGCAGTTTAATCATTTCCTGAATGAGCCGCCGCGGGCCATGCGCGAAACCCAGACGCCAGCCGGTCATGCCATAGGCCTTGCTGAAGCCGTCGAAAACCAGCACGTCCTCATTGAACTCCGCCGGACTGACGAACGGCTGATCGTAGCAGAAGACGCGATAGACTTCATCACTCATCAACAACACGCCGCGCTCGGCAGCCAACTTCGCCAAATCGTGCAATACGTCGCGCGGATGCACACGGCCAGTCGGGTTGGCGGGACTGTTAACGAGGATGGCCTTGGTGCGTGGCGTCAGCGCGGCGCGGACACGGTCCACGTCGATCGCAAAATCGGGATAGGTGTCGAGGAAAACGGTGGTCCCGCCGGCCAGGGTGACCAGGTGCGGATACATGACGAAATACGGATCAAAGACGATCACTTCATCGCCGGGATTGACGGTGCAGCAGAGAGCGAGCATCAATCCGCCGCTGGTGCCGCTGGTGAGGAACACTTCCCGATCCGCATGACGATAACGGGTGTGAATGTCGGTTCGGATCTTATCACGCAGCTCTGGGATGCCTTGCGTAACAGTGTAGGCGTTGGCCCCGCTATCGATGGCAGCGTGAGTGGCGGCCTTGATCGGTTCTGGCACATCAAAATCCGGCTGGCCGATGCTGAGATTGACGGGATCGCGGAGCGAACGGGCCAATTCAAAGACTTTGCGGATGCCTGAAGATTCAATATGCCGCATGCGCTCAGCAATCCAGTGCTCGTGGTCGTTCCGGTATACCATGTCCACATTCTCCGTAGAGGTAACGATCTGGTCTCATTCTATGGCATTCGCTGCGTGTATCCATTTCGCCGCCTGATGCTGATATTTGGGTCAATCCGCTGCCTCTTTTGCTTGAGCGGTTCGACAAATGTTATAAGATACGTTGCGGATCGATGTGCTGACGGGAACAAATGGATGAGGGGAGGGACAAGGTGATGCTCCGGAATGAATTTGCCGGCCTTACGGGGCACTACGGCACCATCCTGATCGATCCGCCGTGGCGCTTTGCCAACCGCACCGGGAAAATGGCCCCTGAACATAAGCGCTTGCATCGTTACCCGACGATGAGCTTTGCCGAAATTGCTGCACTCCCCGTGGCCCGCTACGCTCTGCCCAGGAGCCACCTCTATCTCTGGTGCCCCAATGCTCTGCTGTTGGAAGCACTCCAGATTATGAAAGGCTGGGGCTTTACCTACAAGACGAACATCGTGTGGTATAAGACACGCAAAGATGGCGGGCCGGATGGGCGCGGTGTAGGGTTCTACTTCCGCAACGTGACGGAATTGCTCTTGTTCGGCACGCGCGGAAAACTGCGCACCCTTAAACCGGGCCGACGACAGGTCAACATCATCGTCGCTCGCAAGCAAGAGCATTCATGGAAGCCCGAAGAAGCATATCAGATCATTGAGGCGTGCAGTCCTGGACCTTACTTGGAACTATTCGCACGGCAGCAGCGAACTGGCTGGGTGGCCTGGGGAGATCAAGCCGAGACATATGAGGTGAACCGGCCGGTCATTGCCACGTACAATGGTCCTACCGTGAAGAGGGAACGCCCGACCGAGCCGAAATGCTTTTTCAAGAGGGAAGATCCTAGCAGTTCATCCCCATCCCGACGAGTAATAGAGGGTCAAGCGGCTACGGTTGTTTCTGGGGCGCCGTAATCAAATCCAACCCATTTGCGCCGAGATGATGATCGAGCAGGTCGATTTGCCCATTTTGTTTGAGCCGGGTGAACAGCTTGCTGCGCTCTTCCTCCCAGATTTGTCGCAAATAATACGGATTGTCCCGGCGGCCGATTTCATACTGGCGCAGGCGCTTAAGGAAGCGGTCGGCTTCTTGCTGGGCCAGCAGTTTGCGGGTATGGACGTAGGCCGCCGTCTCCTGTTCGAGCCGATACACTTCGGCTTCGGCCATGCGCAGATCGCGGGCCACGTTCTGTTCGGCGGTGTGGCGCAGCGTGGTGTTGCGTGTCTGGGCCAGGGCGACGCTGTCGAAATCCGGCTTCACGTCGTCGGGCGGGGCGATCAGGGCCACGCGGGCATCGAGGATTTGCACGCCCAGGCGATAGGGCTCGATCCAGGCTTGCGTCTGTTCTTTTAACACCGGGCGCATCTCATTTTTGCCGTTGAGCAATACGTCATCCACGGTACGGCCGGCGACCCACTGGGCCATGACCGCCTCGACGGCGCGGGTCAAGAGCGCGTCCACGCGGTCGGCTTGCATGACATACTCGGTCTCTTGATTGGGACGGACCTTGTAGGTGAGGACCGCCTGCACGTTGACAAGGTTGTGATCGCCGGTCAGAAGCTGGCCGGCCGGCATGGTTTCACCGGAGAAGTCGTCTTCCTGATAGCCGACCGTTACGCTTTGCACGCGATCGACGGCCACGCGATCGACACGGTCCATGCCCCAGGGCAACTGAAATGCCAACCCTGGCTCTAAGCGATTGGGCAGCAGCCGCCCCAAGCGGCGCACCACACCGCGCTCGCCGGGGCGAATCTGCACCACGCCCGTCAGGAGATAAGCGGCCAGCAACAGAACGAACACGATTCGCAGGTAACGCATGTCACGGCCTCCCCTGCTTGGTCGCCGGCGTGTCCGGTTTGCCCGTCTGCGCGGCGCCGTCCATCACACGGGTAGGAGTCGGCGGCACGGGGGTGCCGGGTTTGGGCGGATCGAACAGCAGATCGAACAATTCCCGATGCGTCGACAGCAGCAGCGTGCTTTTGGTGTCGCCAAGGATACGTTGGTATTCCTCCAGTTTTTTGAGGAACGTGAAAAATTGCGGGTCTTTTTTGTGGGCCTCGTTGAGGATGCGTTCGGCCTCGACATCGGCGGCGTTTTTTAAGGCCCGCGACTTCGCTTCGGCCTCGGCCTTGAGGACCTCCACACGCCGCTTTCCTTCGCTTTCGATGTTCTGCTTGAGCTGTTCGCCTTCGCTTTCGTACTCGGCCCTCTTCTTGCTGCGTTCGCTTTTGATGCGTTCAAAGATGGCCTCGCGCACGGCCGGCGGGTGGTTCGACCGGCGCAGCCGAATGTCTACCACTTCGATCCCGTATTCCGTCTCCGCTTGTTTTTCCAGAGACGCGGTGCTGGCGCTGCCGTAAAGCAGGCGGCGGCGCAGCTGTTCACGGGCGGCGTCGACTTTTTCGGGATTGGTGTTGATGAGGTCGTCGAGTTCCAGGCGGCCGATTTCGGCGCCCAACTCGCTGGCGATGCGTTGGCCAAGGATGGCCTGGGCGCCAGCGGGAGTGCCGACGCTGCGGATGAACTGGTCCACTCCCTTGGCATCAGCAATGCGCCAGCAGACGTAGGCGTCGAGGGTCAAGGTGCGATCGATGGTATTGCGCTTGGGATCGCGAGTCAGCAATTCCGCCCCCGGTAGGTCGAAATATTGCAAGCGGCGATCGAGGCGTTGTACCGATTGGATCGGCCAGGGCCATTTGAAGTGCAGGCCGGCCTGGGCATCGTCGCCGCCGTCGAACGTCTCTATGTGCTTGCCAAACTGCGTCAGGTAGACGTACTCGGTGCGGTCTACGGTGAAGACGCACATCGGCGCCACGACGGCCGCCGTTATCAGAGCAAGAGTCAGCAGAAGTTTCCAGCGCATAGGCATGTCCCATTGGAATCAGGGTTCGCCGCGTATCTCAGAAGGTTGCGGGCGCGGAGCGGGCATCATGCCGGGCAGGGGAAAACCAAAGGGGCTGAAAGGGACCAACCAGAGGTTGCGGCGGCCCGGCACCTTGTCGGCATCGATCAAAATTTTTTCGCGATTGGCCAAGGCGGCGGACAGCGTGTCCCAATAGGTGCGGAAATCCATCAGCCTTTGTTGTTGGGCCAGTGCTTCGGCACGGCGGCGCAGATACTCCGCGCCCACCTCGGCGACAGAGCGGCCCTTGCTCATCTCCTTCCAGGCGTCGCGGAGCAGCCGCCATTCCTCCGCCCAATCCAGCCGATGACGCAGCTGATAACGTCCCTGGAACACCGTCTGGTCCGCCTGGGCGTAGAGGATTTTTTTCTGGGCCTCGGCTTCGGCCTCGCGCACTTGTTTCAGTCCCTCGGCCTGCTGCCGCCGTTCGCTGCGCAGCACATTCTCTTCACCCTCGTTGATGAGTTTGTCGCGTTTCTCCATCGCCCGCGTGACATCGTGATAAGCGGACACAACGTCTTGCGGCGGATGCAGGTCGTGCAGGTCCAAGCCTTCCAGTCGGATGCCGATGCCCTTGGCACCGTATTCGGCGCAGCGCTGGCGGAGGCGTTCTAGCGCCTTGTCTTGGAAACGGCCGCGGTCGCTGGTCAGCAAATCGGCGAAGGTCCGGCTGGCCACCGTCTCGCGCAGCACGGACTCGGCAGCGCTGCGGAGGATGGCCTCGGGATCGGCGGCCTCAAAAAGATAGGCCCGGGCATCGGCGATGGTGTAGCGGATGGTCCCTTGCAACTCGAGGAGGTTGCCGTCGCCGGTAATCATGACGCTTTCTTCCGGCAAGCGGCGGACGCCGACGTTGGTGTGTAAGCTCGACCACGAACCTGTGCTCGGCCCTCCCTGGCCAGCCATAGTGCGAAAGCCGATCTCGATTGTATGGATTCGCTGCGGCTGCACGCGCGTCACCGTGTCGATGGGCCACGGCCAGCACCAGTGCAAACCCGGAAGCAGATCTTCGGGTAAAGGCCGACCGAAGCGGCGCACCACTGCGATTTCATCTGCGGCGACGGCGGTGAAGCCGCTCACCAGCCAGCCGCCCACGAGTAACAGGGCCAGGCCGGCGAGCACCGGCTTCCACTGATGCGACAACCAGTGCAACCCCTCGTCGAGGTCGAGACGATGTTCGAGCCAGTCGTTGGCTTGGCGCAAGCTGGCGCCCAGGCGCTGCAAGAACGGGCTGGTTGCGGTGCGCTCGAACCACAACAGGCGCATGGCATTGAGCAAGACGGCCAGCGAGCCGAGTTGATGATAGACGACGGCGGCGACCGGCCCTTGTTCGTACCACGACGGCGGCGCCAACAACGGCCACAACCATGCGGTAGCGAGGATGCCGACGGCGTTGACGCCGAACGCGAAAACCACGATGTTTTGCTGAATGATGCGGACCATTTGCCGCGACAGGCGCACGAGCAATGGCAGGTGCCGCAGTGGATCGCTCATGAACACGACATCGCCGGCCTCGGCGGCAATGTCGGCGCCGCTGCCGCCCAGGGCCAGGCCGACATGGGCGCGCGCCAGGGCAGGCGCGTCGTTGATGCCGTCGCCGACCATCGCCACGCGCTTGCCGGCCTGCTGCCAGGCGGCGACGAATTCGGCTTTCTCTGTCGGCAGCATCTCGGCATGCACTTCCGTCAGGGCCAGCGCCTCGGCCACACTCCGGGCCGCCGCAAGCCGGTCGCCTGTCAACAGCGCCATGTCGGCGATGCCCAAGGTCCGCAATTCCGCCAGTACGCTCGCTGCTTCCGGACGCAGCCGGTCCCGCGCCGCCAGCGCGCCCAACAGGCGGCCTTGGCGGGCCACAAACAAGACGGTGTGGCCCGCAGCGTCCAGGCGTTCCAGGGTCGCCTGCGCCTCCGGCGGCAGGGTCAGTCCCTGTTCTTCCAATAACCGCTTATTGCCGACAAGAAGCGTCCCTAAATTCGCCGTCTGAGCGATAACACCAACGCCGGGATAGGAGCGAAACTCGGCGATCGGCTCGGGGCCTAGCTGGCGGCGGGCCGCCTCTTGCATGATGAGGCGGGCCAACAGATGTTCGCTGTGTTGCTCCGCCGTCGCCGCCGCACGCAACAGTTCTTCGCTGGAGACACCCTCCAACGGCACAAGCTCACTCAGTTCCAGGCGTCCCTCGGTGAGCGTGCCGGTCTTATCGAAAGCAAAGGCGGTGACGGCGGCCAAGCGTTCCAGGGCCGAGCCGCCTTTGAGGAGGATGCCGGTGCCGGCCAGCCGCCCCAGGGCCGCGAGGATCGCCGCTGGCGTTGCCAAGATAAGGGCGCATGGACAAGCGACGACCAGCACCGACAACGCCGGCAGCGTCACCAGCTGGCGGAAACTCAGGTTCGTCTCCGGCGGGCGCATCCAGCCGGTGCTGTAACCGATCCAGCAAACCAGAAACGTCAACGCTGACAGCGAAAGTACAACAGGCAGGAAATAACGGGCCAGGCGGTCGGCGGTACGTTCCAGCGGCGCCTTGTCTCGGAGGGCGCGCGCTGTCATTTCGATGACCTGCCCAACCACGGTATGCTCGGCGACGCGCCGCGCCTCAATCGTCAGGGCGCCGAACTGATTGAGCGATCCGGCCAGCACTTCATCGCCCGGTCCCTTGTCCACTGGCAGACTCTCGCCAGTCAGAGCGCTGACATCGACGGCCGAGCGGCCTTCCAGCACCACGCCGTCAGCCGGCACGCGCCCTCCCGGCTTGACCACGACGCGATCACCCACGCGCAATTCGCCGACCAGCACGCGCTCTTCCTGTCCATCGCGCAGCCGCCAGCAGCGCCGCGGACAGATCTCGACGATGCGGCGGATGGCTCGCTGCGTGCGCTCAAAAGTGATGCTTTCCAGACATTCGCCGACCATGCCGATGAAAATGATCTCGGCGGCGACGAGCGGCTCATCCACGAGAATGGCGGCGACGGCGGCGAGGGCCACTGCCAGATCGGCGCCGATGCGTCCCTCAAAAAGCGAATTAAGCGATCCGTAAAGTGTTCGTGAGCCGCCGAGGATGACGGCCAAGAGGGCGAGGCGATAGCCATGCCATTCGTTGGGCCAGGTCGGCAGCGCCGGCCCCCAGGCGGCGATCCAGCGGGCGACGAAGGGCCAAACATCGGCGCCGATGAGGAGACCGATCAAGCCGGTCAGCAAATACAGGCCAAGGCGGCTTTCTTGTTGGAAGGCACGGTCGGCGTAAGAGATCTCGCGGTGCATCAGCGCGGCCTCAGCGTGCAGCGTCCAGGTGAGAGATTCAGATTTGTTCAGGCTACGGCGTGCCGCGAGCCCCGTCAAGCGGAGGTGTGACGCTGGCAGGAATATACCACCCAGTCCGGCTCGTTTCGCTGCCTCAAAGAGGTGGCATACAAAGGGGTAGGGCGAAACGCCGGACTGGGTGATTGTGCGGCTCAGCGCGGCTGGCCGTCACCGCGCGGCAAGGGGGACGGCGGATGCTTCCATGATAAAATACGGATGCGGCGCCTGAGTGGGAGAATGCTGGCGACGCGCGTGGATCTCCTCACGATCGACAAGGACCGACGGCGGGGCTTCAATGCCGATGCGAACCCGATCGCCCTTCACCGACACTACAGTCAACCGAATGTTGCCGTCGATCACGATTTGCTCGCCAGGCCGACGGGTCAATACCAACATGAGAAACCTCCTTGCAGTCGAAACAGCTTAAATTGAGCGAAAAAAAAACCTCTTTCGCCGTTTACGAAAGAGGCTGCCATAGCCTATCTCAGGTTCTTCGGATCGTTTCGTTGCCTTCTAGCCCTTGTGCTATCCAGGCGTAGATATATTTGTACCGGAAATGCCCCGCTGTGTCAAGTCGTTTCTTAATTTTTGTCCGTATTTGTCAACCCTCTTTTGGCCTCTAGTGCGCCGAGGGCCCATCACGAGCGGGTCTGATACAAGGCCATAAGGGCAGCGCCGATAGCCTGGGACAGCTCGCCCAGCGCCGCCGGGACGATGCTCATACTATTGCGCTGGGCCGGCCAGAGATGTGGCCAAGCGGTTTCGCGGACGACGCGCAAATAGCGTTCGCGGAACGCCTCAGTGGTGGCCTCCGGATCCATCAAGCCGCCGCCGATGACCACGAAACGCGGATCAAGGGCCATGACGAGATTGGCGAGGTGCAGTCCCAGAGCACGGGCCTGGAAATCGAAGATCTCGACAGCCAGCCGATCGTCCTTCTGGGCCAGTCCGCGCAGGGCCAACGCCCGCTGTCGCGGCGACAAGGGAGAACGGGCCAACTCATGATCGGGATACTGAGCGAGCTTGGCCTCCAGCAGATAGGGCAGGCCGGCCAAGGTGGTATACACTTCGATGCACCCCCAGGTGCGGCCGCAGCCGCATGGATAAGCCGGCACGGCCAGCAAATGCAAGGGGGCTGGCATGTGCCCGGCTTCCATGCCGGCGAGGGTGTCGCCGTCCAAAGGCAAGCCGTCGCGGCCGATGTAGGCGGCGCCGAGGCCGGAACCGGGAGCGAGCATTAAGACTGTGCCGCTGCCGGCGCCGCGCAGCCGCTGCGCCTCGGCTACACCGCCCAGGTTGCCGTCATTGCCGACAATCAGCGGTAAGCTGCGGCCGGCCCGTTCGGCCAAGGCGTTGCGGAACGCCGTATACACGTCAAAACCGACGAAACTCTCCGGTAGATTGGCCGAACGATCGAATACCCCGTAGCGCTGATAGGGACCGGGAATCGACAGCCCAACGCCTTGAACCTGGTCCCACGTCAATCCATTCTGCGTCAGATACTCGGTGATGCCCTCGACCCACTCGCGGACGACGGCTTCTGGCCCGCGGGCAGCATTGGTGGGGCGCTGGAGCAGCCGCGTGGACACAACCGTGCCGTCGCTCCATACTCCTCCCACCTTCGATGTCGTGGCGCCGCCATCGGTGCCGATATAAACGGATTGGCTTGATTTCATCGTGTTCTCGTCCGTAGTTGGTAAGCTCTGGTTGCATTGTATCCGGGCGGCGGCCATAAGCGAGCGGTCAGTGAGGATGTGCTTGTCGATTTTGGCAGCAAAATTGCCCAAGCGTTACACTGGGCACGGGGAGAGTGGGCACAATCCCCCCCACCCCCACCCTCCCCCACCAGGGGGGAGGGAGAAAGAAGGCCCCCTCCCCCCTGGTGGGAGAGGGTTGGGGTGGGGGGGGGGAATTGTGCCCAATTCAGCTGTGCCCAGTATAGCGGCCTTACAGTCGCCGCTTTGTTATCCGCCGCCGCTGGTTGGCTCGGCCGCATTTTTCTCGTAGAAAGCATGCTGCCGCCAGCGACGGTCCAGCTCGGCGAAGTTCCACCCATAATGTTTGTGTAGCGCAGCGGCATAACCGTTGCGCTCCCCGTCGCGCACAAAGGCCGCGAAGCGCTCCGCCCCTTTCTGGCGCGTCAGGAACTCGACCAGCGACACACTCTGCGCGTAAAAGACGCCGAGAGCATGCGGTTCGGGGTAATCGCGCATCTCCACGAGCGTGCGCGTCGGATATAGGGCATCGTCGGCGTGCCAACGCGGCAAGAAACGTAAGTGCATGGCGATGTGGGCGGGAGCTTCCGCAAGAATAGCCATGCCCTCATCGGCCCAGCGCGGTACGCGTCCGTTGCCGAGCCGTCCCGCTAGTACTGCATGGGTAACTTCGTGCGGCACCACCCCCTTGAGCACGAAGGTCTGCGAACCGTAAACATGGATCGAGCGACCGATCACCCGGCCGTCTGCGGTGCGAATATCGGTATGCCCGCCTCCCCACTGGACGGGAGCGCCCGTCGCCGCGCCATAGTCTTCGCCGCTGGCATAAAGATAAATACGACATTTGGGTTCCCACCTTACGCCGATTTCGCCGAACCACTTGCGCAGCTGAGTCGCACGGGTACGTTCGGCCGTCCGCAGCACTGCCTCGGCCAAGCTGTGCGAATGTTGGTGCCACAGCCGGAAGTTGACCGTCTCGGCCACCCGCCAGCCGTCCTGCTCCTGCAAATGCCGCACTTCAACGCTTGACTCAGTAGATCCAGCGGCTCGCCGGTCCGGACTTCCGGTCTCTGCATAAGCCAAAGAGAGGGAGAGAAGCGTGAGAATGACGAAGAGTGGTCCACCGCGCCATTGCGAGGCCATGCACATGCCTTCCTCGATTTTGGGGATGATTATGCGGTCCCATTGTCTACCCTCTTGGGGCGACCTCTTTGGGGAGGGAGCCGCGACCGAGCCAGGTATGCGACAGAGGCCATCCCGAAGAGAGATTGACGGGTAGACGTAATGGATTCAGGATAAAAGACTAGGCCGCCGCGGTCCAGAGGAATATTGCGGGTTGGCGAAGTCTATCGTAAACTTGTAAGGAGCCAGAAAGAACGCTACTCTGCGCGTCCAGATGGGTTCAATGTATTACCCTCCTGCCGCATCCGCCGAGGTTCGTCCTTGTGGACTGAGGCAGGGGGCAAAGATGTGTTTGCCGTATCCCAATGATTTCGAGAACCACCATGAGGAACTCTTGGCGTTTCATCCTCGTGCTGCTCGTGAGTTTGGCGGTGCGGACGCCGCTTGGCGCCGAGAGCAGGCCGCCGGCCCTGGACAAATTGGTGCCCGAAAGCATTCACGATCTCCGCGCTATTCAAGAACGGGTCAAAAAAGTGACGGCGAAGGTCCTGCCCGCCGTGGTCGGCATCCGCATCGGCCACGCCGCCGGCAGCGGCGTCATCGTCAGCAAAGATGGTTATGTCCTGACGGCTGGGCACATCAGCGGCCAACCCAACCGTGACGCCGACGTGCTCCTGCCAGACGGCCGACGCCTCCACGGCGTGACGCTTGGCTCCAACAAAGACCTCGACAGCGGCATGATCCGCATTACCGACAAGGGCGACTGGCCCTTCGTGGAGATGGGCGACGCCGCCCGGCTCCACGAAGGCGCCTGGTGCTTGGCCCTGGGGCACCCCGAAGGATTTCGTCCGGGCCGAACACCCGTGCTGCGTCTGGGCCGGGTGCTAACGTATACCGATAAGATCCTCCGCACCGATTGCGCTCTGGTCGGCGGCGATTCCGGCGGCCCCCTTTTCGACCTGGATGGCAAAGTCATCGGCATCCACAGCCGCATCGGCGAACAACTGACTGTCAACATCCACGTCCCCATAGACACCTATCGCACCACCTGGGAGCGGCTGGTCAAGGGCGAAGTATGGGGGGGACGCAAACGCGGCCCGTACATCGGCGTCCATCTCAACGAAGACGAGGGCGAGTGCCGCATTGTCAAAGTCGATAAAGATTCGCCCGCGGAGAAGGCCGGTCTGAAACCGGACGACGTGGTTATCCGTTTCGGCAAAGACCGGGTTGAAGACCTGGAAGACCTGCTCATGCTGCTAAAAGAACACAAACCGGGCGACGAAGTACCCATCCATGTCCGCCGCGGCAAGAAAATTCTGGAACTCAAAATCGTCATCGGCAGACACCCCGCCTGATTGGTCCTTCTCGGAGAGCATTCTCGATGCCACGTTCCGCAACCTCTCGTGGACAATGGACGGCCCCTCTTTGGTCGCTTGCGTTCCTTGTGGTCCTGGCGGCCGCGCCGGCGGCCCCGGCCCAGCGAGGACACCGCGAGAGCACCGTTCCTACCAAAACCAGTCCCCGATTCCTGGCCGCCTTCCGCGAGGTGGTAGCCGTCCCCTCGCGTTCGACGGTACGCATCCGTTGCGATGACCAGGTAGCTGCCTTCGGCGCCGTCGTTGCTGCCGACGGCTGGATCTTGACCAAGGCCAGCGAACTCAGAGGCGAGATCCTGTGCGAACTACACGACGGTCGGGAATTTCCCGCCCGCATCGTCGGCGTCTCGGGGCCTTACGACCTGGCCATGCTGAAAATCGACGCCAACGGGCTGAAGCCGGTCGAATGGCGCGACAGCACCACGGCTGCGGTCGGCAGCTGGGTAGCCACGCCAGGCATGAATCCCGAACCTGTGGCCGTGGGCGTGCTCAGCGTCGCGGCCCGCAAGATCACCGGCATGGAGTTGGCGCGGCGCAGCAGCAGCGGTGGATTTCTCGGCATCAGCATCAGCCCCGCTGCCACCAAGGACGGGGTCAAGATCGTTGAAGTCCTCCCGGGCGGCGCAGCGGACAAAGCCGGATTCGAGGAAGACGATGTTATTGTCGCCGTCGAAACAAAACGCATCACCGATGCGGAATCTCTCTTTAAGGCGCTGCAAACCACCAAGCCTGGCCAGACCATCACGGTGCGCGTCAAACGCAGCAGCGAGGAAGTGGTCTTGCATCCGACGCTGGGCAAGCGCCCGGCGGATCGTGCCGATTTCCAGAACCAACTGGGCAGCAAACTCAGCGAGCACCGCACCGGCTTCCCGATGGTCTTGCAGCACGATACCGTCTTGCGCCCGGTCGATTGCGGCGGGCCGCTGGTCGATCTGGACGGCAAGGTCATCGGCATCAACATCGCACGGGCCGGACGCACCGAAACCCTCGCCATCCCTGCGGAAGCCATCAAACCACTCTTGGACGATCTGAAATCGGGCAAATTGGCGCCGCCGAAGTGATGCAACCCGGTGAGCGACGCCGCTCACCGGACAGAATTACCCGATGCACCATGTCCGATTGGCCCTCCCTGTTCCGCAAGCGCCAGCCGCTTGACACCTGGTTCACGCGCATTGCCGAGCGCTTGCTGAACGGTTCGCGGTTGATGGTCAGACGGCGGCCGTATCGCCTGGTCGAGATCGAGTTTTACTACTGGTCGAAAACCCATCCCGACCCGTTCACGCACCGCGATCCCATCCAATTCGGCATCGGGCATTGGTATTTCCACCGTAGCCACGGCGCCTATCGCAGCGGCAGTTTCAAGGGACTCGATCTCACCTTCGGCCAGGGCGCTTCTTCCGGCGGCGTCCTGATTCGCGGGCTGGAAACGCCCGATGGCGAGCGAATCGATGGCCCTTCCCTGTGCGTTGATTATTTGCTGAATAGGACGGGCGCCGCGACGGTCTCCGAACTGGATCGAGCCGCCAACAAGCACCTCGCCTGGGAGAATAGCAACCCTCTGATGCTGGAGAAGACCGATACCCTGGAGAAACGGCAGCTGTTCCGCTCGCCGCGCGTCGGTCTGGCGCTAAAGAAAGTGGCTGCGCCTATGGAGGTCGTGCGCTTTGTCATGCGTCCTTATCGATATTTAACGGAGCCGCGGCGGACAAAAAAGGGTAAACTTCTCTTGGTGCTGGCTCTGCATGTTCAAGGCGTCGGCGCCCAAGAGATCCAACGCTTGACGAACTGCCCGCGCCGGATCGTGCAGCGCTACATCGCCGCTTTTGAGTGCGGACGGAAAGAGGCGGATTTTGCTCCCTATTTCGGCATGGAGCTCGGGCCTGCCGAGCTATGCAAGCTATACGGCGTCTGGTTTGCCCACTGGGGATTTTTAGGGAAAACGAGGTAACTACAATGAGCCGTTCTTCACTCTTGCTGCGCGTTGCGCTAATGCTGTTCGCCGCACTACTCACCGCGCCGGTCCTGCGGGGCCAGGCCGCCGACCAACGAGAACGCCAAGCTGTCGTCGTGGTGCGGGTCCATCCCGAAGCTACGCTGACGGTAGACGGCAAAGAGACCCGGCAGACCGGCGAGCGCCGCCGCTTCGTCTCGCCGCCGTTGGAGCCGGGCAAAAAGTACACCTACACGTTCGTCGCCGAGTGGATGCCGCGCAACAACTACGAAACCTACAAGGTCACGCGCAAAGTCACGGTGGAAGCCGGCAAGACGGTCGAAATCGACATGAGCGAGGCCGATCTGAAAAAAGGCGATATTCTCTTCATCCGCTTTGTACCAACGCCGCCCGAAGTCATCGATGCCATGATGAAGCTGGCCAAAGTCGGTGAAGACGATGTTGTGTACGACCTCGGCTGCGGCGACGGATCCTTGGTAATCGCTGCCGTCAAGCAGTTCCACGCTAAACGCGGCGTCGGCATCGACCTGGACCCGCAGCGCATCCGTGAGGCCAAAGCCAAAGCCAAAGAAGCAGGCGTCGAGGACAAGGTCGAATTTCGTCAGGGCAACGTGCTGGAGGTCGATGACATCGCGAAGGCCACGGTGGTCATGCTCTATATGTCCGATGAGATGAATCAAAAGCTCATGCCGATCTTGCAAAAGCAGCTCAAGCCGGGAGCACGTATCGTCTCGCACCGCTTCACGATGGGCGGCTGGCAACCGGACAAGACCGTAACCGTCGATCTGCCCCAGGAGGACATTCCGGAAGAAAAGCTCATCCACCTGTGGACGATCAAGAAAAAACAGGAACAAAATCACTCCGGCAAGTAGAGGATGCGACCGCACGATTTGCAGAGCACGAATAGCTCTTGCTGGAGTTCGTTGTACTGCTGAGCGGTGATTTCGGTGTAGCAGGCGGCACAGCTGTGTTCCTGCACGGACGACAGCGCCTCGTGCCCGCGGGCGGCGACCAGGCGTTCATATGGGGCGCGGAGATCGGCCGGCAGGATTGCTTCGCGCTCTTGCAGTTGCTGTCGTGTTTCGGCCAACTGGGCTTGATAGCTTGCCAAACGCTCCTGCATGGCCGCCTCAAATTTGGCTTGTTCCTCCTTGGCTTGCCGCACAGCTTTTTCCAACTCTGGCAACTGGGCCGCCTTTTCCTCGCTCCGGGCGAGGGCATCGAGGATCTCTTCCTCTAGCCGGCTGCACGCCGCCTTGGCATCGTTGATCTCGTGTTGCAGGGCGTCGTATTCTTTCTTCGATTCGGCCGAGTTGAGCTGTTTCTGATATTTGGCGATTTGGCCGTGTAGCGCTTTCAGCGTTCCTTCCTTGCTGTGGACCTCGACCTTAAGGTGCTTGACAGCGTCTTGGGTTTGGCGGAGGATTTCTTCCTGCCGCGCTACTTTCGCCTGCTGAGCTTTTTGTTGGCGGGGGAGGCGGTCTATCTGTTCTTGTAATTCGTGGGCGAAGCGGCGTAGACGATGAATCTCACGGAAAAGACCAGCGGGGCCGGACATGATGAAACTCCATCCTCTATTCGGCGCGCGAGTTCGGCTTAGCGCCCTTGCGTGCATCACCCAAGGCACTAAGCCGAACCCGCGCGCCTAAACAAAAACCGCCGGTCCAAAGGACCGGCGGTCGCGGGTCTCAGCGGCGCAGCACGCCGTCGAGGAAACCTTCGAGCTGCCGGCTCCTGACCGGATGCTGCAATTTGCGCACCGCCTTAGCCTCGATTTGCCGCACCCGTTCGCGCGTCACCTTGAAGATGCGGCCGACTTCCTCCAGCGTGTAGGTATACCCGTCACCCAAGCCGTAACGCAGTTTGATGATCTCGCGTTCGCGATAGGTCAAGGTCTTGAGCACCTGCTCGATCTTGTCCTTGAGCATCTCCTGCGTGGCCGCCTGCACCGGCGATTCGGCGCTGTCGTCTTCGATGAAGTCGCCGAAATAGCTGTCTTCGCTTTCGCCGACAGGCCGGTCGAGACTGATGGGCGGACGGCTGATCTTCATGACGCGGCGTGTCTCTTCGACGCTGATATTGGCCGCCCGCGCCGTTTCCTCGATGGTCGGCTCGCGGCCCATTTCTTGCAACAGTTTTTTGGAGACATTACGGAGCTTCGACATCGTTTCGATCATGTGTACCGGGATGCGAATGGTGCGGGCCTGATCGGCGATGGCGCGGGTGATGGCCTGGCGAATCCACCAGGTGGCGTAGGTCGAGAACTTGTAGCCGCGGCGATATTCGTATTTGTCCACTGCCCGCATCAGGCCGGTGTTGCCTTCCTGAATCAGGTCGAGGAAGCTCAGGCCGCGATTGCGGTATTTCTTGGCGATGGACACGACCAGGCGCAGGTTGCCGCCGGACAGTTCGCGCTTGGCCTGTTCGTACTCGGTGAAGCGTTTGCGGACGATCTCGACGCGCTTGCGGAGGCTGGCCGGCTCTTCCAAGGTCAGCATCATGTAATCGTGCAGTTCTTTTTCCAGGTTGGCCCGTTCCTCTTTGCAGGCACGGTTGCCTTCGAGGGCGGCAATCTTCTTTTCCAATTCGTCCATCTGCGCCGACATCTGTTCCAGCTTTTTCATCAGCGGCTGGATCTTCTGAGTGCGGATGGACAGTTCCTCGACGAGAGTAACGGCCTTACGGCGGCGAATGCGCAGCGCTCGTCGGAGTTTGCGTTTTTCACTCTCGTCGGTGCGGGGATCGAGGATCTTGGCGAAGTCCTCCTGGTTCTGCTCCATGAGATGTTCAAGTGTCTTCAAATTGTGCGGCATGCGCTGGAGAATTTTGTCTTTCTCCAGGTTTTCGGTCTGCGAGACTTTGACGGTGCGGTCGAAAGGCAACTCGCCCAGATGGACGCGCTTAAGGGTCTCGACGACCTGGTTGAGCACGCCATCGCACTCCAACACCTTGCGGCGGAAGCGTTTGCGTGTGACTTCGATTTTCTTGGCCAGGGCGATTTCCTGCTCGCGCCGCAGCAGAGGAATTTCCCCCATTTGCGTGAGGTACATGCGCACGGGATCGTCGATGCGCCGGCTCTCTTCTTCGTCGAGGAAACTCAGGTCGAGTTCGGCGCGTGCCTCATCGTCGAGGGCGGAGGCGCCGCCTTCGCGCTCTTCTGCCTCGGATTCATCGATCAGCTCGATGCCCTGTTCCTCTAACAGGATGAGGAGTTGATCGATTTTTTCCGGATTGGCGTCATCATCGGGTAAATGGTCGTTGACCTGACTGTAGGTCAGGTAGCCTTTTTCCTTGCCCGATTCGAGCAAAGCTTTCAGGCCGTCGTCGATCTTGTCCATCAAACCCTCCCTCGCCTCAGGTTCGGGGCCGTCTCGGTTTAAAGCGGGAGAGGCCCCGGGGCCAAATCAAGTTTTCGATTTTGCAGCCGCCGGAGCAACTCCAACTCCGCTGCCGGGTCGCGGACGGCGTTTAGCTGCGATTGAAGTTCCTGGGTAACGGGCCGAAGCCGGCGTTCCTGAAAACGGGTCAGGATTTGCCTCAGCCACGTGGTCCGGTCGGAATGCCTCCGCCCGGTTTCTTGTAGTTCAAGGGCCTTGGCCGCCAAAGCCACGCTGTCCAGGCGAGGCCGCAATTGATCCAGTGTGGGCGGCTCCCCTGCGGCCCGCAGATCATACAAACCGTTGAGCAGCTTACGCAATCCGGGGTGGGCGATATCTTCGGGCCGGATCGTCGCCGCGGCCTGGTCCACAAAAGCCGGCTCGGCCAGAAGCACCTGCAACAGCTCCAACTCCAAAGGCGCTGCCTTGGCCGAACGCAGGCCCGTCTCGTTTTCCCCGGCCGGCGCTGACGGTTGGCGCAGCGAGTCCGCGCTGCCTTTGCGCTGCCGCAATTCTCTTAACCGTGCCCATACGGTCTCCTCCTTGAGGGCCAAACGTTGGGCGATTCGGTTGACCATCAGCTGCGCCTTGACCGCGCCGGCCTGTCCGGGCAACGGCGGGGCCAAGGCGATGATGCCGAGCACCGCGTCCACCGCGCGGCGCGTGTCTTCCAGGCCCAACGTACCACTGCTCGGCAGCACCTGGTTGAGCTTGAACTCCAACGCATCCACCGCCGATTCCAGCACGCGGCGGAAAGCGTCCGCGCCTTGCTGGACCAGCAGATCGCAGGGGTCGAGTCCTTGCGGCAGCGTGGCGATGGCCAGATCGACATCGTGGCCAGCAAAGATCTCCAAGGCGCGATCAACGCCGCTGCTGCCGCCGGTGTCGGCGTCGAAAACCAGCACCACACGCCGGGCAAACCGCTTGGCCTGCTGGACATGGCGAGCATTCAGGGCCGTGCCCATCGTCGCCACCACCTGGCCGATGCCTAGCTGATGGGCCATCAGCGCATCGGTGTAGCCTTCCACGATCGCCAAGTAGCCGGCCGCCAGAGCGGCCTGGCGCGCCTGGTCGATGCCATACAAATGCTCACTCTTGTTAAAGAGCGGCGTCGTTGTGGAGTTATAATACTTTGGCCCCCGGGACGATAGAGGAGATGTAGGCAAAATGCGTCCGCCGAAGCCCACGGTCTGTCCTCGCGCGTCCCGAATAGGAAACTGTACGCGGTCTCGAAAGCGATCGTAGTAACCGGGCTGGTCGCTCCGCGGCGCGATCAAGCCGACCTTTTCCAACAGTTCCAGCGACACGCCGGCCGCCTCGGCCCGCTGCACCAGCCAATCGCCGCTCCGCGGCGCATAACCCAAGCCGTAACGCCGCACCGTTTCTCCTGTCAGGCCGCGCGCACCCACATAGCGCCGCGCTTCCTCCGCCAAGGGCGAGTCCAGCAGGCATTGATGAAACTGCTGCGCCGCCCAGCGGATCACCTCAAGCATGGCGGCGCGCCCCTGTTCCTGCACGAAATTCCCACGTTTTTCCAGGATGATTCCCGCCCGCCGGGCCAGAAGTTCGAGCGCCTCGGCAAAGCTGACCCGCTCGAATTCTTGAACAAAAGTGATGACATCGCCGTATTTATTACAAGACCAGCATTTGTAATTCTGCCACTGCTGATCGACAACGAGAGAGGGGTGGTGATCGTCGTGGAAGGGACAAAGACCTTTGAACTTTGCTCCCCCCGCAGGGCGCAGATCGAGGTAGCCGCCGATCACGGCGACAATGTCGTTGGCTTCTTTGACCTGCTTCACTCGATCGTCCGCCAAGGGCCACCTGTCCCGCTGAAATCGAATTCCGATTGCCTGCAAACGGAGGGATGATTTCACCAACTCAGCAAACGGAAATCATTCCTCTCTGGAACCATACGCGTTGATCTCGGCAGGGTATATTTATGCGGCAGGGTCCACAGCCTGACAATGGAGGAGTTAAGGAAAGGAAAGTAACGCATGGCCACTCCCGGTTTGAAGGATTGCGATCGGGAGCCCCCCCTGCGCCCGTTCCTCCCTCGGTGCTTTCTCCCCAGCCGCTTAGAGCGGTTGGCTTGGCCATGTCCGGCACTCCTTTGCCGCCGCGCTCGGTACGACCGACTTCCTAATCGGCCTATTTGGCTTCTGATGCGTCCCGTGTTTTCAACCCTGGCCCGCGAGTAAGCCGCAAATCGCCCTGCTTTCCGAGCGCTGGCAGAATTATAGCTGGGTCGGCAAAACCCGTCAAGTTAGGCAAGGGCGTCGCCCCAATTGGGGTGAGGGCGTAATGCAGGCGGGGCGGGGGGGGGGGGGGCCCCCCCCCCCGGTGCACAACGGGGGGGGCGCCCCCCCCCCCCCCCCCCCCGCACCCCCGGGGCG
>Ga0078972_1005321_pt1 | contig 32887 bp, 31 predicted proteins | sample YelNatPaOPGAMG01_FD_67568 | JGI IMG/M metagenome (GOLD analysis project Ga0078972, IMG submission 67568) | Hot spring thermophilic microbial communities from Obsidian Pool, Yellowstone National Park, USA - OP-RAMG-01 (SPADES assembly) (version 2) | ecosystem: Environmental > Aquatic > Thermal... | reverse complement strand
GTCGCCCCACTGCCCCGCCGATGGCGTACTGCCCGATCACGCCATCCGCCCGCAGCCGATTGACGACTTCCAACGCGCTTTCATGGCCGCACCGTAAAAATGCCACCGCGTCCCGGCCAACTCATACCCGCTTCCGCCTACCCCCTCAAGCCTCTTTTCCCCGCAACCGGTAATCCGATTGACAGGTCGATAATCAATCGCTAGCCTTCGTCCCAGTTGGAGAATGAAACCATTATTCACGGTCCATGCTGGCGAGTATCTGGTCGGAGCATACATCGAGCGCACCTTTCCCCGCTGGAATGTATGGCTTCCGTCCAAGGACACCGGCGTCGATCTTCTCGTGACTAACGCGAGAAACCGGAAGGCAGTGTCCCTTCAGGTCAAGTTCTCCAAGGACTTCAACCCCACGCACGGGTCGCTCCTTCTCCAAAGCCGTCTGCTTGCCGCTGGATGGTGGAGCCTCGACGCGCGCAAAATCCAGAAATCGAATGCCGACTTCTGGATTTTCGTACTCCCGTCGTTTGTTGAGAAAGAAACCAGTTTCATCATTGTGCCCCCGGTCGAACTCTTGCGCCGTTTCAAAGCCATCCACGGCACGGCCAAGAAACGGATCAACTCCTATTTGCGCGTAACGAAGACAAAGCGGTGTTGGGAAGCCAGAGGCTTACCCAATGCGGATCAAGAGCTAATCGCACTTGATCGCTTCATAGACAAAAATCGGGACTTCACTGTCTTCCTGAACGCTTGGAAACAAGTTGAGACGCGCTTAAAATGACCGGCGAACAATTCGTGGGAGCGAACGGGCGCAAGCGCCCGTCGCTCCACTTTGACGTTGGGCATGGATGTAATGATACATGAATGCTGATGAACAATTTCGGGAGCGGAAGTTTGATCAAGGCGTGAGGCAGGAGGCTGATGCGAAGCAGGAGGCGAGATTTCAGGCACAGTTGGCAGAGACGAGACGGCAGGGTTCACGGACGCGCCTGATTGCGGGGTTTGCGCTTGTTGTTTCAGTGGTGTCGCTGTGTTTGTCTCGTTGTGGCACCAGTCCCAAATCTGGAAGACAAGATCCAATGAGTTTACCAAAAGTATCGCCACCACCAATTTCGGCAGCGACCAATTCCGTGCCTTCCACAACAACCAAGCCATGAACAGCATGCCCAACAATGCGCTGGAGATACCGGCGGCCAGCGGGTGCGTTTGGATTGCAGTCGGTAGATTCATTTCGTTGACCTCCGGATCTCAGCTTTGGCGATAGGCGAACTTCGGGATGACGACCTACAACACAAATCTCGCTGCTGAGTTTTACGTTTTGTCCGTGCTGCATCGCTTCGGTGCGGATGCCAACCTCACACTCGGAAACAAGAAGTCGGTAGATATTGTCGCTGTCAGGTCGGCAGGTGATGCCGTCACCGTGGACGTGAAGGGGCTTGCGGGCAAGACCAGTTGGCCGGTGGATAATTTCCGAGCTGGACGGAAAGGTCATTTCTTGGTCCTCGTTTGTTTTCTGGATCGTATAGGCGACCCAACCGTTTTGCCGGAGGTTTACGTCGTTCCGTCCAGCAAGGTGGAGGCAGTCACCTATCATGCGCCCGGTGGCCGGAAGGTTATCCCGTTGTCGAGGATGCGCCATGCGGGAATTCGATTTCGCAATGCTTGGCAACAGTTGCTATAATTTTATGTCTATCAATTCGGTCGACCAAAGAAGAATATGAAAAAATACCACAAAGCAGATGTCTCGGAGCAAGAACTGGAAGACCTCGTGCGCCGGAACACAGGCTTGATTGAAGAGGGGCTTGTCTATGTTGACCACCAGAAGCCCGCCGCCGGTGGACGGCTTGACGTTCTGATGGTGGACAGCGGCAAATCGTTGGTGGTCGCCGAACTCAAAGTCACGCTGGATGATGGAATGCTACTGCAAGGTCTTGACTACTACGACTACGTTTCCACGCATGTCGAGTCCTTCGCACGGCTCTACAAAACCCACTCGATTGATCCCACGCAGCAAGTGCGTCTCTTTCTCATCGCACCTAGCTTCTCGCAAACACTTGTGAACAGGTGCAAATGGCTGGATGTCCCAATCTCCCTGTTTACGTTCAACTGTCTTAAGTTCGAGGGCGAGGACGATGTTGTCCCGATTTTCACAGAGCAGCAGATAACGGCCCCGCCGGAGGTAGTCGAGGTAACACATCTCGACGACCACCTGAACTACATCACGGACACAACGGTTCGGGCGAAAGTGTCCGCGCTTCTCGACGAGATCAAGAACTGGAAACCAGGACACGTCTCGATTGATCCGATCAAGTACGCACTCTCGATGAAAATCAACGGTCGGGTGTTTGCCTACCTGTATCCGCGACGCCAGTACTATTGGATCGGTACTTTCGATGCCGAAGATGATTGGAAGGACTATCCCGTCAAAAACGATGATGACTTAGCAACGGTTAAACCGATCATCAAAGCAGCGATGGATCGACGGATGAAATGATCGCACGCGGTGAAGTTTGTTAGGGTTATTGGCGGCACCGAGTTTGGAGTTGATTTCAGCCGGTAAATCTGGGAAGGTGTTCCTGCCGCGGCGGACAAAACAAACACTGATTGAGTCCACGCCCCAGATGGTTCGCCGGCACGCCGTGGCCTTGTCATTTGGCCGGTTGAACTTCGGTGGCGCGACTCGCGAAAGGAGTACCACCATGTGTGGCATTGTTGGTTACATCGGGAAGAAGCCCGCCCAGAACATCTTGCTCGAAGGTCTCCGCCGTCTCGAATACCGGGGGTACGATTCGGCCGGCGTTTGTACGCTCCACGACGGCCAGTTCGACCTCCGCAAGAAAACAGGCCGGATCAACGATCTCGCCACCCTTCTCCGCCAGCAGCCGACCGGCGGCACCACCGGCATCGGCCACACCCGGTGGGCGACGCACGGGGCACCGACCGACGCCAACGCGCATCCGCACCTCGATCAGTCCGGCAAGATCGCGCTCGTCCACAACGGCGTGATCGAGAACCATCAACAACTCAAAGACCGGCTCGTCGCCCAAGGCCACACGTTTGCCTCGCAGACCGATACCGAAGTCCTGGCGCATCTTGTCGGCGCATACGACCGGGGCGACTTGACCGAGGCGGTCCGGTTGGCCTTGAAGGAAGTGCGCGGCACCTATGGGATTGCCGTGGTGCATCGCGACCATCCGGGCACGATTGTCGGCGCGCGCCGGGGCAGTCCGCTGCTCATCGGCATCGGGCGCGATGAGAACTTTCTCGCCAGCGACGTGAGCGCCATCGTCGCCCACACCCGGCGAGTGGTGTACCTGAACGATTTCGAGATTGTGACGTTGACCCGCGACAACTTCGAGGTCACGAACATCGAAGCCGGAGCGGTCAGCCCGCAGATCAAAGAGGTCGAGATCAAGGCCGAGGACGTGGAGCGCGGCCCGTACCCGCACTTCATGCTCAAGGAGATCTTCGAGCAGCCGCAGACAGTGCAGAACGCGTTTCGCGGCCGGTTGAATTTCGATGAGGCGACGGCAAAGCTCGGCGGGTTGAATCTGTCGCCGGCGGAGTTGCGGGCGGTGGACCGGATCATCTTCATTGCCTGCGGCACCGCGTTGCATGCCGGCATGGCGGCGAAATATCTCCTCGAAGATTTGGCGCGGATCCCGACGGAGTGGGATTACGCCAGCGAATTCCGGTACCGCAACTCGCCCATCGAGAAACACACGCTCGTGTTCGCCATCAGCCAGTCGGGCGAGACGATTGACACGCTGGCGGCCATCCGGGAATGCCGGCGCAAAGGACACAAAACGCTCGGCATCGTCAACGTCGTCGGCTCGACCATCGCCCGCGAGGTGGACGGCGGCACCTACATGCATGCCGGTCCGGAGATTGGCGTGGCGGCCACGAAGTCGTTCACGTCGCAGTTGACGATTGTGACGTTGTTGGCGGTGTTGATGGGCCGGATGCGGCACATGGCCGGCACGCGCGGGACGGAGATTCTCCGGGAACTCGAGCGCATTCCCGGCAAGATGGCGCGGATTCTCCAGCAGAACGACGTCATCGCCCAGGTCGCCCGGAAGTATTGCGAGGCGAACAGTTTCCTGTTCCTCGCCCGGCAATACAACTTCCCCATCGCGCTCGAAGGCGCGTTGAAGCTCAAGGAGATTTCCTACATCCACGCCGAGGGCTACCCGGCGGCGGAAATGAAACACGGCCCCATTGCGTTGGTGGATCCGCGGACGCCGGTGTTGTTCATCTGCCCGAAAAACCCGGTCTACGACAAGACCCGGGCCAACATCGAGGAAGTCAAAGCCCGCAAAGGGCCGGTGATTGTCGTGGCCACCGAGGGCGATGACGAGATCAAAGCCGACGACATCATCCGCGTGCCGGCGACGCTGGATTGTCTGGAGCCGCTCTTGACGGTGGTGCCGCTGCAACTGTTGGCGTATCACATCGCCATCCTGCGCGGCTGCGACGTGGACAAGCCGCGGAATCTGGCAAAAAGCGTTACAGTCGAGTGACCGGTGGTTGCGCCCACGCCGTCAGCGGCGATGCGGCGCCGCAGTCCACGCACTGGGTCACCGGAAACGTCAGGCCGCACTGGGGACAAACCCCGCCCGCCGCAAACGGATCGAAGGACATGCCACAACCGTCGCAGACCCGCCAGGGACCGAGCGGCGGCGCACTCCGGCAGGATGGGCACGCGAAATCGCGGTGCCGGGGAATCCGGGCCAACCGGAGCAACGCTCGGGCCTGTTGCCAGCCCCGCCAACAGTTCATCAGGACAAATGCCGCCAGGATCCCAACCCAAAGGCTCGACCAATGAATGGCCAGGCCAATCAGCAGCGCCACGCCGGCAAACCCGACCATTGTCGCCACGAGCAGACTCCGCGCGGGGCCGAGAAAAAACCAGAGCACCGACCGCAGAATCTGGCCGCCGTCGAGCGGATAAATCGGCAACACATTGAACACGAGCAGCACCAGGTTGATCAGCCACACCATGAGCAGATACTTCTGCGCATCCGGCAACCCGCGGCTCCAGCCGGTCACGCCGAGCACCAACAGCAAGCCGGTCAAGATGACCAACAAGACCACATTCACCAGCGGCCCGGCGGCGATGCTCCACAGGGTCGCGCCGGGACGTTGGGGCGGTTGGACGTAGGCGACGCCGCCGAGCGGCCACAGGACGATTTGTTCCGCCCGGCCGCCGACCGACCGGCAGGCGAGCGCGTGCCCGAATTCATGCAGCAACACAATTCCGAACAGCGTCAAGTACTCCAGCACGTCCCACAAGGGCGTGGCATAGGTGCCGCCCCGGCGTTGGATTTGGAAGACCGCGACCAAAAACCAGCTCCAATGCAGAAAGACGGTAATGCCTGCCGCGCGAAATAATCGGAACGCGCCTTGTTGAGTCGGTAACATTGTCGCCAGTCCGTACCACATTGCCGGGGGCGGCACAAGTATTGGACTTGCGCCGGCGCGGCAAAACCCGCATCCTGTCGGCATGAAAATCGGAGTGATTGGCGGCAGCGGGTTGTATCAAATGAACGGCCTCGAACGCACCCGGTGGGTCACGGTGGCGACGCCGTTTGGCAAACCGTCGGATCAGTTCCTCACCGGCAAACTGGCCGGCAAGGACGTGGTGTTCCTGCCCCGGCACGGCCGGGGGCACCGGATTTTACCAAGCGAATTGAACCACCGGGCCAACCTCTACGGCCTGAAGAAACTCGGCGTGACCACCGTCATCAGCGTCAGCGCCGTCGGCTCGCTCAAGGAACAATACCGGCCGACCGACATCGTGCTGGTGGACCAGTTCTTCGACCGGACAAAGCGCAGCCGGGATTTCACGTTCTTCGGCGACGGCATCGTGGCGCACGTGGCGTTTGCCGAGCCGATTTGCGGCCGGCTGCACAAGGTCCTGGCCGAGTGCGGCCGGCAGGCCGGCGCGACGATGCACCTCGGCGGCACCTACGTGAACATGGAAGGCCCGGCGTTTTCGACGCGCGCGGAATCGAACTTCCACCGCGCCCAGGGCTGGGACGTGATCGGCATGACCAACCTCGGCGAGGCCCGGTGCGCCCGCGAGGCGGAGATTTGTTACGCCACGCTGGCGATGGTGACGGACTACGATTGTTGGCATGTCGAGGAAGAGCCGGTGACGGTGGAAATGGTCCTCGCCAACCTGCAGAAGAATGCACGCACGGCACAGGAGATCATCCGGTTGGCGGTCGAACGGTTGGACCCGGCCGCGGATTGCCGTTGCCGGCACGCGCTGCAGAACGCGATCATGACCGCCCCGGCCGCGCTGCGGCCGGCCACGCGAAAGAAACTGCAGTTGCTGATCGGCAAGTACCTGACAAAGGCCTGATGCTCGGCAGCACGTTCGCCAACTTCCAGGTGCTGGAAAAGATCGGCCAGGGCGGCACGGCAGACATCTATGTCGTCAACGACCAGACCGGTCAGCGGTACGCCCTGCGCGTGTTGCGGGCGGAGCACCGGTACAATTGGCGGCGGATTTGGCGGTTCCGGCGGGAATGCGTGCTGCTGGAGTTGTTTGACCACCCGAACATCGTGCACGGGTTCGGCCACGGGAAATTCCGCGGCCAACGCTACTCAATCCGCGAGTACGTCGAGGGCGGCAACCTCAAGGACCGGATTCTGCGCAGCGATCCGCAGGTGCAGGTGCACCGGCTCAAGTTGCTGACCGGCATGGCCGCCGGCCTCGCCCACATTCACGAACACGGCTACATGCACCTGGATTTCAAGCCCGAGAACGTGCTGGTGACCGCCGCTTACGAGCCGAAGATCGTGGACTTCGAGTTGTGCACCCGCCGCCCCGACCGGCCGAAACGCATCGGCAAGATGCCGGGCACGCCGGCCTATCTGGCCCCGGAACAGATCGCCCGGCAGCCGATTGACGAGCGCGTGGACATTTTCGCCTACGGGGTGACCGCCTACGAGATGCTGACCGGCAAAAAACCGGTGACCGGCAACACAGTGCAGGAAGTGTTGCAGAAGTACGCCCGGTTCGACGAGCACCTCAAGCCGTTGCACACCCATGTCCCCACGATCCCGCCGAACATCGAGCGAGTCGTGCTCAAATGTCTTGAAAAAGACCCCGACCGCCGCTACCCTGCGATGAGTTTGGTCGTCCGCGACCTCCAATCATGAAACAATATCTGCCATTGATCGTGGTGGGGCTGCTGCTGGCGGGTTGTGAACGCAACCCGTCTTCCCCGGCTGCCCCGTCCTCCCCGGCTGCCGCTCCGCCAGCGGTCGCTGAACCGGCCGCGCCGCCCGCGCCGCCGGTCGCCCCGCGGCCGCCGGTCACCGAACCGGCCAGCGCCGATGCCTGCGAAAAAGCGTTGGCCCTGAAAAAAGCCGGCCAACTGGTGCCGGCGCGGGATCTGTTGTGGCCGGTGGCGGAAGCCGCCGATGCGCCCGATTGCGTTTTTGACCTGTTGGGCGAAATCAACACCCTGATTCTCTTCAGCCCGGTGCCGGCGCCGGAGAAAGTGGATTACACCATCGAAGCCGGGGACACGCTGGCCAAGCTCGCCGCGAAGTTCGGCGCGCCCATCGCCCTGATCAAAAAAGCCAACAACCTTCAGAGCGACACCATCCGGATCGGCGACCGGCTGCGGATTTATCAACCGCAGTTTGCGGTTCGCGTGGACAAGACGAAGAACATCCTGACGGTGACCGACCACGGCAGGTTCTTCAAGCGGTACCGGGTCGGCACCGGCGAGTACAGCAAGACGCCGGTCGGCACGTTCAAGATCACCGTCCGCCAGGCCGAACCGGTCTGGCACCACGATGGCCAGGTCGTCCCGTACGGCGACAAGGCGAACATCCTCGGCACCCATTGGCTCGGCCTCGACGTGCCCGGCTACGGCCTGCACGGGACGTGGGACACCAATTCCATCGGCAAACAAGCCACCGCCGGCTGCGTCCGGATGCTCAACAGCGACATCGAGGAGCTCTACACCATCCTGCCGCTCGGCACCCCGGTCACCATTCACGAATGAAGCTCTACACCCTCGAGTTCGAGAAGCCGATTGTCGAGCTGGAGCAGACACTGGAAAATCTCCGCCAGCAGGCAAAGGAACAGAACATTGATTTGTCGGGGCAAATCACCGCCATCGAAGCCAAGCTGGAAGCGACCCGCAAGGAGGTCTTCACCCACCTCACCCCGTGGCAACGGGTCCAGTTGGCACGACACCCCCGGCGGCCGTACCTGCTCGATTATCTCGAACGGATCGCCACGAACTTCATCGAACTGCACGGCGACCGGCGGTACAGCGACGACCGGGCCCTGATCGGCGGGTTGGCCACCATTGACCAGTACCGGGTGATGATCATCGGCCAACAAAAAGGGCGCGACACCAAGACCAACCTGCTCCGCAACTTCGGCTGCGCCCACCCCGAAGGCTACCGGAAAGCGCTCCGCCTGATGCAGTTGGCCGAGAAATTTGACCTGCCGATCATCAGTTTGATTGACACGCCCGGCGCCTTCCCCGGCGTCGGCGCGGAAGAACGGCATATCGCCGAAGCGATCGCGGTCAACCTGCGGGAGATGATGTTGTTGCAGGTGCCGAGCGTGGCGGTGGTCATCGGCGAGGGCGGTTCGGGCGGCGCGTTGGGCATCGGCGTCTGCGACCGGGTGCTGATTTTGGAGAACGCCTACTACTCGGTGATCTCGCCGGAAGGCTGTGCCGCGATTTTGTGGAAAGACCGCGCCAACGCCCCGCAGGCAGCAGCAGCGTTGAAACTGACGGCCAAGGATTTGTTGGAACTGGGCATGGTGGACGAGATCGTGCCGGAACCGCTGGGCGGCGCGCATCACGATTATGACGCCACCGCCCAGAACGTGAAACGCGCCATCCTCAAACATCTGGAGCAACTCCGCGCATTGAAGGTTTCCGAGTTGTTGAAGGCGCGCTACGACAAGTACCGCAAGATGGGCGTGTTCGAACGCGCCGCGCCGAAACCGCGGACGCCGCGCCTGCACAAGAAAGGTCCGGCAGCGCCGGCGGCGCCTTGAGCATTTTCCGCTTCACAAATGTCCGTGGGCCATGTACAAGATTGCCCGTGTTCGGACGGGGATAAAACGAAAGACGAGGGAGATTTATGAAACATTGGATCACCGCGATTCTCGCCAGCCTGGCCCTGGGTTGTGCCACCGCCATCGTGCGTCCCTACGTGGGTCAACAGCAAGCCTGGCCGACGGCGGCCGGCAGCATCGTCAACACCCGGTACGGCCTCCCGATCTTTACCACGTTGCCCCCGTCCCCCTATGAGGTGCTGGCGCAACTCCGCATCAGCAGCCCGTTCTACGCGCAGCCGGAAGAAGGCCACCTGCCCGTGCTCGTCAAAAAAGCAATCGAACTCGGCGCGGATGCGCTGGTGTTCGTCGAGGGCCGCAGTTTCTTCAGCAACAACTACGGCCTGCCGGGGACGCAACCCGCCACCCCCACCGGCAAACCCGCGGCTTACACCGTCACCCAGGTCAACCGATTCCTGCCGGACTCCTTCAAACCGGATGTCACCATCATCGCCATCCGCTGGGTGGGCGAACCGCCGAGCGGACTGCCCAAATCACAATTCCGGATTGGCCTGACAGAGCCCGAGCCAACGTCAACAGTGGTGACCACACCACCAGTGGAAGTCCCCTCCACACCGGCCACGCAAGCCGTGGAAAATGTCGTCGCCCCGAATTCCTCGGCGGCACCGACCAATGCGGCACCGGTCAAAGAAACCATCACGCCTCCGCCACCCCCACCACCGGCGCCGGCACCGGAGCCACCAGCGCCTGCTCCGGCAACACCAGCACCCGCTCCGGAGGCACCGAAACCGCCCCCCGATGTTGAAGCCCCGCCACCGCCCGTTGTCCCGGTTGCCCCCGAACCGCCACCGGCGCCCGAACCGGTGGTCACGGACACGAACAGTGTGCCGGCACCGCCGATGCCCGTGCCGTAGCCGGCGGCGTCAGGATTCCAAGTCCACCTTGATGTGCAGCTCGCGCAATTGGCGCGGATCGGCTTCGCCCGGGGAGTCGGTCATCAAATCCACCGCCTTGGCCGTCTTGGGAAACGCGATGACTTCGCGGATGTTGTTGGTGCCGGCGAGGATGGCGCAGAGCCGGTCAAATCCCAACGCGATGCCGCCATGCGGCGGCGCGCCATACCGGAACGCCTGGAGCATGTAGCCAAAGCGCGATTGGGCAATCGCCGGGGGGATCTGCAGCACCTGCTCGAACACTTTCTTCTGCAGCGCCGGCTGGTGAATCCGGATGGACCCGCCGCCGAGTTCGACGCCGTTGAGCACGATGTCGTAGTGCTGGCCGCGGACTTTGGTCGGGTCCGTGTCGAGCAACGGGATGTCTTCGGCCACCGGCGCGGTAAACGGGTGATGCGTGGACAGGTGCCGCCTGGCCTCCCGGTCATAGGTGATCAGCGGGAAATCCACGACCCAGAGGAAGTTCCACCCTTTGCGTGGCAAGTTGATCATGTCGGCCACGATCAACCGCATCCGCCCCAACACTTCCCACACAATGTCGCGCCGGTCCGCGCCAAACAAAATCAGGTCGCCCTCCTCGATCTGCAGTTTCTCCGCCAGCGCCTGTTTCTCGGCGTCGCGGAAGAACTTCACGATGGGCGATCTCCATTCCCCTCCTTCGACTTTGATGTAGGCCAGTCCTTTCGCGCCGAAACTCTTCGCCGTCTCGGTCAACGTTTCGATCTGTCCCTGCGTGGCGCGCGCGAGACCTTTGGCGTTGATGGCTTTCACCACGCCACCGGCCTCGATGGCGCCGCGGAACACCTTGAACTGGCTGCCGGCAAAATCCTTCGTCAAATCCACCAACTCCATCCCAAACCGGGTATCCGGCTTGTCCACCCCGAACCGTTCCATCGCCTCCCAATACGCCATGCGCGGGAACGGCGTGGGGATGGTTTCGCCGCGCGTCGTCTGCCAGACCCTGGCGAGCAGGCCCTCGATCAACGCGTACATGTCCTCGCGCGTGATAAAGCTCATTTCCACGTCAATCTGCGTGAACTCCGGCTGCCGGTCGGCCCGCAGGTCTTCGTCGCGGAAACATTTCGCCAGTTGGAAATACCGCTCCACCCCGGCCACCATCAGCATCTGCTTGAACTGTTGCGGCGACTGCGGCAGCGCGTAGAACTTGCCGGGGTTGACCCGCGACGGCACGAGATACTCGCGCGCCCCTTCCGGCGTGCTCTTGAACAGAATCGGCGTCTCGATTTCGAGAAACCCGTGGTCATCGAAGTAATCGCGCACCGCTTTGGCCGCCAGGTGCCGCAGCCGGAGGTTTTTCGCCATCGCCGGCCGGCGCAGATCCAGATACCGGTATTGCAATCGCAAATCCTCGTTGGCCAGCTCGTCGAGTTGAAACGGCGGGGTGTCGCTCGGATTGAGGATGTCCAGTTTGTGCACGAGCACTTCGATCGCGCCGGTCGGCAACTTCGGGTTCTCCGTCCCGGCGGGACGCTGGCGCACCACCCCCTCGACCGCAATGACGTACTCCGCCCGCAACGTGTGCGCGAGTTCCGCCGACGCGGCGTTGTGCTGGGGGTCAAACACAACCTGCGTGATCCCCTCCCGATCCCGCAGGTCAATGAAAACAATGCCGCCGTGATCCCGGTAGACCTGCACCCAGCCGGCCAGGGCGACCTTCTGTCCGACGTGTTCCAGCCGCAATTCGCTGCAATGATGTGTCCGTTTCATTTCAATCTTTCCGGTAATTCCGCAATCTGCACTCGTTCCTGATGGCCGGTCGCCAAATCCTTCAGCATCACTTCGCCGCTCGTCCATTCATCGGGACCGACCACGACGGCAAAGCGCGCGCCGCGGCTCGCGGCAGCTTGAAATTGTTTTCCCACCTTCGCCGGGGTCAACGCATAATCCACCGCGATCCCGGCGTCGCGCAGGCGCTGAATCATCGGCCGGATCGCGCCCCGCAACGATTCGTCGGCCACGACCACATAGCAATCCAACTCCCAGTCCAGTTTCGGCAACAACCCGCGCGCTTTGAGCAACTCGCCCAGCACCACGTCCCCCATCCCAAAGCCGAGCGCCGGCAGGTCCACCCCGCCGACGAGTCGGAGCAGATTGTCATACCGGCCACCACCGGCAATGGCGCGGAGTTGGCCCTTCCGGTCGTGAATCTCCCAGACGATGCCGGTGTAGTACGCCAGACCGCGGACGATCTTGAAATCCACCTCGCAGAACTTCTTCAACTCGCCGAGCTGGTCGAGGAGTTCCCGGAGGTCGTCGTTCGGGAACGCGAGCACCGCGTCCACTTTCGGCGTGACGGCGGCGATTTTCTCCCGCGTCTTTTCGAGCGGCTCGCGCTCCAATTTGTCCACCGCCTGAAACACCGCGTACTGCTGGTCGGCCGGAATGCCGAGCGCGTCGAGGTATCGTTGCCACGCCCGCCGGTCGGAGATGCGGACAACGAAATCCTGCTCGGTCAGGCCGAAGCTGCGGAGGCTGTCAATGGCCAGCGCAATCAGCTCGGCATCGGCGGCCACGTCGGTCTCGCCGATGATGTCGGCGTTGAACTGGAAATGCTCGCGCAGCCGGCCCCGTTGCTGGCGTTCGTACCGGAACAGTTGCGGGATGGCGAACCATTTGATCGGCTTTTTGTAGTCGCGGTGCCGCGCGCCGACCATCCGGGCCAGGGTCGGCGTCATTTCCGGGCGCAACGCCACGGCGCGGTCGCCTTTGTCGGTGAAATTGTAGAGTTGGCCGACGATTTCGTCGCCGGACTTCAGCGTGTACAATTCCAGCGGTTCGAGCGGCGGGCCGTCATATTCCCGGAAGCCGTACCGGCGGGCCACGTCCCGCCATTTCCCGAAAATATACCGGCGCAGCGCCAGCGTCTCCGGGTAGAAATCACGAAAGCCGGGCAGCGGGTTCATCAGGGGGCGGGCGGCTTGGCGAGCTTGTCGGTCAGTTTCAACACTGCCTCCCGCATCTCCTTGCCGGGTTTGAATTTGACGACCGCCCGCGCCGGGATCTGCACGTCTTTGCCGGGATCGTTCGGATTGCGGCCGATCCGGGGTTTGCGGAGTTTGACTTCGAACACGCCGAAGTTGCGCAGTTCGACGGTCTCGCCTTTGATCAAGGCGGCCGTGATGTGGTCGAGGGTGCGTTGCACGACCGCCAACACGTCTTGCTGGATCAAGCCGGTTTCGTTGCTGATCTGGACCACCAAGTCACGTTTTGTCATTTTGTTGTATCTCCTGCCGTTAATCGTTCCACCCACGGAACCAAATCGCCGCCCAACCGGTACACGCCATACGCGGCCAACACGCACAGCAACAGGATGATCGCCGGTTGGGCGAACACCCGCCGAACCCCGGTGCCCAGGCTGCTGATCCGCGCCAACTGCTCCCGCCGCCCGGCCAGCCGCCCGAGCATTGCCTGTAACCCCATAAAGGTCCCGTGCCATTCCCCGGCCACCTTGCGCGCCATGCCCTCCGGCAACTCCTTGAACGCCTGCAAACTCGGCAGCGTGTTCAACAACCGCAGCGCCTTGTCATCCCGCTCCGCCACGTTGCCCAACATGGTCATCAACATCTCATGCTGCCGCGCAATCTGGCTCTTCAACTCCAAAAACGCCTGTTCCTCCTCGCCGGTAAAGTTTTGCTGATTGAACCCCCGGTCGAGGTACGCGCTCAGCCGCTTCCACAACTCGATGAACTCCTCGAGCTCCTGGATGTTGCGTTCCAAATTCTTGTCGCGCATGGCGTATCCTGTGACCGGCGCGCACTGTAGTAATCGTTGCCCGGAGCGTCAAGACCCATTCCTGGCGCCCCGCGCCCCGGTCGCTCAGCGATTGCTCGATGGAGACTGGAGCAGGCGGTTCTTGACGTTGTCCGGCAACGACGATTGGGCAATCCAGGCCTGCGCGGCCGTTTCATCCACGCGCAACCAGCGGTGGGCAACCGATTGCGCCGCGCTTTGCCAGAGCTTGTCGTCCTGAATCGAATCCACCCACTGCATCGCCACGGCCGGGTTGTTCTCCGCCAGCCGCTGCGCCAGCGACCGCACGGCAGTGTCGCGGATCTTGCCGGCGCTGAGGCTGTTGACCCATTGCGCGGCGCCGGTGAGGTCGGCGTAGGCCCACTGGCTGGCCAGTTGACCGACCAAGCCGTCTTTGACCTCGCCGTCGGCGAACTGGCTGACCCACGCCGCGGCCGCCGGTGGGTCTTGCGATGCCCATTGGGCGACAATGTTCCGCGCAACGTTGTTTTGTTCGTCACCGGCCGCAAGCCGGCTGACGTAGGCCGCCGCCGCGGCCGGGTCGGACGACGCCCACTGGCTCATTACCTGTTGAATGGCCTGGTTCCGGGTCTTGCCCGCCGGCAAGTTGAACGCCCACGCCCGCGCCGCGTCCGGCTCACTGTTCGCCCACTGCGACACGAGGCTGCTCACCAGGTTCTGCTGCGGGTCACCGGCCGGCTGGTTCAGGGCGAACTGGAGGGCGGCCTGCGGCTCGGTTTGGGCCCATTGGTTGACGACGTTGTGGAGCGCCCATTGTTTGCCGTTGCCGTCCGGCAACGATTGCACCCAGTTCAGCGCGGCGGGCAAATCACTTTGTGCCCACTGCGCGGCGATCTGTTGGTAGGCGTTGTTCCGCTCGTTGCTGGCCGGCATGGATTCGACGAACGCGACCGCCTTTTGCGGATCCTCTTCGGCCAACCGGTACACCATGCCCGACATCGCCTGCCGTTTGGCCGGCCCGTCCGGCAACGATTGCACCCACCGGACCGCGCTCTCGGTGTCGTTCTGCGCCCATTGCGCGGCCACGCTGGCGATGGCCTGGTTCTGCATTTGCCCTGCCGGCAGTTCCGTCGCCAACCGGGCAGCAGCTTCGGGGTCTTTGCTGGCAAACGCGGCAACCACGTTCTGCATCGCTTGATTCCGGGCATTGCCCGCCGGCAACTGTTTGACCCACGCCCACGCCGCCGCCGGGTCTTGCTGCGCCCATTGGGAGGCGACGGCACTGACCGCGTTCAGTCGTTCCCACCCGCCCGGTAACCGCAATGCCGCTGCCGCCGCGTCGGCCGGGGATTTGGCCGCCCACTGATCAAAGACCGGCCAGAGCGCCTGCTGGCGGGCCTGCCCGGCGCCGAGGCTGTTCAGCAGTGCCAGCGCCGCTGGCGGATCCGTGACGGCGAGTTGGCCGGCCACCCGTGTGAGCGCCTGGTTCCTGAGTTGGCCGGCGGGCAACTGCTTGGCCCATGCCGTCGCCGCGACCGGGTCGGCATCCAACCAACTGTTGAGCACGATCAACGCCGCGCCCTGCCGCTGGCTGGAATTGCGGAGGGACTGCGCATACTGCATCGCAGCCGCCGGGTCGGATTCCGCCCACCGGCTCAGCAACTGCGAAATGACCAGCCACCGGGTTTGCCGATTCGGCGCTTGCTCGGCCACCGCGAGCGCTTCGCGGATCTTGCGGACATCAATCCCGGCCACGGTTTGGGCAATCTTTTCCCAGTCATGGCGGTTCCCCATGGTGGTCTTCGTCACCGCCGCCAATGCGTCCACGGTGGCGGTCGGTGGATTGGTTCCGGTGGCGCGGGGCGGGGACCGGCGCGGCAGAGTGGATTGTGGCGCCACCGGCATTGGCCGGTTGGGGCGACCCGTGAGAACACCCGCGCCAAACCCGGCAACAGCGGCCATGATCGTGAGAATGACAAAGCGTGGTTTCATGTCAGTTCCTGTGCCGGGTCCGGTCGGCGAGCGCGCGGTCAATCTCGCGTTCGTGGGTTTTGCGTTTGATGGCCTCGCGTTTGTCCACCTGGCTTTTGCCTTTGCCGACGGCGAGTTCGACTTTGGCGAAGCTCTTTTTGAAATAGATCTTCAGCGGCACCAGCGCCATGCCTTTGGCGCCGAGTTGGCTGGCGAGGCGGTGGATTTCTTTTTTGTGGAGCAACAGCCGGCGGGGCCGGAGCGGGTCCACGTTCCAGCGGTTGCCCTGTTCGTAGGGGGCAATGTGGGCGTTGTAGAGCCAGCACTGGCCGCGCTCGATCCGGGCAAAGGCATCGTCAATCGAGGCCCGGGCGGCCCGGAGGGATTTGACTTCGGTGCCTTTCAGCTCGATGCCGGCCTCGAGGGATTCGAGAATGAAGTAATCCCGGCGGGCTTTATGGTTGTGCATGACAGACGGCATCAGCCGTCAGTATAGCGGTTGGCCCGCGATCGGCCACGAAAAAGTCTGTTAGAGGACTTTGGCCGGTGTTTCCTGTTCGTCTTCGACAGGCGCCAACTCGTAGCTCAGTTTTCCTTCGGCAATCTCTTGGAGAGCGATGTCGGCATAATCCATCCGCGGCTCGGGCTGCACCAATGGCCGGTGACCTTGGATCAGTTGGCGGACCCGCCGGGAAACGATGTTGACCAACAACTCCGGGTTCGCGACACGCTGCAAAGCGGCTTCAAGTAGTTTGCTGTTCATAAAAGGCAACACAGGCTAGGCGAAACCGCCGGCCTGCTCAAGACTTATTTTCCCGCCCGGACCGGCGCGGGCTCGGACCGCGCCGGTCGAGACTGGAGTGGACTCAGTAGTCCATGCCGCCGCCCGGAGGACCGGCCGGAGGAGTTTTCTCCTTTTCCGGTACTTCGGTGACGCAGCACTCGGTCGTCAGCAACAGACCGGCGATGCTGGAGGCGTTCTGGAGCGCGCTCCGGGTGACCTTGGTCGGATCAATAATCCCGGCCTTGCCCATGTCGGTGTACTCCAGCTTCTCGCAGTCGAAGCCTTCCCACCCTTTGCGGGCGAGGACTTCCTTGACGATGAGCGAGCCTTCCTCGCCGGCATTGGCCGCCAACTGGCGCAGCGGTTCCTCCAACGCCCGACGCACGATCTGTACGCCGATCGCTTCGTCGCCTTTGAGTTTAAGCCCCTCGAGCTTGCTGATGCAGCGCAGCAACGCCACGCCGCCACCGGGGACGATCCCCTCCTCGACCGCCGCGCGGGTCGCGTGCAACGCATCTTCGACGCGCGCTTTCTTTTCCTTCATCTCGGTCTCGGTCGCCGCGCCGACGCGGACCACCGCGACACCACCGGCCAACTTGGCGAGACGCTCCTGGAGTTTCTCGCGGTCGTAGTCGCTGGTGGTTTCTTCGATGGCCTTGCGGATCTGGTTGATCCGGCCCTGCACGTCGCTCTGCTTGCCGGCGCCCTCGACGATCGTGGTGTTCTCCTTGTCCACGACGATCTTCTTCGCGCGGCCGAGGTCTTCGAGTTGGACGTTCTCGAGCTTGATGCCGAGGTCTTCGCTGAGGAACTTGCCACCGGTCAGGATGGCAATGTCCTCGCACATCGCCTTGCGGCGATCGCCGAAGCCGGGGGCTTTGACGGCGCAGACCTGAATCGTGCCGCGCAGTTTGTTCACCACGAGCGTGGCGAGCGCTTCGCCTTCGACCTCTTCGGCAATCACCAGCAGCGGTTTGCCGACTTTGGCGATCTTCTCCAACAGCGGCAGCATGTCTTTGAGGCTGCTGATTTTCTTCTCGTGGATGAGCAGGTAGGCGTCTTCGAGCACGGCCTCCATCGTCTCGGCATTGGTGACGAAGTACGGGCTGAGGTAGCCCTTGTCGAATTGCATGCCCTCGACGACTTCCAGTGACGTCTCGATGCTCTTGGCTTCCTCCACCGTGATGGTGCCGTCCTTGCCGACTTTGTCCATCGCGTCGGCAATGATGTTGCCGATGGTCTTGTCGCCGTTGGCGCTGATGGTCGCGACCTGCATGATTTCATTGCGGTCTTTGACCTTCTTGCTCATCGCCTTCAACTCTTCGACGGCCGCATCCACCGCCTTCTGGATCCCGCGTTGCAACGCCATCGGGTTCGCCCCGGCGGTCACGTTGCGCAGGCCTTCGCGGTAGATGCTCTCGGCCAACACGGTCGCGGTGGTGGTGCCGTCGCCGGCCACGTCGCTGGTTTTGCTGGCGACTTCGCGCACCATTTGGGCGCCCATGTTTTCCCACGGATCCTGCAACTCGATCTCTTTGGCGACAGTCACGCCGTCCTTGGTGATCGTCGGGGAACCGTATTTCTTGTCGAGGACGACGTTGCGGCCTCGCGGCCCGAGCGTGGCCTTGACGGCCCTGCTCAACTTCTCGACGCCCACGAGCAACGACTTGCGGGCCTCTTCACTGAACAACAGTTGTTTTGCTGCCATGATGAATCACTCCTTTGGTTGCGTTAGTCCAGCACGCCGAGGATGTCATCCTCGCGCATGATCAGGTAGTCTTTGCCGTCAATTTTGATCTCGGTGCCGCCGTACTTGCTGTACAGCACCCGGTCACCCTTCTTCACGTCCATCGGGATGAGCTTGCCGCTGTCATCGCGTTTGCCCGGCCCGACGGCAATCACTTTGCCCTCCTGGGGCTTTTCCTTGGCGGTATCGGGAATGATGATCCCGCCCTTCTTCACTTCTTCTTGTTCGACCGGCTGCACCAGCACCCGGTCGCCCAACGGTTTTACGTTCATGCTTCCTCCACTCCTTTTGGTTTGGGTTTCCCGTTACGATAACGGACAACGTCACTTCTTCTTGTCGTCGTCCACCATCTCGAAATCGGCGTCCACGACCTCGCCTTCCTTGCCGGTCTTCTTCGGCTCGGCTTTCGGTTCGCCACCAGGTTGACCACCGGCCTGCGCCCCGGCCTTGTCGCGGACCTTCGCGTAGATGTCCGACGAAACTCCGTGCCACACCTGCGTCAACGTCTCCTCCGCGCTCTTCATCGCGTCGGCATCCTCGCGTTTCAACGCGTCCTTGACCTTCTCGATGGCCTCCTCCAACTTCTTCCGTTGCTCGTCGCTGATGATGTCCTTGTGCTCCCGCATCAACTTCTCGGTCTCATAGACCCGCGCATCGCAGCGGTTGCGCAACTCCACCCGCTCGCGCAGCTTCTTGTCTTCCTCGGCGTGCGCCTCGGCTTCCTTCTTCATCTTCTCGACTTCCTCCTTGGACAACCCGGAGGACGCCGTGATGGTGATCTTCTGCGACTTGCCGGTGCCGAGGTCTTTGGCCGAGACGTGGAGGATGCCGTTCGCGTCAATATCGAATGTCACCTCGATCTGCGGCACCCCGCGCGGCGCCGGCGGGATGTCCGTCAGGTGGAACCGTCCGATGGTCTTGTTATCGCGGGCCATCGGCCGTTCGCCCTGCAACACGTGGATTTCCACGCTGGTTTGATTGTCGCTGGCCGTGGAGAAGATTTCGTTTTTGCGGGTCGGAATCGTCGTGTTGCGCGGGATCATCACCGTGAACACGTTGCCGAGCGTCTCGATGCCGAGCGACAGCGGCGTCACGTCGAGCAACACGATGTCCTGTTTGACCTGGCCGGTCAGCACGCCGCCTTGAATGGCGGCACCCACGGCGACGACTTCATCCGGGTTGACTCCCTGATGCGGCGCCTTGCCGATGAGTTTGCGGGCGGTCTCAATGACCTTCGGCATCCGGGTCATGCCGCCGACGAGCACCAACTCATCCACCTTGTCCATCGTCAGCTTGCCGTCGCGCAAACACGCCTCGACCGGCCGAATCGTCCGCTCAATCAACTCGTCGCACAACTGCTCCAGCTTCGCCCGGGTCAATTTCTTGACGATGTGTTTCGGCCCGCTGGCGTCGGCGGTAATGAACGGCAAATTGATCTCGTACTCCTGGGCGCTCGACAGGGCGATCTTGGCCTTCTCGGATTCTTCCTTGATGCGTTGGAGCGCGTCGGCCTGTTTCCGCAGATCAATGCCGTATTCCTTTTTGAAATCGTCAATGATCCAATTCATCACGCGCTCGTCAAAATCGTCGCCGCCGAGATGCGTGTCGCCGTTGGTGGCGAGCACTTCAAACACGCCGTCGCCAATCGAGAGCAGGGAGATGTCGAAGGTGCCGCCGCCGAGGTCATAGACGGCAATGTGTTCATCCTTCTTCTTGTCGAGGCCGTAGGCGAGCGAGGCGGCGGTCGGCTCGTTGATGATGCGCAACACGTCCAGTCCGGCAATCTTGCCGGCATCCTTGGTCGCCTGGCGCTGGGCGTCATTGAAATAGGCGGGGACCGTGATCACGGCTTTTTCGATCTTCTCGCCGAGATAGGCTTCGGCGTCGGCCTTCATTTTGGCGAGGATCATTGCGGAGATTTCCGGTGGGCTGTAGACTTTCTTTTCGCCGCCAACGGTGACCTCCACGGCGGCGTCGCCATTGCTGGCGCGGACGACCTTGAACGGCACCCGCGACCGTTCCTGCTCGACCTCGTCGTATTTGCGGCCCATGAACCGCTTGATCGAATAAATCGTGTTCTGCGGGTTGACGACCGCCTGCCGTTTGGCCGCTTGTCCCACCAGTCGTTCACCCGATTTTGTGAAAGCAACAATCGAAGGCGTCGTCCGCCCGCCTTCGGCGTTCGGAATGACTACCGGCTCGCCACCTTCAACCACCGCCATGCACGAGTTCGTCGTACCCAAATCAATACCAAGTACCTTAGCCATAGTTTTAGCTCCTGCCTGGCCTTTAGCTATGCGCGTGCCATCCAACGCCGGTTAGTGGTAACTTGTTACCCCAAAACTACTTAGAAATTTTTGCCCAAACGGCAGCAATGGGACTGTGGCACACTTCTTCTGGCGCGGTTACCTACAGGGTGTGCCAATTGCGACACAATGGCGCTTCAAGATACAGCGCGTTCGCGCCCTTCATCTGACGGCAATCCCGTCGGCCACGGGCCGGCAAGTCCGAAGGTGATCAGGACTTCCCGACGCAATGCGGCGGGCGTCAGCGTGTTTTTATCGAGTGATGCGATCCCGGTACCGCCGAGTTCCGAGCGGAGCCGTTCTGGCGGCACCCCGCTCAGCACGATTGCCGGCGGGTGCGCGGTCCAAGTCCGCAGGACGCGCAACACGTCCGCGCCGGAAACTCCCGGCATATTCCAATCCAACAAGACCAGGGCGTATTTCGTTGCCCGCAGCCGGCGCAACGCCTCGAAGCCGTCGCCAGTCTGATCCACAATCAGACTACTGCGTTCCAACGGCCACGCCCGCCGAAGCAATTCAACCGTCAATTCCTGATCAACCTCATTGTCGTCCACAATCAGGACCCGGCGCGGCCGGTCCTCAAACGGACTCCGGCTCAACTGTGGCGCGGGAACAATCGCGGGATTCATACGCCGTATCTCTACGGCCCCCCGCGCCTTCTGGCCATCGGGCGGAGATTGATTTCTGCGTCAGGGATTTCCTGACACAGGCTGAAAGCCAAACGCATCCGCACCGGGCAGCGCCGTCCGGTAATGGAAGAACTCCCAGCGCACCGGATACTCGGCGCGCAACCGGTCAAACTGCCGGTAGTCCCGCCGCAGCGCCGCGTCATCCGCGCGGATATCGTAGGCTTGCCGGACCACCGCGCGCAGATCGTCCCCCGCCAACACCGGCTGCGCCGGCCCGGTCAACTTCGGCCGCCAGGAAGGCGTCACGCCGAGATGCCGGCAGGCGGCCTGGTAAATCATCACGGTGCCGCTCACCTTCCCGTCGAAACTGTACCCGGCAATGTGCGGCGTCGCGATCGTCGCCTTGTCGAGCAATGCCGGTAAAATGTGCGGTTCGCCTTCCCACACATCGAGCACGAGGGCGTCCAGCGGAGCGGTGACCAGCTTCCGATTGTCCAACACGGCCCCGCGCGAGGTGTTGATGATGATTCCCCGGCGCGGTTCGAACAAATGGAAGGTCGCGTCCGGCCCCGTCCGCGTCAGCGGCACGTGCAACGTGATGATGTCCGCCGCGGCAAGGATTTGCTCCAGGCTGACAAAGGACGGCAGGTGCTCGCGTCGTTGCCGGGGCGGATCGTTTTCCAACACGCGCAACCCCAAGGCCCGCGCGTACCGGGCCACTTTCGACCCGACGTTCCCCACCCCGACGACTCCGAGCGTTTTGTCCCGCAAACGGAATCCCCGGCAGTGGCTTAATTCCAGCAACGCCGCAACAACGTATTCGGCCACCGAGTTCGCATTGCAGCCGGCGGCGCTGGCGAACCCGATCCCCCGGAGACCGAGGTATGCCGTGTCCACGTGGTCGGTGCCGATGGTGGCCGTGGCGACAAACCGCACCCGGCTGCCATCGAGCAACGCGGCATTGACCGGCGTGACCGACCGGACCAGCAACAGGTCGGCGTCGCGCACCGCGGCCGGTGTCATATGCCGCCCCGGGGTGAGCACCACGTCCCCGAGCGCACAGAATGCCTCCTGAACAAACGGAATGTTGGAATCAGCCACAATTTTCATCGTGGCCGGCATCTTACCAGCGATTTTGGGGTTTGACGATCCGGCAATGGCCGGCTAATGTGCCCGCCCTATGTTTATCGCACATGGTGAATGGTTGCGGAAATATTCCCGCTGGATTTTGGGCGCGGTCTTGTTGATTTTGGTGCCGGGCTTTGTCGTGCTGTTCAGCACCACCGGCGGCAGCCACCGGCGGCAAGGGGAATTGCCGCTGATCCACGGCAAACCCGTCAACCCGGCCGAATACCAACAAGCGCGCGAGTCCACCTACGCCCAACTGGTCCTCAACACCGGCCGCGCCCCGCGCCGCACGCCCGACACCGAGACACAAGTCACGCAGGAAACAGTGCTCCGGCTGCTGTTGTTGGAAAAAGCCCGGCAACTCGGCATTCGGGTCACCGACGAGCAGTTGACCGGCTACCTGCAACGGTTGCCGTTGTTTGCCGACAGCCAGGGCCGATTCGACCCCGAGCGCTACCGGCAAACCCTGATCGTGCTCCGCAACCAGGGCATCAGCGAAGCCGCGTTCGAACAACTCCTGCGCGAGCAACTCATCATCAGCCAGCTCCACGACCTCGTCGCCTCCGCCGCGAAAGTCACCCCCGCCGAAGCCCGGCTCCACGCCGGCCCGCTCCAGGAAAAAGTGGCGCTGCACTACGTGGCGTTCCGCGTCGCCGATTTCACCAACACGGTCACGGTCACCGACGACGAAGCGAAAAAGTATTTTGCGGACAACCAGGAATCCTTCCGCGAACCCGAGAAACTCAAAGTCCGGTACGCCCTCGTGCCGTTCGCCCAAGCCCGCGCGAGCATCACGATCGGGGACGACGAACTCACCGAGTATTACGAGTTGAACAAGTACCGGTTCAAGGACGACAAGGGCGACCCCAAACCGCTCGACGCGGTCAAGGACGACCTGCGCAAGGAGCTGCTTGACATCCGCGCCGAGCGCAAAGCCGGCGACCAGGCCACCGAGTTGTCCGTCAAACTCGTGTTCGAACCCGGCAGCCCCCGTCCCGACCTGGCAAAACTGGCCGCCCCGTTGGGCGCCACGATCGGTGAAACTGGTTATTTCCTGGCCGACGACGAGGTGCCGGGGGTCAACGCCGGACGCGCGTTTGTCACCGCCGCCTTCAGCCTCAGCCCGGAAAGCCCCTTCAGCGATCCAGTCCGCGGCGAGGACGGCTACTACGTCCTTGAACTTCTCGACCGCAAACCGAGCGCCATCCCGGCGTGGGAAACCGCGCGCCCCAAAGTCATGGACCAATTGCGCCGGATCCGGGCCTACGACGCGCTCGTCAAACACGGCACCGAACTCGCCCAGCAGATTCAAAAAGCCGTTGCGGCCGGCACGAACTTCGTGGCCGCCTGCGCGGCGCAGCGCCTCGAGGTGCAGACGACCAAGCCCTTCCGCCTCGGCGCCGAACCGTCGGACCTCCCGGCAGCCGCCCGCGTCGCCCAAATGGCAATCGGGATGACGACCAACGCCGTCAGCGGCTTCGTGCCGGGCGCGGACGGCGGATTGATCTTTCACGTCGCCGAACGCGCGGCGCCGGAGCCCGGCGAAATCGAGAAACAACAACCGGAATTCGCCTCACAACTGCTCCAACGCAAACGCGAAGCGCTCTGGCGCGATTGGTTGAATGCCTTGTGGAGCCAGTCGCAAGTTGATCTCCGCCTCCCGCCGCGTCCCGCTGCGGAAACCCCGGAGAAAAGCTAGCGCCGACAGGCGGCGACAAACGCCTGAAAAAGCCGGGCAAACTGCGGTGCCTTCGGTGCCAGCCGTTCCGGATGGAACATCACCCCGGCCACAAACCGCGCGTCGGACTTTTCCATCGCCTCGACCACGCCGTCCGGCGCCCGCGCGCTGATGTCGAAACCGGGCGCGATGCCGCGCAGGGCCTGATGATGATTGCTGTTCACGCGGTCGCAGCCGGGGCCGAGGATTTCGGCCAACCGGCTGGCCGGTTCCCAGGCGAGGGGATGCTCGCTGTGCCGGTGCTGCAGCGCGCCCGGCACGTGCAAACCGATATCCGGCAGCAGAGAGCCACCGGCGGCGAGGTTGAGCATTTGCAGTCCCCGGCAAATGCCGAACACCGGCAGGTCCGCGTCGAGCGCCTCGCGGATCAGGTGGAGTTCCATCAGGTCGCGGACGAGGTCGGTGCCGCTGAGCGTCGCGCGCTCGGCCGGAGTCAACGACGGGGCGTAGAATTTTTCCGAGAGATCACCCCCGCCGGGCAGCAACAACCCGTCGCAACGCTCGAGATACCGGTCCAGCGCCTCGGTATCGGCGGTCAACGGCAACACGACCGGCAATCCGTCCGCCAGTTCAATCGCTTGCGAATACGACTCGCCGCAGAACGCGCCGTACCCGTCTTCGCGCGGGAGTCGGACGGCTTCCGGGGTGATGGCGATCACCGGTTTCATGGGCGCGGATTCTACGGCGACCGCGCCCGCCCCGGCAAGACTGTTACGCGCGGCGCACGAGCAGCACCGGCACCGCGGTCCGGCGCAGGACGTGCGACGTGGTCGAGCCGAGAATGAGTTCCCGGATCCGGGTGTGGCCGTAGGCGCCCATCACGATCAAGTCGGCGCTCGTTTGCTCCACCATCTTCAGAATCTCGGCTTCGGCAACGCCGTGACAGAGCTGGGCGTGAACCTCCGGCACGTGGCGCAGCGCGAGCCGGTGGGCCTCTTGCAAGACTTTCGAAGCGGCCTCTTCGTGATCAGGTTGCGCCACCGTCACCAACGTCACCTTCGCGCCGAGCGCCGCGGCGAGCTGGGTGCCCGCGAGCAGCGCCTTGTGCGACTCGGCACTGCCGTCGTAGGCCAGCAACACATGCCGCAAGGGCCGCACCTCAACCGGCACCACGAGGCAGGGTTTGATGGAGGCGCGCACCATCCGTTCCACGCTCGAACCGAGCGTCTCGCTCGCCCACTGCGCATGCTCGCCCAACCGGCCCAGCACCACGAGGTCGGCTTGCTGCTCGAATTCGAGCATGGTCGGCACCAGCGGGCCGGTCGGATTCGCCGTCTCGCACGGCACGCCGGCGTTGCGGCAGGCCGCCGCCGCCGCGTCGAGAATGACCCGCGCTTTCTGTTCCCGGATTTCGCGGACCCGGGGCAGTAACTGCGTGTACGGTTCCGCGCCGATGGCGCCCACGAAATCGGTCACGATGGGGCCTTCGAGCAGGCGAATGTCGGTGATATGCAGCGCCACCACCCGCCCGTCCAGTTTTTTGGCCAAGCCAATGGCGTACTGCAGGGCCGCGGTCGCGTGGGGTGAACCGTCTGTGCAGACCAGAATGTGCTTGTACATGTTGGTCGCTCCTGTTGCCTAACACTAATCGCGCCGCCGCCGGCGCGCAACTCAGCCGACGCTGCGGTCCTCGGCCTCGGCGAGGCGTTTGGCGCTGGCGGTCATCTTCTGGCCAAGCTGCCGCCACGCGCCGGAGGCTTCGCGGGTCCAATTTTCCAACTGATAGGCCACGCCGCGCACGCCGGGAATGCCGTGCAGGTCTTCGTCGAGTTTGCGCAAGGTCGGCTCGGTGCCGTTGCGTTCTTCGGGGCCACCGGTCAGCCGGTAGATCCGCCCGGACACGAAGATGACGCCGCGGGTCACCCGCACGCGCAGCCGCGAGATGTCGAACCAGTTGCGGACAATCAGTTTCCGCGCATGCGAAGTCATCTTCACATCGTCGGCCATGGCCGGCAGTGTAGCGCGCCGGCCCCGTGGCGCAAGCGCCGATTCGAGGCGCGAGTGCAGGTTGCGGGCTTGCCAGATGGCAAACTGCGACATACAACGGATTGCGGCAATGAACCTCACGGCTGCCCATTCGACCAATGCGCACCGCTCGCCCGCGTCCTTTTGGTTCCTGATGCGGTATGCGTTGCCCTACAAGTGGCATTATCTCGGCGCGGTCCTCTGCGGTCTCTACCGGTTCTTGATGCCGGTTTCGATCATTTGGATTTTTGGCCAGGCCGTGGATGTGCTCTCCGCGGTGCAGGCCGGGCGTCTGGCGGCCGCCGCGGCGTGGACACAGATCGTGCATCTGTTCTGGCTCGGCGCCGCGATCGCGCTCTTCAGCCCCTTGCCGATTTACGGGCGCAGCATTCTGGGCGCAATCGCCTCGTGGCAGGTTGTGAACAACCTCCGCTGCGATTTGTACGCGCACATGCAGAAGCTCTCGCATCCATTTTTCGACCGCAACCGATCCGGCGCGCTGACCAGCCGGGTGATGAGCGATGTGCAAACCATCCAGCCGTTTCTCAAGGACATCATGCTCGATTTGTGGATCAACCTCGGCGCGATTACCGTCATCCTCGGCTATTTTTTCTGGCGCAGTTGGGCGCTCGGATTGCTCGCCATCCTCATTGTGCCGCTGCAGGTGCTCGTCTTGCGCACGATCGGCCGCAAAGTCAAACGCCTCGCCCGCGATATTCGCGACCAACTGGCGTATCTGGCCGCCGAAACACAGCAGAAATTGGCCGCGCCGACCATCGTCAAGACGTTCACGCGCGAAGACGACGAGATTGCCCAGTTCGCCGAAGACTCGGCGCAGATCGCCTCGCGCGGCATCCAGCGCGCGCGCATTCACGCGCTGGGAGCGATGTCCACCGCTGTGACCGGCGCGCTCGCGCCCTTGCTGGTGATCCTGCTCGGCGGCCGGCTGGGGCTGTTCCATGCCGAGACGCTCTCCCTCGGGTTGCTGGTGCAGTTTGTGATGATGCAAAACCGGGTGTACGAACCGTTCGCCAAACTCAGTGAAATGCAGATCGTGATTGCGGACGCGATGGGCGCGCTCGAACGCATCGGCGAAATCTTCGCCACCGCCCCCGAGGTCGCCGACCGGCCCGGCGCGGTGAGCGCGCCGCGATTTGCCGGCCAGATCCGGTTCGAACATGTCGCCTTTGCCTATGGCGACCCCGGCCGCCCCGTGATCAACGATCTGAGCCTGGAGGTGCCGGCCAAGTCGGTGCTGGCGTTGGTTGGCCGGTCGGGCAGCGGCAAGAGCACCTTGGCGTCACTGCTCTGCCGGTTTTACGACGTGACCGGCGGGCGGATCTGCATTGATGGCCGGGACATCCGGGATTACACGGTCTATTCGCTCCGCAAACAAATCGGGCTGGTGCCGCAGGACCCGGCGTTGTTTTCCGGGACGGTCGAGGCCAACATTTTGTATGGCCGACCGGACGCCACCGCGGAGGAGATCCGGGCCGCCGCCCGGCGCGCCTATGCCCACGAGTTCATCGAGGAGTTGCCGGAGGGGTATCAGACGATGCTCGGCGAACGCGGCTTGAAACTGTCCGGTGGCCAGCGCCAGCGCATCGCAATTGCCCGGGCCTTTCTCAAGGACCCGGCCATCCTGATCCTCGACGAGGCCACCAGTTCGCTCGATTCCGAAAGCGAAGCGATCATCCAGCAGGCGTTGACTGCATTGATGAAAGATCGGACCACGATCATCATTGCCCACCGCTTGTCCACCGTGCTGCGGGCGGACTGGATCGCGGTGATCGAAGCCGGCCGGCTGATTGAGGGAGGACCGCACGAAAAACTGATCCAAGCCGGTGGACTCTATGCCAACCTCTACCGGCAACAAATCCACAGCGCCCTGCCCTCCGCTGAGATGGAACAGCTCGGGCTATTTGCGGACCGGGGGATGGCCTATTCCAAGAGATAACCCTCTTCGCCGTGCTCGTTGATGTCCAAGCCCTGCCGCTCGACATCACTCGTCGGCCGCAATCCGATGGCTGCTTTCACGGCATGCGCAATCACCACCGTCGCCCCGACCGACAACACCAGCGTCAACCCCATCGCCGCCAGTTGGTGCAGCCAAAGCGTGCGGCCGACAATGTCTTTGAGGTTCGCGGCCAGATTCGGATTCGCGTCGGCGGTGGCGAGAAAACCGGTCAGCAACGCGCCGAGGGTGCCGCCCACGGCGTGGACACCAAACGTGTCCAGCGCGTCATCGTAGCCGAGTTTCGCTTTGAGCTTCACAACGGCCAAGAACGGAACGATACCGGCCAGTACGCCAATGATGATCGCGCCGGTCGGCGTGACAAAACCACAGGCCGGCGTCACAACAACAAGGCCGGCCACCACGCCGGAGCAGAACCCCAGGATGCTGGCTTTGCCGCGCGTGATCAATTCACAGGCCGCCCACGTGGCCGAGGCGACCGCCGCGGCGAGCGTGGTGGTCATGAAGGCGTTGCTGGCAATGCCGTCCGCCGCCACGGCGCTGCCGGCATTGAACCCGTACCAGCCGACCCACAGCATCCCGGTACCGACCATGCAGAGCACCATGCTGTGCGGGGCCATGATCTCTTTGCCGAACCCGAGCCGCTTGCCGACAATCAAACAGAGCACCAACGCCGACCAGCCGCTCGACATGTGGACCACCGTGCCGCCGGCAAAATCAATGGACTTGACCTTCGCGTTGGCGTTCCAGACGCCGTTCATCAGGCCGTCCACGCCCCAGACCATGTGGGCCAGCGGGAAATAGACGATGAACATCCACAACGCCACAAACAGCATCACCGCGGCGAACTTCATCCGCTCGGCAATCGCGCCGATGATCAGCGCCGGCGTGATGATGGCGAACATCATCTGATACATCGCAAACGTGCTGTGCGAGACCCACGCGCCGTAGTCGGTGTTGGGCGCGCTGCCGACGCCGCGCAAGAAGGCAAACTTCAAACCGCCCAGCCACGGCGTGCCGGGCGCAAACACCAAACTGTAGCCGACCGCCCACCACAGAATCGTCACCAACCCGGCAATGCCGAGGCACTGCGCGAGCACGGAGAGCACGTTCTTCTGCCGGACCAGCCCGCCGTAGAACAATGCCAAGCCCGGCAACGTCATGAACAACACCAACGCCGCCGAGGCCATCATCCACGCATTGTGACCGGGGCCGGGGCCGGCCACGTGGGAAGCGGTGGCCACCCGCGCGGCATTATTCATATACGCTTCGAGATCGGCCACGCGCTGTTCGAGGGTGGGTTCAGCCGCCCAGCCAGTCGTGAGACCGGCCGCCAAAAAGATCAAAAGGAATATTCGCATGGCGGCACCTTCTGCACCGCGTGTGCCACAACCGGCCGCGCTTGGCGCAACCTACAGGCCGGCAAGGGTTTCACGATGTTCACCAAAAAAAGCGACCGCCCGAAGGCGGTCACTTCTTGGGCAGCGTGGGCAAAATCAGACAGCCGCCTCGGCGCGTTCGCCGGTGCGGATGCGGACGGCGTCTTCGACGTTCAACACGAAGATTTTGCCGTCGCCAATCTTGCCGGTATGGGCGGCCTGAACAATCGTTTTCACCGCGTCCTCGCACCGGCCAGCCGGCACAACCAGTTCCAGTTTGATCTTCGGCAGGAAGTCCACCGTGTACTCGCTGCCCCGGTAGATCTCGGTCTGCCCCTTCTGCCGGCCGAAGCCTTTGACTTCGGTCACGGTCATCCCTTGGATGCCAATCTCGGCAAGGGCTTCCTTCACTTCTTCGAGCTTGAACGGTTTGATGATCGCTTCGATCTTTTTCATGTCAGTTCACTCCTCCCTTGCCGGAATGGATCCCGGCCGGTTGCGTCACCACAAAGTCCGGATACGCTTCGTTGCCGTGCTCGCCAATATCGAGTCCTTCGACTTCTTCCTCGGCGGTGACCCGGATGCCCATGACAGCCTTCAACACCATCCACACGATGTACGTGCCGACAAACGTGAACCCGCCCACCGCCACGACGCCGATGAATTGATTCGTCAGCAGCGTCAGCCCGCCGCCGTTGAACAGCCCGTTGCCGGCCGTGCCGGGCTGGACGCTGTCCTTGGCGAACAAGCCGACCGCCAACGTGCCCCACACGCCGTTGACCAAATGCACACTGAGCGCGCCGACCGGGTCGTCAATCCTGGCTTTGTCGAACCCAATGACCGCCAGCACCACGAACACGCCGGCAATGCCGCCGATGACCAGCGAGGCCGGCACGCTCACAAACGCGCACGGCGCCGTGATCGCCACCAGCCCGGCCAGGCAGCCGTTGGCGATCATTGTCAGATCGGGTTTGCCGAGCATGACCCACGCAGTCGCCATCGCGGTAATCGCGCCGAGCGCCGCGGCCATGTTCGTTGTCAAAAACACGTGCGCCACGAGTTTGCCGTCGCCGAGACTCATCGTGCTGCCGGGGTTGAACCCGAACCAGCCCAGCCACAGAATGAACACACCGAGGAACACGCTCGTGAGATTGTGGCCGGGGATCGGATGCACCTTCCCGTCCTTGCTGAACTTGCCGAGCCGCGGGCCGAGCACCAACACGCCCGCCAACGCCGCCCAGCCGCCGACCGAGTGCACGACAGTCGAGCCGGCGAAGTCCCACATCCCTTTGGCCGCCAACCAGCCGCCGCCCCAGATCCAGTGCCCCGTGATTGGGTAGAACACCGCCACGAGAATGAACGAGAACACCAGGAACGACGAGAACTTGATCCGCTCGGCAACGGCGCCCGACACGATTGTCGCCGCCGTGCCGGCAAACACGAGTTGGAAGAAGAACTTCGCCCACAACGGCACCCCCGCCCAGGCGATGGCTTTGTACACGCCTTGATAAGCATCGCCGGTCGCGGGACTGTTGTCCGCGCCGGTCACGCCCACCAGTCCTTGCATCCCGATGAACCCGGTGCCGTTGCCGAACATCAGCCCCCACCCCAGCACGTAGAACGACAGCGAGGCGATGGCGAACACGATGAAGTTCTTTGCCAGAATGTTCACCGTGTTCTTTTGCCGGCACAGCCCGCTCTCCACGCAGCCGAAGCCGGTATTCATGAAGAACACCAGCGCCCCCGCCAGCAACACCCACAACGTGTCCAATCCGACCTTCAACGTCGCGTTGTCCGCCGCGATCTTGTCCAGCGTCAGCGGGTCCGCCGCCCACGCACCCCCGGCCACGGTCAGCCCGCCGAGGATGGTCAGTAACAATTTTCGGTTCATAGTGTGATTTCTCCTTTCTCGTTGGTTAAAACGCATACAATGCGGCCACCGCCACCGTCAGCCGGTCGTTCTCGCCGCCGAACAACGCTTCATCGTTCGCGTTGTCGTACCGGGCTTCCACGCGCGTCTCCAAGCCCGGCAAGCCCGGCTTGAACGCCACGGCAACGGCCCCGCTCACGAGCTTCGTGCCGGACTCACCCGGCGTGACCGCGAAACCCAATCCCGGCAGCCCGTCACAACCTTCCAGGTACTCGCCGCGCACCGTCAGCGACAGTTTCTCAGTCACGTCGTACGCGAGCCAAGCGCCCGCTGCGGCCCAGTCGGCGGTGCCGCCGGCGTCCACATCCTGCGTGGCCCAGTCCGCTTGGAACGTGGCACTCAGTTTGTCGGTTAGCTTTTGTGTCACGAGCAGGTCAATGCCGGCGCGGACTTCACTCGCTTCGCTGCTAACGCCCGCGTTGCGGGACTCCGGTCCGACACAGCCCACGAGACTGATCGTCGTCTTGTCCGTCGGCGTGAAGCCCAGTTTGCCCATGAACGTGATCCCGTCACCGAGGTCCAACGTCTGGTCCCAGCCGTTGTTGATCGAGAGCATCAGGCTCAACTTGTCCGTCAACGCCGTCTCCGCCGCGACGCCGGTATGGGTGAACGGCTCGACCAACGCGAACTGATAGCCGTAGGTGACCATCCGGTTGGCCCACGGCTCGACGACCTCGTTGCCGTGGTAGGTCGCGAACTTGCCGGCTTTCAGGACGACGCCTCTGCCGACCGGCACGTTCAACGCCACGTAGGCTTCCCACACGGCCCCGTTGGCGCCCAGCGCGATGCCGTCGAACAACCCCGGCACGTCTTCGCCGAACAACAGCGACACCCGGTAGCCTCCATCCCATTTCTCCCCGCTCGCCGTGGCCGGGTTCGCCACATACAACTCCGCGAGGTTCGCGCTGAACGCATTGTGTTTGTACGTCCCGATCCCCTGCGTCGGAATGACCGTGCCCGACCGGCCCGGATCGCTCGTGTCAAACATATACGACGCCATCACCCCGCCGCCGAGTTCCGTCTGGCCCAGAAACTCCAGCGTCTTCCCCGTGACCTCGGACTTCGTCACGGCCTTGCTCTCCAACTCGGCAATGCGCTGCTCCAGCTTGCCGATCTTGTCCAGCAACGTCTGTTCATCGGCCCGCACCCCGCTGGCGAAGATCGCCAAGCCCAATCCCAGTATGAGTATTCGGTTCATGACCGCGTCCCCATGCAACGGCCGTGCCACCGGCAACCCAACCCCACCGGTGCAAGCACTTACACCAACTCACATCCTTACCGGCTGCACCGCACTGGGCAGACTGGACAAAACGCAACAGCCGGCAGCTACAAGACAGATTCAGGATTGACAAGAAGACCGGGCGCGATATGATGCGCTCAGGTTGGAAATGATGAGAAGCGTTTCACGACACCTCCGGCGCAACGGCGCAACGGCGCAACGGCGCAACGGCGCAACGGCGCAACGGCGCAACGGCGCAACGGCGCAACGGCCAACCGGCCAGTCGTCTAAGCCGGCAGTTCGTCCGAACAGCACCGCACCGAGTTTGTTCTTCGCCGCTTCCCGTCCGAACTCCGCCGAGGACGTTCCGAAC
>Ga0078972_1005320_pt1 | contig 32895 bp, 33 predicted proteins | sample YelNatPaOPGAMG01_FD_67568 | JGI IMG/M metagenome (GOLD analysis project Ga0078972, IMG submission 67568) | Hot spring thermophilic microbial communities from Obsidian Pool, Yellowstone National Park, USA - OP-RAMG-01 (SPADES assembly) (version 2) | ecosystem: Environmental > Aquatic > Thermal... | reverse complement strand
CTTCCCAGAAGCATTGGATATGAAGTGCAGCCAATTCACTTTAGAGTTCGCTAACAGAGACACAGCTAGACTAGGCTTAGATAAAGAGAGTAGGGTAGGCTACCAAGCCCTAAACCTATTCAAAGAATATGGAGACAAAAGAGAAGTGGGGGTCGGTGTAGTTGATGTCCACGTTGATAACATCGAGCCACAAGAGCTTATCAAAGACCGCATACTATATGCAGCAAAGGTGCTTGAAGACCCAAAGAGAGTCTATGTGAACCCAGACTGCGGGCTAAGAACCAGAAGCAGAGCGGTAGCCTTCACCAAACTAAGAAACCTATGCCTAGCGAGTGAGCTCGCTAGAAGCCAACCTATGAAGAATTAATCTCCCCTCAGTAGCTCAGGCACTATTTACAAGCTAACTTTCATCGAGAGCATAATACCCACTCGCACCACTTGGCCTCCTTATATCTCAGCCTAAACTCTGCTCGATCTTTTGGCTGCTTCGCCTAAGAGGTTGTCAAGTAAAATGTATTGGTCGTTTACCTTCTCTATCATGCTTAACTTCATCAGCCTATCTAATGCATTTGCTAACTGCGGGTTTGCAAAGGTTCTTCCAATCCTCATAGTAAGGTATGTCTTGATCTCATTCCATCGCTTACCCCCTCCGCTAGGCATTGAAGAACGGTTATGTAGGTCTTAGGTAATTCCCTTACTTGCTATCAAATAGATCAAGAGTTGAATATAATAACCCTGCTTCAGAACATTTTAGAACAAATTTAACATTTTCTAAATTGTCGTATGAATAGGCGATTAATTTTGCTATATCGAACCTACCTTTAAAATACCTTAACTCCTGCGCCTCATCAAATACTATCGGAAGGGTTAATCCTTCTTCACCAGTCCATTCGTCGATTCTTCTTAGTAACTGTATTATAGAAGGTTTACCCCACTCATTTAGAGCCACTTTAAGTAAAGATGTCTTGCCTACCCTCCTTATACCAACTAAAATGATGAACTTCCAGCTCCCTTTCAGAGCCTCCAGAAGCTCAGCTAACTCAGCTTCTCTATCAAACAAATCCTTCCTATTAGTTTCAGGAGCGGTTGAAAAGTAACTTAAGTAACACCCCTATTACCTAGGTAACACTACCCTTAACATTTACAGCTAGAAAACTTGCGTATCAAGGATTAGAATACTTTTGGTGCCGAGCGCTGATGACCTCAAATACTTTGGCTACATCAAAGATCGGAGGCATCATATTGCTGGATGCTCCTAAGCGTATCCTCCTTTTCCGCCCTTTTGCAAAAGCCGTGCTTATTTTGGCGAGTAGGCTATTACGTCGATTTCAACAAGCATCTCTGGAACAACAAATTCTACGCCAACCGTAGTTCTAGCTGGAGGCGTTTTCTTAAAGAACTCAGCAAAGACCTTATTCATCGCCTGAAAGTCTCTAACATCCTTTAAGAAGACCGAGACCTTTACCACATCATCCAACCCTGAGCCCGCTGCCTTAAGTATAGCCTCTATATTCTCAAGCGTCTGCCTAGTCTGCTCCTCAACACCCCCTTCCACAAACCTTGCTGTATTCGGATCAACTCCACCCTGCCCAGCTACATAAATGAAGTCCCCCGCTCTAACAGCTTGAGAGTATGGGCCAGCAGGTTTAGGGGCTTTATCCGTTTTAACAGCACTCCTCATAGCCGACTATAACCACCTACTTATCTAAATAGCTTTTCCATATATGCGACGAATAACAATATTAGTATCTTTCGACTATATTTATAATGTGAAACTCCAGGAGTACGAGGCTCTCAAAGCATTTTCAGCAGCTAAAGTAAAGGTTCCTAAGCACTACTTGGTCAAGGATGTTAAGGGTGCTGTATCAGCCTATAGGGATATCGGAGGCCCTGTTGTGTTGAAGGCTCAGGTTGCCGTTGCAGGTAGAGGGAAGGCCGGAGGTGTGGTTAGAGCAGACTCCGAATCCACGGTTAGGTCTGAAGCTGAGCGGCTCTTAAACACCGAGATCAAGGGGCTAAGAGCTAAAGCTCTACTGGTAGAGGAATGGATAAAGGCGAAAGAAGAGCTCTACCTAGGCTTCACCATAGACCGCTCAGCAAAGATGCCAGTAGTCTTAGCTTCCAAAGCAGGTGGAGTCGACATAGAAGAGCTTCTAAAGACCAGAGCTGATCTGCTGGTTAAGAAGAACATAGATCCACTCATGGGTTTCATGCACCATCAAGCCTTCCACATAGCGAAGTCGATCAATTTAAAAGGGAGCGAAGCCAAAGCGTTTATTGAGCTAGCGCTCAACCTATACAATCTATTCCGAGCTCTTGATTGCGAGCTGCTTGAAAGCAACCCACTAGCACTAACAGAGGACGACTCATTCATAGCTCTAGACGCTAGGATCATAATCGATGATAACGCTCTATTTAGGCACAGAGAGTTCGGTCAAGAGGATGAAGATCTAACTGAGCTAGAAAAGGAGGCTAGGCGAGCAGGCTTCAGCTACGTTGAATTGGATGGAGATATAGCGATCGTCGGGAATGGTGCTGGTCTAGTTATGGCTACACTAGACACCGTGACCTACTTCGGCGGAAAACCTGCCTGCTTTTTAGACGTAGGTGGAGGAGCAACTGAAGAAGTTGTTGAAAGAGCTCTCAGAATAGCGCTTAGAAACCCTAAATTGAAGGTACTTTTTCTGAACGTTCTTGGTGGGATAACGATGTGCGACGAGGTAGCACTGGGCTTGGTGAAGGCTCTATCATCAACCAAAACCATACCCGCAGTAGTCAGGCTTGTGGGCGCGAACGAAGATGAAGGACGCAGAATATTAAGAGAAGCTGGTATAGGGTACTACGAGAGCATGGAGGACGCTGTAAAAGCCGCCGTGGAAGCGGTAGGTGAAGACCAAGATGGCCATACTTATAGACTCTAACACGCAGGTAATCGTGCAAGGAATAACCGGTAAAGAAGGTTCTATGCACACAGCCCACATGCTCAGATACGGCACAAAGATACTTGCAGGCGTAACACCTGGAAGAGGCGGAACCTATGTTAACGGTTTACCAGTCTACGACTCGGTTACAGAGGCTTTATATAGACACCCAGATATCAACACCTCAATAATCTTCGTCCCAGCATCCTCATCACCAGATGCTGTAAACGAAGCCGTGGATGCAGAGATAAAGCTGGTCATCGTAATAACCGAACGCATACCTGTGCACGACACCATGAAGATGCTCGCATACGCGTCGATTAGAGATGTAAGAGTCCTAGGTCCGAACTGCCCGGGTGTCATAACACCTGGGGAAGCTAAGGTTGGGATAATGCCTGCGCATCTATTCAAGAGGGGTAACGTTGGTATCGTTTCAAGGAGCGGTACTCTGATGTATGAAGTCGCTTGGGCTCTTACCAAAACTGGGCTTGGTCAGAGCACAGCGGTAGGAATAGGCGGAGATCCCGTTGTAGGATTAAATTATGTGGATGTGTTCAAGATGTTTGAAGCCGACCCCGAGACTGAAGCTGTGGTTGTTATAGGTGAAATAGGTGGGGATGCTGAGGAGAGGTTGGCAGCCTACTTACGTGGGAAAGCCTCATCAAAACCTGTTGTAGCATATATTGCAGGAAGATCAGTGCCAAGAGGCAAGAGAATGGGGCACGCTGGAGCGATAATATCTTTGGGCTCAGGTTCAGCGGATGAAAAGAAAGCTGCTTTGACGGAAGCAGGTGTTGCGGTCGCAGACTTACCTTCACAGATCCCTATCTTACTTAGGAAGGCTCTGCGCAAATAGCAAAAGCTTAATAGCCTATTAGCGCTAGGTCTGCGCTAGGCGGGTGAGTGGGGTCACCTCCACCCGTTCCGCCTAAGAAACCCCGGGAAAGGAGGTGGTGTGTGTGAAGAATAAGAGTAAGTCCGTAGCTGAAGTATCTCTATTCGCTGCGCTCTACGCTGTAGGTGTGCTTATGTTGGCGCCTATAAGCTTTGGTGTGCTTCAGGTTAGGGTTGCGGATGCCTTAATCCCCCTTTCTGTGCTGCTAGGTTGGCCCGTGATTTTAGGCGTGACTATTGGTAATCTTGTGGCAAATGCACTTGGTAGTCCGTTTGGTGTGATAGATATTATCGGCGGCACTGTGGCTAACTTCATCGCTTCTTTCCTAGCTATGTGGATCGCTCAACTAGGCTTCAGAGGGTCTTGGATATTCGGGTGTACAGTAGCCAACGTAGCCGTAAGCTTTATCGTAGGTGGGTATATAACTTGGCTCGCTCAGATACCCTTAGATTCGCCTTGGTGGGACCTACCAATCCTAGGTGTCTTGCTTGGCTCCACAGTCTCGATCAACGTAGTAGGCTATCTTCTGCTGAAGGCTCTGCAGACGCGGATGGTAAAGTAGTTTGGCTGATGGTGTGATAGCTGTTGTCGGCACACCTGGCACAGGCAAGAAGACGGTAGCGCACCATCTATCATCAAGTCTTCAGATAGACTATCTTGACCTTAACGATGTGGCTGTAGAGAAAGGTGCTGTAGTAGGAAAGGAGGGCAGCACATATGTTGTCTCAACGAGTAAGCTGCGAAAGATACTGCTCCCGATAATCAAAGGAAGGCGCCTAGTGTTAAGTGGGCATCTTATCCCATCCGTCTTGAAGCGAAACGAGGTTGAGTTGGTTATACTATTAAGGTGCGCCCCTGAGATCTTGGAAGTTAGGTTGGCTTCGAGAGGATACAGCGAAGCCAAGATCAAAGAGAATGTGGCTGCAGAGGTGCTTGGGGTTCTGGTTGCTGAATCCCTTAACGCCTTTGGTGTTGATAGAGTTAGCGAGCATGACACCTCATACAGAAGCGTCGAAGACACTGTTGCTGAGATCTTGAGCGTAATCTCAGGCAAGGTGCCTTTGAATCGACCAAGGATAGATTGGCTAGCTCAAGCTGCTGAAAAAGGGCTCCTACAGAAGTATTTTCCCTGATCACTCTAAGGCTATCTTTATCGGAAGCCCATCGACTTCTGAGTCAGCCCACTTATGCTTTGGGTCGGTTTCTTTTACTAATTCAGCTTTCCTAACCCTAACTAGGTAAGCCAGCCTCTCTAGTAGTGGTGTGAGTGTGGAGACCCAGTCTCCACCAAGCCCCCAGATCTTCGCTGAATCGAGGACGTGAGTTGGATTATATCCCATCTCTTTGCGTAGAGCCTGTATCCTTCGTGCTATGTCTCTGAGCATCCCCTCAGCCATCAGATCTTTATCTCTCTCTACGGTAAGGAAGAGCATAACTTCATCGTTAGATGCATAAGTGTATCCTGGCTTAGGCTTCGCATCTATAACCACCATCTCTCTATCAACGAAATATCTTGCACCACCTACATCCACCTCTACGCGCCCCTTACTTCTGATCTGCTCAACCACAGTCTCTGGGCTGCTTGCAAGCACATACGCTATTTTAGGCGCTTTATCTCTGAACTTCTTACCTATAAGATCCATCCTAGGCTTAACTTTGTAAACAAGAGGTGCCTGATAGTTGTCTTCAAAGATTTCAATCTCCTTGACATTTAGCATCTCTAAAAGCGTGTTCATATGTTTCCTAATAGCCCTAGCTGAAACATCTTTAGCGAAGATTATCGCTTTCTTTAGAGGCCACCTCCTCTTTATCTTCGCAGCCATCCTAGCGCTGTTAGCCAGAGAAACAATTTCTCTTAGGGATTCGTATTCTTCCTCAAGATCCGCATCAACGTACTCTTCATCGACCTTCGGCCAATCTTCAAGTAAAATCGATTCACGCTGACCGAGCTCAGTCTTAAGGTAGAGGTATTCTGTGGTGTAGGGGCAGACTGGGTGCAGAAGGATATCAAGCGTAGACAGAGAGTCTTTAAGCACAGCGTAAACCGAGAACCTAGAAGGGAGCGTCTCCGGGCTATCATCCCAAATAATCGTTCTGGTCATAGGTATGTAGGTCTGGCTTAGATCCTCGATAAGAAACTCTTCTATAGCTCGTAAGCCCTCGTGGTAGTGCCCTTTGTTAAACGATTCTGTTACCACCTTCTTGAGCCTCTGAAGCCTAGATAGAAGCCATAGATCTGGTGGCTTCAGCAGCCCCTTCGATCTAGCCCACCCTATGCTATATGTTGAGGGGTTGTAGTTGTCGTAGCCGCTGTTCTGATGGTAGTATATGTGTATATGGTAGAGCGTGCTGATCACCTGGTAGGGTCTTCTTTTAAGTTCGTCTGGTGAGAAGTTTATGCTATCGATAGGCGAAGCCTTCCACATAAGATAAAAGCGCAAGGCATCTACAGGATAGGTAGTTAATGCGTCAAGAGCCTCAACGATGTTTCCCAAACTCTTACTCATCTTATTCCCCTTCTCATCTAAAACATGGCCCTGAAAGAGGAAGGCTTTGTAAGGTGCCTCCGCAGCACCTCTCAATACCACATTCTCGATCAAGAGCGTGTAAGCCCAACCTCTGGTCTGATCTATCCCCTCGGTTAAAAACGCTACTGGGACGAGGTCATAGTATTCGTCTCCGAGGGAAGCATAAGGTGCAGCACCACTATTGTGCCAAGTATCCAAAACGAACGGCTCACGCACAGCCCTACCTCCACATTTAGGACACCGCGTAATCACACGATCAATCCAAGGCCTATGCAGCTCAAAGTTAGGTCCATCGGGGAGCTCTAGAGCGTTCTCTATAATCGCCTTCCTACTGAAGTACCCTTGCTTATACCCGCAGGAGGTGCAGACCCAGATGGGTAGTGGTGTACCCCAAAGCCTCTCTCTTGATATGCACCAGGGCACCTTTTCTTTTATGATTTCAAGAAACCTATTTCGAGGCGGCTCATAGAAGTACTCTACCTTTGAAGCTGCTTCATATGCTAAATCACCTATCTTCTCCACCCAGTAGAAGTACTCTCTTTTGGCAAGCCAGACAATCTTGTGGTGTGAGCGCCAGCATAGAGGATACTGATGCCTTATGGTCCCGAGCTTAAGTAGAGCGCCCGTATCACGAAGCAGATCACAAACCTTAGCATCAGTATCTCTGACGAACATACCAGCGAAGACCCCTGCATCCTCTGTGAACTTCACCTGATCATCTATTGGGTTAAAGATAGGCTGCCCTCTTTTGACAGCGGTCTCAAAATCCTCCTGACCATTAGCGGGAGACATATGCACTATACCCGACCCAGTAGTTACATCAATAAACTCTTCAGCAACAACAATGTGGGCTTTAGGGTTCTGATCCAAATCTGCCTGACCTGGTATTAGGTCTTGCAATGGGTGGATGTAGCGTAGCCCCTCGAGTTCAGCACCCTTCTTAACAGCTTCAACCTGATACTCTTCAATACCAAGCTCCTTCATCAACCCCTCGAGCCTCTCTTTACCAACTATCCAGCGTTCATCGCCGACTTTCACGAAGCAGTAATCAGCATCAGGTTTAACCCCAACCATAACGTCCGTAACAACCGTGAAGGGCATCGTAGTCCAAAGGACTATGTATGCGTTAAATTCACGTACCTTAACCTTATAATACAGCGAGGGGTCTTCAACCACATCATAGCTCTGACTGACTTCAGCGTGGCTTAGAGAAGTTTGGCAACCTGGGCAGTAGGCAACGACCCTAAAACCTTCCCCAAGTAGTCCGCGTTTATAGGCTTCCTCAAGGTAACGCCACTCCCTCTCTATATACTCATCTTTATAGGTCCAGTACGCTGCATCATAATCCATAGAGAGGCCTAGAAGCCTATCTGCTTCACGCCACTTCCCATAATAGTGATGTATCACTTTCTTGCACGCTTCAACAAGCTTCTCCACACCGACCAGCCTAAGATTCTCTGTTTTGCTACCTGTTAACCCGAGTTCTTTCTCAGCCTGCAGCTCAACCGGCAGCCCCTGTGTGTCCCAGCCTGCTCTGAAGACTAAATCCAAGCCTCTAAGTGTCATAAACCTGAACCATAGGTCTTTTATGATCCTCCCCCTGATATGACCTATATGCGGCTCTCCGTTCAAAGTAGGGGGTCCTTCGACGAACCCAAGCCTAGGTTGACCTTTCTTAGAAGCCTTAACCATCTTAAGTAGATTTATCTGCTCCCACCTTCCCCTCACACACTCCTCCAAATCCTTAGGTTTGAATACGCTGCTCAGCTCAGGTAAATCGAGGCTCAAACCTCTCCTCAAGATGGGCAGAAGACCCTAGGTTTAAAGTCTTTAGCCGTCATATACCTGAGAAAAGTCTACTCGCCAATAAAGTAGGTAAGCCTGCTGCGAGTATCTTACTCGCCGCAGATTCAACATCGTAAGGAATTAGTTTATGCTCGATCTCAAAGCCAGAGTCGGAGCGATTCAATATAGCATAGCAGGCTTCTGGGCGACCGGACCGAGGCTGACCTACAGAGCCTGGGTTAAAGACTATCCCTCTGCTTGAGCGCCAACTATATGGTATGTGAGTGTGCCCCAGACCTATCAGCTCAACCTCTTCCCTATGCAAGTAAATGTCAAAGAAGCTGCTATGAGTTTCCAGGTATACGTATTCGCCTATAGGGTCATCTGGGCTACCGTGAACTAGAAGAGTCTTTAACCCAGCTATGTTCAGTTTCGCTCTATCCGCTAGATTCGCTAGAAAACTGAGGTTTTCAGGTTTGATAACGCTTTTAGTCCACTTTATGGCCTTGGCAGCTGCTTGATTGAACCAAGAGACATCACCAGTTAAGACAGCGAGGTCGTGGTTGCCTATGATGCAGACTTCAACCTTCTCCTTAACCCACTCAATAACTTCATTTGGGTTGGCGCCATAGCCCACGACATCGCCCAAGCAGTATATTGGTGCATCAGGCAGGGTCGTCTCAATCGCATGCAAAGCCTCGAGGTTACCGTGAATATCTGATATGAAGACTGCTTGCATCAGAAGATCAAGGTATTCTCTTTGCTTTAAGGATTAGGTGCTGCTCTTAGCGGATATTTTAGCTTGAATTATGTGTTTGCCTTCGTCAGGGTGGTGCGTGTTCTGCAGTATCTGTAGAGTTGTCTCATTTCTCCTCAGGATACCGCTTAAAGCAAAGAACCAGATAGATGCTGGTGCTAGTAACTGTGTATTAGGTTCCTCGATGTTTATCAGCTTCGTTAAGGGATCGAATCTGACAAGGCTCTCTTCACCCAGGCTCTGCGTAAGTAGACTGATTACTATAGGTAAGGTTATGTCAAGGGGTTTGCTGAATATTGAGATGTGCATAGAGTTCTCCAGTTCCTCGATGAACCTTAGACCAATCGATCCCATGATCTCCTCATCTTGAAGCGTTGATGCGACAGCCCTAATGAATGCTTGATTGACAGTATCAGGGTCTAGGAGTTCAAGCACATCTTCACCATCCTTCAGAGATAAGACGGTTGAGAGCATGTGAAGAGGTGTGGAGATTGACCAGAGCCTCCTAAACAACCCTGTTGAGATCACTGAATTGACTTCTTTAGAGGGTATGAGCACGCCTTTGCCAGTCACCTGCTCCACCACTATAACGGAATGCTCATCAAATAAGAATACATCAAATCCCAGCGGGCATCTGACCACTCTGACATCCAAACCCAAAGGGAGTTCTCCTTCACGCTCATCCTCCCCGTAGCTCCAGAGCCTAATGATCTCTAGCTTTATATCATTAATCTTCGCGTTAAAAAGGGCATCTTTGCAGGCGCCCAGTACCCTTACCCCCCAGCTGCCTACTACACATCGTATAGAGGTTCGGGATAGTGAGATCATCTCAGCTACCTTGGTGGCTAGCGCCTTTGCACCTACGCCTATGTACTTATACTCCACAAGGTCTGTCGGCTTCCTAACTTCCTCATACCTCTGCTTAAGTTTAGCCAACTCCTTTTTCATAGCTTTAACTCGCTTTTCTTCAAGCAGTATGAGGTTCTCAAGGGTTTCTTCAGGCGGTAGAGCACGGCACCTAACAGGTTTCTTATCCAAGAGTTCGGCTAACCCCTTTCTAATTAGGCTCCTAATAACAGCATACGCCTTTGTGCGTGGAATCTGGGCGTGGTACGCGAGTTCACTGACCGTCACAGACTCCTGCTTAAGTAGTGCGATGTATGCCCTAGATTCATAATCGCTTAGACCGAACTCTTCTAAACCAGATCTGCCGACCATGCTGTCACTCGCCTCCCTGTCACCGTGGTGACTCTATCTGGCGGCACAATCCCGATAAAAAAATAGGTCGATAATATTCAACAAGGTGCTTAAAATGTCCGAATTCGTATCTAAGTGGAATAAGCCCAGTGGCGGTGGATTCGGCGAAAGAGTGCGCGAAGCTGTACGCCCTCTTGGGCCGCTGAAGCCTAGGTTAGAAGCAGCAGTAAGACAGATTCAGATCCAGATATCTAAGCTGGATGCAACTTCACTAAAGTTGAAGGAGAGAGACGCCGCGATCTTCAGCAGAGTCGTTGCTTCTATACAGAAGCATGATATGCAGCACGCAACGGTCTTCGCTAATGAGCTGGCTGAAATTAGAAAGATGAATAAGATGGTAACATCAGCTAAGCTTGCGTTAGAGCAGATCGTCTTGAGGCTAAACACGGTGCAGGAGCTCGGCGATGTAGTCGTAACACTTGCTCCGGCGATGGGTGTTATCAGGAACATAAAGAGCGGTCTGGTTTCTGTGCTACCTGAGGCGGAGAGTGAAATCGGCGAGATAAGCAACTTACTCGGAAGCATACTAGTGGATGCAGGTCAGCTCGGCGCTAGCACGATCAACTTTGAGGCAGCGAACGAAGATGCAGAGAGGATACTTGCTGAAGCGTCAGCAGTAGCCGAGCAGAAGATGCGCGAAAAGTTCCCAGAACTACCGACATCAGTTAAGGCTTCAGACACGCTCGAAGGCATAAGCTAGAAACAGGTGTCGTAGAGGATTACCCACCACGGCTACAAGAGAAGATGGTTGTGGTGGGTCTTCTCACCATCTTTTTGTTTGTTTTTCATTTGTATGGTGGTGTTAGATGCTTGGTAGTTTGAAGAAAGTTGTTGGGTTTAGGAGGAGACGGCTGAAGGATAGGATCAGCGTTGCTATCTTAAAGATCGAAGAAGAAAGACATCAACTGCATCTCCTCAAGAGTAGGTTAGAAGCAAGGAGGCAGGTATTGATTGATGCTCTTGATAAGGCGCACGATTTGAACGATGTTGTCAAAACCACCCTATTCTCTGAAGAGTGCAGTGAAATAGAGAAGGTATTGAATGCTGTTTCTTTGTGTGAGGTTGCTTTGACACAGATCATTACGCGGTTTGAGAGCATACGTGACATAAATGAGGCTATGAACCGCATGTCCTCCGCAGTAACCATAGTAAGGCGGTTATATGGTGAAGAGGATCTTACACCAGCCCTTGAAAATATGGCCTCTGAAGCGACTAAAACGTTATCTGAGACTCTAGCGGATCTAAGCAACCTATCCTGCGGCTTCTACTTCGACCCCAACGCAAGTGCAGACGGTCTTACCGAGGATGCTGAGCGATACGCCTTACGTGTGGCGAGTGAAGCAGATGAATCTCTACAATCCTTTCTTTTGCAAGCAAGAGGAGACACTCTTTTCGAAAAGATGAGGACTCTTGCCCACCTTACTAACTCAGATAAAGTTAGGTCTAATGTTAAGAACTCTGGTGTTGATAGCAAGCTTGAGGAGAAGGTTAGAAGATTCTTCACCGAAGCAGGAGAATATAACATAATAGAAGCTGCTGTTACCTTGAATCTGCCTATCAACGTAGTCGAACAGATCGCGATGAATATGATCAGCGAGGAAAGCGGGATGAAGCTAGCGCCGGAGGTAGCGTAGAGAGTTGTCAGCAGCACAAGAGCTTGAGGAGGCTGCGCGAAGATATGCTTCCGAAGCCATTAGACTCGATTCACAAGGCGCCAGGGGAATGGCGATCCAGATGTATCAGAAGGCTATCCAGACCCTCATAACCTTAGCAAAGATCTACCCAGACTACAACCTTAACAGACTGTACATCGAGCGTGCCAAAGCTTATCAGGAGCGAGTGAAGGCGCTGCAAGGGCTTAATGATGGACGGCTTGAACAAGAGACAGAGGGCGCAGCCCCGAAGGTTGTTGAATCGCTTAAAGCAACCTACAGTGATCTAGTGCTACAGGAGAAGCCGAAGGTAAGTTGGGATGAAGTGATAGGTTTGGATCAAGCGAAGCAAGCCATAAAAGAGAGCATCATCTTCCCCGTTCAACGCCCAGACCTATTCCCCCTAGGATGGCCAAGAGGCATCCTACTTTATGGCCCGCCTGGCTGCGGCAAGACCATGATAGCAGCCGCTGCCGCTGCTGAGATCAGTGCTTCATTTATGACAGTGGATGCCGCCTCGATTATGTCGAAATGGCTTGGCGAGGCTGAGAAGAATGTTGAACGCCTCTTCTCTACTGCGCGAGGCATAATCGAGAAGGAGAATATCCCCGTCATCATCTTCATAGATGAATTGGATTCGCTGCTCGGGACACGTAACCAAGAGGTTGGGGGAGAGGTTAGGGTCAGAAACCAGTTTCTTAAAGAGATGGATGGTATAGCTGATAAGGGTAAGCACCTTCACCTCTATATTATCGGTGCGACGAATAAGCCTTGGTCTCTGGACTGGCCCTTTATTAGAAGGTTTCAGAAGCGTATCTACATACCCCTACCAGATGCTGCTGCGCGTGTGAGCATGTTCCGCTACTACACAGCACCCTTAAAGCTCGATCCGTCGATTAAGTTAGAGGAGTTGGCGAAGTACACTGAGGGGTATACGGGAAGCGATATAATGGATGTATGCCAAGCTGCTCAGATTAAGGTGGTTGTTGAACTCTTTGAGAGTGGTTTGGCGAATGATAAATCTGCTCAGCCTAGAGAGATAACATTAGCGGACTTCAAGGAAATCCTACGTAGCAGGAAGTCCAGTGTTTCGAAGGAGATGATAGCAGCCTACACCAACTGGTCTGAAAAGTTCCAAGCACTCTAGAAGGTAAGTTTAAGGAGCACCTAAGATTAGACCAATATAGAATGGCTAGCCTAACATATGCTGAACTACCAAGTCTAACTTCACCCTACTTGATCATAGGATTATCAGGCTGGACCGATGCTGGAATGGTTGCCTCCCGCTCAACCCGCTACCTTGTGAAGAAGTCTGATATGGTTAAATTCGCCACTATAGACCCTGACGAGTTCTACACCTTTAACGTAGAGCGCCCGACCACGATCATAAGGGCGGGGGTAATAGAGGAGTTTAACTTCGTATCCAACGAACTATATTACTCACTCGGGAAGGATCGCAGCGAGAATATAGATCTGATCGTTCTCATCGGCTCTGAGCCTCATCTTAGATGGACCAAGTACAGTAAAGAGCTGATAGATCTAGCTGTTAAGCTGGGTGTAAGATTTTGTTACACGCTAGGTGGTCTCCTCGATAGGGTTCCTCACACACGCCCACCTCTAATCTCAGCCGTAGTAAATGATCCATCCTTATCCCCACATCTAACACGCAGGAATCTTAAGATGATAGACTATGAGGGCCCTGCTAGCTTCTACACCTACCTACTTACACAGCTTCGAGAGAGAGGGATATTTGGAGCAAGTCTCTGGGGGCACGTGCCCCAATATATCGCGTACGCGGATGCTAACACCAGCCTCCATCTACTTAAACGCCTCGCAGACCTTCTTAACACAAAATTCGATCTCTTAGATCTAGAGCGTGAAGCGAATAGGCTTAAAGAAACGTTAGATAAGGAAGTGGCTCAAGACCCAACCCTGACAAGCCTAGTCAGAAGCCTAGAGCTAGAGTACGATATGCGCAAAGGACCGAGCTATATCGGCTGACCTAAACAGAGAGAGTTTAATACCCAATCAATTAGGGTGTTAGCTTGACAACTACCATAGGCGTCATACTTGCCTTAATCTGCTCATTTGCTTGGGCTTTTGGTGCCCTCTCTATGGCGAAAGCGCGGCGTCACGGTGGTAAGACGCTTAGTGGCTATGTTATAGACCGGCTCTCCTCAATATTCTTTACAATAATGTACTTTCTTGCAACGCAGCGCACCTTAACCCTAGATCCAATTGTTTTGACCTCCTTTTTCGTTGCATCTATTTTCGGTGGTGTAATAGGTTACCTCAGCTATTACGCAGCCATAAACACGATCGGAGCAGGTAGAACCACTATGGTGAATGTTCTAAGACCCTTCTTAGCGGCAGCAATATCTGTCCCACTCTTCCAAGAACAAATCACACTAGGCATACTAGTAGGTATGATTCTCGTCACTGTCGGTATCCTAGCAGTCATAAAGGGCGAAGCCTCTACCCAAGCGTCAAGCAGAGGTTTCCTCTATGCGCTTATAGCTATGTCTGGATTCACACTCTTCCCAGTCATGATGAGAGTAGGACTAGACGCAGGAGGTCGTCCAGCAGAAGGAGCTATGCTCTCCTTCATATTCAGCTTAGTCGTCTATCTTCTACTCGTCAACATGCTTAAAGAATCACCTAGCCCAAAGAGTGTGCCTAAGAGGGCTGCTCAGTACTATGCACTCTCAGGCTTCTTTAATGCGGTGGGCTCGATAGCGCTAATACACGCGCTTGAGAACGCACCCATAGTCATCGTCTTGCCAGTCTCCAACTCCTATCCGTTCATAACCGTCTTCTTAGCGACGCTGCTGCTTAAAGAGCGACTAACTCCAGCGCTTCTCTTAGGGTGTGTTGCTATCGGTTTAGGAATCGCTTCAGTTTCTCTTTGGTAAAACTATCTTATGATGTTCTTTGATGCAAGTCTTATGTCAGAGGCTCTCACAGTCTTCCTACCTGCATGCTCAGCCAACTCAACAGCCTGCTGGGCTATCTTAACAGCGATCTCTTCCAGTACGATTCTAAGCTCTTCAGCCGCTTCATCGCTAACCCTTTCAGCCCCACCCTTCTTGATTAATCTGTAAACCGCAGATAGACCAAGCTCCTGCTCAACCATCGCCCATCATGTTAGCCTCGACGCAGCACACCTATTTAACTCTAAGGCTAAATAACCGCAGCAGCAACCATAACGTATGTTCGTGGATGCACACATACATCTCACCGACCCAGACCTTAGAGACATCCTACCTCAAATCATCTTAGAGGCCAAGATTACTGGCAAGATGCTTATTTCGGTCGCTGTAGATGCTGAAACATCGTCACTTAACCTGAAGATTTCGAAAGAAGTAGGTGAATTAGTCAAACCATTTATAGGTATCCACCCTTGGTCCTCACAGACTCAAGATATCCATGAACTAACCGCAAGTTCCTTAGATCCCAATAGTTTTGCAGGTGTAGGTGAAGTAGGTCTAGATAGAAAGTACGCTCGGGATGAAGGCGAGTATAGAAGGCAGAAACAGATCTTCGAATCTATGCTCCAGTTAGCTGAACGGCTTCAGAAACCCCTTTCTATACACTCCAGAGGAAGCGTAGAAGATGTTCTATCCACACTCAGCACCTTCAACCTAAGACGTGTGCTTCTACACTGGTTTTCAGGAACCCCAGATCAACTAAAAGAAGCCTGCGCTCGAGGATACTACATATCATATGGACCGGCAGTTGTTTACTCAAAGAAGACCAAGCAGCTAGCCTCCTACACACCGCTAGATCTAATCTTAACCGAAACCGATGGTCCAGTGAGGTTCGGTGCAGCCTTCCAAAACAGAATAGCCCTACCAGCATACATACCGAGCATCGTCTACACACTCTCAACACTACGTAAGTTAGACTTCGAAGAAATGCGTAACATAATCTACCGGAACTCCCAACAATACCTCAGCTAAAAAATGGTGGTGTGGTGGCTAAGCCACCTCAAGCTTCTTCTTCAGGTATTCGTCGTACCCCCTAATATCAAGCCAACCATGGCCACTATCGTTTATGGCAAGTACCTTCTTCTCACCCGTCTCCTTGCATCTCCTCGCCTCTCTTATCAGCGCAGCCCAAGCGTGAAGTGTCTCTGGTGCACTAAAGAAGCCCTCAGTCTGAGAAAGAATCTCACCAGCCTGAAAGATCTCTGTTTGATGAAAAGCTACTACTTCGTGAACCTTCTTGTAGACTAGCGTGCAGAGCTGCGGTGCGTTACCGTGGTAGCGCAGCCCACCCGCGTGGATCCTTGATGGAACGAAGTCGTGCCCAAGCGTGTACATCCATATCATAGGCGTCAATCCCGCGGTGTCACCAGTGTCGTACCCTATGTACTTGGGCTTGGTGAATCTTGGGCAAGCCTCAGCCTCAGCAGCTACAAGCCTCAGATCAGGCTTCTTGCCATCAAGCTTATCCTTCGTGAAGGGGAATGAGAAGCCCGAGTAGTTTGAACCTCCGCCTACGCAGCCGAAGACCACATCAGGGTACTCATCTATCAACTCGAACTGCTTCTTCGCCTCTAAGCCAACTATGGTTTGATGCATAAGCACGTGATTTAACACGCTACCGAGGGAATAGTTTATCGGATACGGCTTCTTGAGCGCGTGCTCGATAGCTTCAGATATAGCTATGCCTAGTGAACCCGGGCTGTTAGGGTCCTTCTCCAGCACCTTCTTGGCGAACTCGGTCACCATATCCGGATAGACCCTTTCAGGGGGCACTGAGGGTGAGGGCACGCACCTAGCGCCCCAAGACTCCATCAGCACACGCCTACCAGGTTTCTGATAGTAGGAGACTTTAACCATGAAGACGTCGACTTTTAGCCCTGTTAAGGCTCCTGAGAAGCTTAGGGCTGAACCCCATTGGCCTGCGCCTGTCTCTGTCGCTAATCCTTCATATCCGTCTCTTTTGTTGAAGTATGCTTGCGCTATGGCTGTGTTAGGCTTATGGCTGCCAGGTGGGCTTACATACTCCTGCTTATAGTAGATTCTGCAAGGCGTTCTCAAGAACTCTTCAAGCCTTTTCGCTCTGTGCAGTGGTGTGGGTCGCCATATCTTGTAGTATTCGAGGAGCTCGTCCGGTATCTTGATCCAGCGGTCGTGTGAAAGCTCTTGGGAGAGGAGTGAGGGTGGGAATATCTTAGGCAGGACAGCGAGACCTGGGCCTGTTGGGAAGGGGGTCCTCATGCCGCATTTATGTAGATCTGCGTTTATGTTGTACCAGGAGGTCGGCAGCTCGTCTTCAGGTAGATCAACTCTTATTACGCTCTTGGGCTCAAACTTCTCTTTAGCGGCTTCGAATACCTGCTTCGCCTTCTCAATCTTTTTCTCTTCTTTTGACTCCAACCTTCTTCTCACCTCCTTTTCAAGGTAACTCTAACTTCTTCTGAATAATCCATTCTAGGTATCCTTTGTGCTCAAGCATCGTGTGGCCTGAGAGGTTGAAGAGTATGACCTTCTCCTTCCCCTCAGACTTAGCTTGCTGAGCCTCATCGACAACAGCCTTAATAGCATATTGTGCTTCGTGTGATGGTATCACACCTTGGTTTCTGCAGAAGAGGGCGCCTGCTTCATAAAGCTCTGTCTGTCCATAAGTCTTAGGAGTAACTACACCAGCTTCGACCAAGGCGCTTAAAATAGGTGAAACCCCGTGGTATCTCATCTCACCCGCATGTATCAAAGGTATTGTGCGCTTCGAGCCTAGAGTGTGGAACCTGTAGAGCGGCATAAGACCAGCGTAGTCAGGGAAGTCATAGTCAACCTTCCCTTCGGTTAGTGAAGGCACGTACTTTGAGCCAGCAACGATAAACCTTGTCCCGCTCTTTTTGCCCTCAGCAACATCGGCCAAGAAAGGCAGCGCCAAGCCTAAAAAGCCTTCGATCGAGCCGATGACCACATCTGGGTAAACGCCAGCCATCTTGCATTGAGCAGAAGCCTCTAACCCCGCTACAGACTGAAAGACCACAGGTGCGTTGAAGAAGTTTCCAAAGATCACTGCGGCGCCATCTTTAGATGCATCCTCAACGCCTTCAGAAAACGCGGTGGCAATCGATCCATTAGGGTCTTCTTTAGCCATCAACTTACCGACTTCGGTATCTTGTGAAGGTGAGCCGTGAACCTTAGCCGCATTCACTTCCATAACTATGCGGTGTGGCTCCTTGGATTCAAGGCTCTCTTTAGGCATATAGACATCCAGCTTAAGATCCTGGTATCTTGCTGCTATGGAGGCTGCGGTGCCCCATTGAGCACCCCCTGCTGCCACGAGCCTCTTGAATCCGTCTTTAGCTGCATAGTATGCTTGTGGTATGGCTATGTTCGTCTTACCCGTAGTTCCATACTGTATATCCTCCCTCTTGTAGAAGATCTTGGCAGGTGTGTTCAGAGCCTTCTCAAGAATGTATGCTCTTTGCAGAGGTGTAGGCCTTCCAGCCCATATAAGAAGGTTCATTACTGCGGTCGGTATCTGTATCTCCGCAGAATCAGACCTTTCTATTGCGAGGAGCGAAGGAGCCCAATACTTCTCCATCTCAGCAATCCTATCAGCCTTCACAGGGTTCTTCGGCTTAGGCAGCTCCTTCTTTAGCTTAGCGAGTACGGGTATAGGGTTAAGCCAAGCCTTAGGTAGGTCTGACGTTGGTAGGATTATCTTGTGAACTCTAGCTTCAACCATACCTACAACTCACCTCTAACGTACTTTGACTTAGCCTCGTCCTTGGAGCTTCTAAGCATAGGCTCTCTGCCTATCATATACAGATGAGGATCTGGTGGAGGCGGTGGTAGAAGGGACTGAGGCCAAGACTCCATAGCTACAGCATATAACACAGTATACACTGAGAGCCCAGGTAGCCAACAGATGACGAGCCAGAGGTAGAGGAGGTAAGGCGGTGGGATGAGGTTAGGCACCATCCATGCAGATGCAGGTGCAAGGAATAGGCCGTACCAATGTAAACCTTGGAAAGCTATGAATGCTGTAACTATTGCTAGAGCGAGCAGGATGAAGCCTTTAACTGGCTGTCTGTTGAATGGAGCCCTCCCACCTCTAGTGAACGCTAGCGTGGGCCACCACATGAAGACAGCAGCCCAGATCAAGGTAGCCCAGATCAAATTCCCCTCCAGCGAACCTAAAACAAGTAGCATCGTTATATTCTCTTGCACAGCTGGAGGTAGGGCCGATAAGGGTATGAAGCCGCTTGGTGCATCTGCTGATGCGAAGCCAGCTGCCTTAAAGAGATCCATATTAACTTGGTGAATCTGCGGAACTATGATTAAAGCGAGGTTCCAGACCACTAGGCTTATTATAACCGATGCCGCTGTGGCTGAGATTCCTATCCAAGGCTGCTTCCTAAGACGCCTGAAGGGCCAGAGATCGAAGAGGAAGTAAAAGATGCAGGTAAAGAGGATAAACATGGTGTTGAGAGTAGCCATAGCGAAGGCTTCCATAGCGCCTCCTGGATTCAAAGCCGCTAAATCTGTTCCAGCTGGCACAAGAAGCGAAGCCACTGCGGGAGGTAGTCCAGCTGCCTGCTGGTAGAAAGGTGTGTAGTTGTGGAGGAGAATATAGAGGATGCTGCTTACAACAAAGCCTATCGCCAAGAGACCCACTCCCTGATAGGGTTGTCTAACCTTTTGTAGAGGCCAGTTCTGGAAGAGTAGTGCCATAGTCAGGAAAACGTTGAGCGTGTTGATCTCATAGAATAGCATCCAGGGGAAGGTTGGGCCTACTGTGAACCTGTAGATGATGAAAAGCACGAACATCAGGATCAGTAGAACGACCAAGTTAACCAAGCTTCTTAGCCCCCAGCCGAACCTCTGACCTATCCAGCCTTGCAGGAAGAATAATACGAAGACGATCATATTAACCAGCGCCATATGGTATTCACCGATGTATGCGATCCAGTTCATAGGTCCGCTTGGACCCATTGGCCCTGGTGTGTTGAAGCTCAGCCAGAATGTGATTATCCCTGCGCCCACAATGACGATCAGTGTTAGAATGCCTCGCCAAGGTTGCCATATCTTTAATGGAGGCATCATATGTGGTCGCACCTCTTTTATAAGAAGGTCACTAATAAATTTTGCCTTAAACACTGCTGCTATCTTGAAAAAACAAAAAGAAGCACAGATGTATAAAATTACAATATAATTCTCGCCAACGATTTGTTAAATCCTTAAGGTGTGCTCTAAAGACTGGCGAGCTCTGCCCAGCCGAGTGGCGGCCTGGGATGAAGACTTTAGGTAGGGTTTAGGTTCCCTCCTCACTCTTTCTTTTTATAGGCTAAGGCTTTATATTCTGTTTGATTCTATGGGTTTCTGCGAGTGCTTTGCAGTCCCTTATGTGGGTTGAGAAGTATAGGCCCGCAACTCTTGATGCGATCGTTAACCAAGAGCCTGTGGTTTCTGGGTTGAAAGAGCTTCTTAAGAAGCCTGCTGAGATGCCTCATCTGCTTTTCGCCGGTCCACCTGGTACCGGTAAGACTACCGCTGCTCTTTGCGTGGCTAGGGCTGTTCTGAAGGATTATTGGCGTGATTATACGCTTGAACTGAATGCCTCTGATGAGAGGGGTATCCAGACGGTTAGGGAGAGGATTAAGATCTTCGCAAGCTATAGTGTAGGCGCTGCTGATGTGCCCTATAGAATAATCATTTTGGATGAGGCTGATGAAATGACGAATGATGCTCAGACCGCTCTCAGACGGATAATGGAGGAGAGCTCAAGGATCTGCAGATTCATACTCATCTGCAACTATAGCTCAGGCATAATCGAGCCTATTCAGAGCAGAACAGCCATATTCCGATTCCAGAGGCTTGAGGAGAAGGATGTTGTCAATCATCTGGCCTATATCTGTAAGTCTGAGGGTGTGAAAAAGGTTCAGCAGGAGGCTCTATCTCTGATCTATAAGGTAAGCGACGGCGACCTCAGACACGCTATAAACATCCTACAGACCACTGTAGCAATGGGGGATGTTAGTGTGGAGAATGTTAAGCGTGTCGCAGGTATATCGAGCAAAGCGATGGTTGCTGATGTCATCAGACTTGCTTTAAATGGGGATTTTAGCGCCGCTAGAGAGAAGATGCTTGAGCTGACGAAAGTCTATGGTATGTCTGAACAGGACTTCCTAAAATATGCTTTTGAGGAGATATCTGCTCTTAACCCACCTAACCTCAATAAGATTGCTGAGTCCATAGCGAAGTATGATTACCGCCTCGTAGTAGGCGCGAACGCAGATATTCAACTGACAGCGCTTCTTGCGGAGCTCGTTCAGCTAGGCAAAGAAATAACCCAACAAAGCAAGAAGGGGAAATAGTATATTAAAGGAAGATGGTAAACCACATAGAGCATGAAGTTCACCCTCCCCAGAGGTCTCAGAGATATACCGCCTGAAGATTATGTGCGTATGGAGGATATTAGATGTGCCTTTATGGAGACCTGCAGGCTCTTTGGGTTTGATCTTATGGAGCCTTCTCCGCTTGAGATGTTAGAGACCCTTGAAGCTAAGAGTGGCGCCTCAGTAAGGGATGAAATCTACGCTTTCAGAGATAAGAGCGGTAGGGAAGTAGGGTTAAGATTTGACCTCACAGTCGGGCTTACAAGATGGGTTGTATCCAACCGCAGCCTCCAGTTCCCAGCTAAGATAGGCTCCTTCGCTGGATTGTGGAGGTATGACGAACCCCAATATGGGAGGTATAGATGGTTCTACCAATGGGATGCTGAAATCTTCGGACCTACTGGTGTTGCTGCTGATGCAGAGGTGATCGATTTTACCCAAAGCCTCTTCTCGAAACTCGGGATAGACGACATATCCATACACGTCGGTGATAGACGGGTCGCGAGTGAATATATCGACAAGATCCTTGGTGTGAAAGATGAATCTATGGTTGCAGATATGCTTCGTGCACTCGATAAGGTCAAAAAGAAGTCAAAACAAGAGATAATTGAAGAATACTCCACGAAGACCGACACCACGAGACTCACTCAACTGCTCGAATTCGGCGAAATAAGAGGTTCAGTTGAAGTAGTATTTAGCAGATTACAGGAGTATAAACTGGAATCCACCGACGCATTGGTCTCCTTAATCGATCTGCTGAAACAAAGGGATGTTAAGAACATAGTCGTAGATCTATCAATCGTAAGGGGGCTTGACTATTATACTGGTATCGTTTTCGAAGCCTTTATAGAAAGCGATGAAGCACTAGGGGCATTAGCTGGGGGAGGAAGATACGACATCCTGCCAGCAATCTTTGGAAGAGCAGATATAGGTGCTACTGGAGTTGCTGGTGGAGTAGATCGAACCATACTTGCTCTAAAAAAGCGCGCACCAACGAAGTCTTCTGAACAATCGGTCTATGTTGCGTATGTGAACAAAGAAGTAAGCACCGCTGCTCAAGAGATAGTTGCCCTGCTCAGAAGAGAAGGCGTAGCAGCTGAAATAGATCTAGCGGAAAGAAACCTAAAGAAGCAGCTCGAAGCAGCCGCAAAACGCAACACGCCCTACGTCATAATCGTAGGACCAAAAGAGCTAGCAGTAAACAATGTCGTCTTGAGAGATATGAAGAACGGCAAAGAAGAAGCAAAACCCATTTTAGAAACCGTAAATCTCTTGAAACGGATTCTAAAAACAGAATAAGGGGGTGTGGTGTGCACCACACCATATACAGATTGTGTCAGCCTTCGAGCTGCTTCTTTAGACAAGTGAAGAGGTTGTTGACCAGTTTTTGAGCCGCTCCTTCAAGCAGCCTCTGGCCTACGCTTGCTATTAAGCCACCTACTTTGGCGTCTGCCTTCCACGCCATTCTTGTGCCGTCTGAGAGATCGCTCAAGTCGATTGCGGTTTCTAGGTCTACTGTGCTGCCTGTGCCTGAGCCGTGGGCAGATAGCTTGGCGTGTGTAGGTGGCTGCATGTCAAGCATGGTGAATTCAAAGTTGAAGGTACCTTTGACGAATCCTACACCAGCCTTAATTGTTGCTTTAAATCGATCTGGGGCGGCTACTTCGAGCTTCTGAAGGTCTGGAAGGCACTTCGCCAAGTTGTTAGGTATGCTGATGAAGTCCCAGACCTTTTGACGTGGAGCTTTTATGTCGAAGTTTCCTTCAAAATGCATATATTATATCCACCTAACCTTCCCCCTCACGGGTCTCCTTTAACCTTTTTGGTCGCCTCTACCCTCACTTCTTAGCCGCTTTGATCATCCTATAGATCCTCTCAGGTGGGTTGTGAGAATCAGTTATCACTACGCCTAACGGTGATAACGCGTCTTCGATAGCACCAGCAATAGAACCGAGCGGCACAAGCGAGCCTTCTCCCACGCCCTTTGTCCCAAGCTCTGTGAATGGTGAAGGCGAAATCATATGATCAACCTTGATATCAGGTATCTCTAGTGTAGTTGGGAACAAGTAGTCCATGAATGTTGACGAGAGGAGTTGACCTGTATCTTTGCTGTATACATACTCCTCGTAGAGCGCAGCAGCGATACCATTCATCGCTGAGCCATGAACCTGCCCCTCAACGATACCAGGATTGATCGGGACACCGCAGTCATCCACAACCGCATAATCAAGAATCTTCACCTTCCCTGTCTCAGGATCAACCTCAACAACACAGGCGTGGGCTTGATAAGAGTAGGTTAGAGTCGCATTAAGCGTCTTCTTCTTCATATCAGGGAGTTTGAAGGGTCCCTTCCACGCATAAACGACTCTAAGGCCTGGCTCAACACCCTCAGGCAGCTCCAGGTTGTTTCTATAAGCCAGGTTTGCCACTTGCCAGAACGCTACAGATCTATCTGTGCCCTTAACCCAGACCTTACCATCCTTGAACACAAGCTCTTCGGGTTTAGCCTTGAGCATGTGAGCAGCTATTGTAGCGATCTTCTCTCTCAACTTCTTTGCAGCACCGAACACCGCACCTATGCCAGAAACCGCAAATTGGCTTGCGTAGGTTCCAGCGTGGCCGGTCCAACCGTGCACCCAGGAATCGAACCCTGGTACTACAAACACGTCATCCGGCGTCACACCAAAAACATCTGCGACAACCTGGCTTACTACCGTCTCGTGATTTTGCCCATGCGGATTAGAGCCGACAGCAACGATTATCCTCCCGAATTCATCCATCCACATTTCAGCCATTCTGCTGTTCCCTGAGAACGGATTATTCTTGTAGATCAGCCTGACCTGGGCGAAGTTGTTTGTGCCAGAGTCTTGGAATAGGGCTGCACCTATGCCGATGTATCTGCCTTGCTTCCAGAGCTCCTTCTGCTTCTTTCTCCACGCTTCGTAGTTGATCATCTGAAGTGCTTTCTTGAGAGCGGTCGGGTAGTCTCCTGAATCATAGGTCGCACCGCTTGGGGCTACATAAGGCATCTCCTCAGGTCTAACGTAGTTCTTTAGCTTCACTTCAATCGGATCTAGGCTTAGCTGCCTAGCAACCTGCTCAACCGTCCTTTCAAGCATCCAAAGGTGCTGAATCCTACCATAGCCTCTGATCGGAGCAACAGGACCCTTATTGGTTACAAGAGCATTAACATCCATTCTTAGATTCTTGAATCTGTAGGGGCCGCTTGAAACTTGGATCCATAGGAGCGCACCTACCGGCTCATACCTCAGATATGCACCTACATCGTGAAGTGTCTTAGCCTTTATACCCAAGATCGTGCCATCCTTCTTGACCGCTGCTTCCACATAGAACGTTGCTTCATTGCAGTGTGTGCCTGCTGCAAGATATTCTCTACGATCCTCCATCCACTTTACAGGTCTACCAGCCTTTAACGCTAGTATGCTGATCAGCATCATATAGGTGTATGAGAGGATCTTAGAGCCGAAGCCCCCACCGATGTCCGGCGTAATTATGCGAATCTTATCTGTCGGGAAGTTGAACGATAGCCCTATCAGAGCCATACAGAACATAGGCATCTGATTATTGCAGTAAATGGTGAGAACACCAGTACCCTTATCGTAATCAGCAACAACCGCGTGTGTCTCAGTAGGTGCACCTCCATAGCGGTGGTGATGCAGCTTAAGGCTGATAACCTTATCAGCCTCAGCAAAAGCTTTATCCACATCACCGTAATCGAAGACCTCGTGCCAAGCAAGATTGGTACCAACCTCCTCGTGAACTAAAGGCGCATCAGGCTTAAGCGCTTCCTCAGCATCTAGAACAGGTGGAAGGGGCTCGTATTCAACTTCAATAAGCTCGCAGGCATCCTCAGCTATGGCGCGCTCCGTGGCTGCGACCGCTGCGACAGGTTCACCGGCGAACCTAACCTTATCTACTGCTATAGGGTAGTCGAGCAGCTTATCTGCTGGCGGTGGTACTATCTGCGGATACGGCTTACACCACTTTAGGACATCTTCCTGTGTTACTACTGCTACCACACCGGGTAGCTTTTCAGCCTTTGATGTGTCTATGCGTTTGATCTTGGCGTGGGCGTAGGGGCTACGTAGGAACGCGGCGTAAAGCATGTTTGGTATCTTGATGTCATCTACGAATCTTCCTCGCCCAGTTATTAGCCTTGGAGCTTCCTTTGTTTTTATTGGTGTGCCGACCCACTTGCGAGGGACTGGTATCTCTTTGGATAAGATGGCTTCTGCCATCAGCTACCGCCTTTTGCCATCTTCTCAGCAGCAGCCTTCACAGACTTGATTATGTTGATGTACCCTGTGCATCTGCAGTAGTTTCCTTCTAAGCCCCTTCTTATCTCCTCTTCTGTAGGCTTGGGTTTTCTACTGAGCAGGAAGTATGTTGACATTATCTGGCCCGGTGTGCAGTAGCCACATTGTAATCCGTGGTTCTCCCAGAAGGCCTCTTGAATCGGGTGTAGCTTCCCTTCTTTAGCCAAACCCTCTATCGTCAATATGTTCGCACCTTCAGCTTGATACGCTAAAACCATGCAGGACTTCACTGACACTCCGTTCATTATTATAGTGCAGCATCCGCAGTGCCCTGTGTCGCACCCTATGTGTGTGCCAGTCAAGCCTAAAGTGTCCCTTATAAAGTGAACGAGCAGTGTTCTAGGCTCAGCCTCGCCCTCCATCTCCACACCATTCACGGTTAACTTAATCTTCCTCTTCTCCACCATTTCTCTCAACCCCCTATCCTACTTACAGCCAACCTAAGCGCTCTCTTAGTAAACACCTTCGCCATCTCAGCACGATACTCAGCGCTACCGTGTATGTCCGAAGGCGGACTTATGCCTCGATCAGCCAACTCGGATGCGGCAACGATAACATCGTCGGTAAGCTTCTTACCAACCAACGCTTTCTCAACCTCTACCGCCCTCAGTGGTGTTGGACCTGCTGAACCCAAAGCTATCGAAGCTGACTTACATACACCTTTGGCATCCAAGGTCACTATAGCAGCGACCGCAGCTATCGCGAAGTCCCCTTCCCTTCTTGCGTGCTTTATATACGCAGACCCAGTCCTAGGCGAAAACACAGGAACCCTAACTTCCCTCACAACTTCGTTCGGGTTAAGGGCGGTCGTGAAGAAGTCTACAAAGAATTCACTCGCCTTAATCACCCTCTCGCCGCTTGGGCTCAAAGCCACGACTTCACCGTCAAGCGCTAGGAAGGCTGTTGGGACATCTGCTGAGGGATCTGCGTGGCATAATGTGCCAGCTATCGTTCCTCGGTTTCTTATCTGCTGATCGCCTATTCTACTGGCTGCTTCTGAAAGTATGGGGCACTTCTGGCGTATGAGCGGTGAATTCTCAACCGTGTCGTGTGTAGTTAAAGCGCCTATGACGAGCTTGCCACGCTCCTCCTTCACATATGATAGACCAGGTATCCTTGTTATGTCTACAATGTATTTCGGTGCGGCTAGTCTTAGCTTCATTAGGGCTATGAGGCTCTGACCGCCGGCGAGAACCTTGGATTCTTCGTATCTGTCTAACATTTGCACGGCTTCTTGTAGTGTTGATGGGCGTAGGTAATCAAAACTTTTAGGTATCATCTAATCTTACACCTTGCACATTGTCTATGTTCAAACTTCTTATTTAAGTTTATCAGCTCACCCTTTATCTACCTGCTGCGTAGATATGCTGAAGTGGCTTGCAGTCCGAGCCTCCTAAACACACATACGGTTTGATCTATGTAACGTTACTATCCTTCGCCGTTAGATTATTACTTGCTTGGGTCTCCTCAAGCATTGAGGGAAATTATCCATCTATGCCTGAGTACTTAGAGCCTTATCAAGACTATAAGCACCTCTATCTTAATGATGTTAAACGTTTTCTGGAGGGTCAGATGCTCTACAAGGACTTCCACAACGCCTACCCCCCTCTTTGGATGTACACTCTATCTGCTGCTGTAAAGGTCAACTCATCCTATTTGGGTGCAGCTATACCTTTGATAATATTTGACGCCTTAACCCCTTCAATAACCTACCTAATCGCCCGAAGACTCGTTGATGAAAGATGGTCTACCGCAATAGGTGCTGTAACTGCCTTAGCACCTGCAGCCCTCTGGTACAACTCGCTACTCTGGCTTAATCCGCCTCCCTCGACCTTCTTCTTTCTCCTCTCCACTTATCTCCTGCTTACGAAGAAAGTTAAGCTTTCAGCAATCTCTTTTGCCTTGGCTACGCTCTATAAGCAGACCGTTCTAGCAGCGCTACCTATTCTGCTGATAAGTGTCTACAGGTTGTTGTCAAAAAGAAACCTCTTATGGTTCACCATCATATTCGCAGCCCTAGTATGCTTGGTTTCAATGCCTTACCTAGCCCTCTTCCCCTCCCTCTACCTTTGGGCCCTAGGATTTCCAGGCATACCTACCCCCCAACCTTATGTACCTGAAGACCTTACGGTCTGGGAGTATAATATTATTAAACCCACAAATTTAGGCACAGTCTTCGGAGTATCAGGTGCACCTTGGCTCGCTATTCTTCTGAGGCAAAATCTCATCTACTTAATCTCAGCAGGCTTCATCGCCCTCGCACTCCTGTTCCTGAGAATCAAGAAACTGGACAATGAAACTATTATACGCTACTTGCTTTACTCTCAGATGTTATTTATTCTACTCTTTCCACGAGGCACATACAAATACTTCTACACTACAGCTCTCCCCTTCTTTGCACTCGGTTGCAGGAAAAAGGGTGATATAGTAACCTTCATAGCAGTTAACGTAGGTATTCTGCTTGTACCTAGATTCTTCGAACCTTGGTTCACACTTGTGGTTATGTTATTAGCTTACTCTATGTCCAAAGAGAATGCTGTGCAAAGCGTTAGACGTGCGGTTTAATAAGAAGAGTTCAAAGAAATAGAAACAGTAAAGATATGACGCACAAATCTTTGTAGAAGACGCATGTATGCACTTAGCCATTTGTCTACCTTGCCCGAGACCTCACATAGGGTTCAAGTAGGCTCCATATCCACATCGCAAACTCTGCGGGGTTCTTCGTCTGTATACTTCACCAGGCCCTTTTATGTGCACGATCAAGCCTTCTCCGCCTAGTATCGTGGATATGAGGCTTCCGAATTTCTTCATCTCATACTTACAGGACTCTGAAAACGCAGCAAGCTGAAAGTTGTCTACGACCAGCTCCTCCTCAGGCTTTAGAACAAGCTTCTCTAGAGCTCCAAAGGTGTTGATGAATAGGTCTCCTTCGCCGCTAACACGTATCATGAAAAGTCCTTGCCCGAATAGGCCTCCGGTAAACCATTGCCACTTTATATCGAGGTTGACCTGGGGTGTCGAGGCGACGTAAGATGATTTGAACAAGTCGCCTACGGGTGCTGATACAAGCGCTACTTTACCACGCTTCTCTAAGGCGTGTATACGTTCACGAAGAATGATTGTCCACCAAGGATCTTTAACCCAAGAGCTGATAGGAAGTTCTCTTATCTTTGTTTCAACCTTTATATTGGGTGACATATATGTCATCGCACCAGCTTCTGCTTGGATTGATTCGTTAGGGGAAAGCTTGACTTCAAGTAGGGCGTACGAAGGTCTGTCCTTTATTTCAAAATACATAATCAAACCTTCACCGAATATGGTTTACTATTTTCGGTTATCTGTGTCTGCTGTTCTTATCGAGCAAAAAAGTTAATCTTCAACCATAATGCTATTATGGTGCGATTGGTATGCACGAATACCCTAAGGTTCGGGTGAACAAGATATCCTCCATAACAGATCCTGATACAGGGCAGCCTGGGAAGCAGATCGAGCTGGTTGAGGTCAGATCGAGGGCTCAGTTTGGAGTATATGGGAAGGAGGATGAAGCAAGATTGATTAAGGGTATCATAAGCCAGTTTCAATCGATGGGTTTCTTTCCGGCTATGCCGCAACTTGTCTTGCCAAAGATTACACTATTTCTGACCGAAACCGAGTATGAAATGCTGGGGATAAGGTTCGAGGTTAATGAGATATATGAGCTTCAACTGAAGGATGGCACAATAACTTTGAAGAGAAGCCTCGAAGGTGTTTAGATGAAACTCGCCATACTGGGAGGCGGCACCATGGGAGAAGCCTTGGCAAAGGGCTTCTCTACATTAAGCGATGTTGTAGTCTCGGTGGCTGAGGTTAATGAGGAGAGGAGGCGCTTTCTTAAGAAGGAAGGTATAGAGACCTATGCTAATAGTAGAGAGGCGGCTAAAGGAGCGGATGTAGTGATCATAGCGGTGAAGCCCAAGGATGTAAAACCTCTGTTAGATGATGTGAAGGATCTGGTGAAGGATAAGCTCATAATCTCCATAGCGGCTGGTGTGAAGTTGAGCTACTTGGAAAACGAAATCCCAGAGGCTAGATTTATCAGAGCCATGCCTAACATATCAGCAATGGTCAAAGCGGCGATCACAACACTAACACTTGGGGTGAAAGCTTCTGAGGAAGATCTTAGGGTTGCGCAGAAGCTCTTTAGCAGCGTAGGCGCTTCTCTTGTGGTGGATGAAGCGTTGGTGGATGCTGTGACAGGTCTAAGCGGGAGTGGCCCAGCATACATCTTCCTAGTCATAGAGGCTCTGGCTGAAGGAGGCTTAAAGATGGGTATCCCATATGATAAGGCGCTTCAACTAGCATCTTGGCTGGTCTATGGCGCTGCTAGGCTGGTCATAGAAACCAAGCAGGATCCTGCTGAGCTCAGAAAGAAGGTGACTACACCAGCAGGCACCACAATCGAAGGGCTTTTGAGGCTTGAGGAGGCTGGTGTTAGGGCTGCTTTCATAAGAGCTGTGGAAGTTGCGTCGAAAAGAGCGTCTGAGATCTCAAAGGAGATATGCGGTCAGTAGCAGCACATTTTTCATATTTAGCTTCTATCCACCCTATTCAAAACGTATCCGTCATAAAGGATATTTGGGTCAAATAAGGGATAAACTTCTCGCTTAAATTAGCTTATCTCTTCCACAAGAAGAATTGAAAACACTAGAAGAGACGATAAAGTAGAAGATAGAACCATCGTCCCCGTCACATTCTTCTGAATTAATCCAAAGTATTAAGAGCCTTAGAAAAGATGAGCTCCTTGCCTCAACCTTCGCCTGCGGCAGACTAGTCACCATGATTATTGATGAAAGTAAGAAGAAACTGAGGCAAAAGAGGAGCGTTAAAATAGAATTGAGAGATGCGCTTGATTTTCTAAAGAACAAAATAATCCTAAGCGGAGAGGAGGAAGAAAAAAACCTCAATAGATGTAACTATTGATCATTAGTGGAAGAACCCTCCTCTTAAGGAAGCTCGCAGAAAATAAAGACGAACTTAGTTTCTTGATCCATTAAATATTCACTCAAAAGAACGATCCGAGGGATAAGTATAGGTGTAGAAATTGTTGGAGAAGCAAGCGCCCCCCAAACCAGTACCTAGGTAGGGGCTACGCTGCCTTATCAGAGCGTCTCATTTGTTTGAATCTCCGCTGTTGCCTTTGAATACTATCTTGAGGGTAACTGGTAGCCCTTCGAAGGCTTCTCTTATGTCGTTTTCTAGCTCCTTTGCGATTGGGCTCTTTTCGTCAACTCTCAACCCTATCGCCACTTCGTGGTCCTGAACCGATATGCTATCGGTTGTTTTGCTAGAAATTATGTCCACGCCTGTTATCGGGTCTAACACGCCCCTAAGAAGGAGCTTGACGAGTGTGTCATCTATCTTCGCTTTGCCCTTCATAGCATAGTACTTTGAGATCGCAGCATCCAAACCTGTTTTAGAGAGGACTGCGCAGTGCATCTTGATCCTCGGAAGCCCGCCGAGCTCATCAGCGATATCTTTGAACGCGATCTTCCTAGCCTCCTCAAGCGTCTTACCCTTAGCAAGCTCAGTGAGCATCGATGAAGTCGCTATGTTGGCTGCGCAACCATAGGATTCGAACGTTATCTTCTCTATGCGCTCCGTCTTCTCATCCACCTTAAGATAAAGCTTGATCAAATCACCACAGGCTACACTCCCAACCTTAGCGGTAACATCAGCATCCTCAAGCCTACCCACATTCCTGGGGTTCATGAAGTGCTCGATGACCTTCTTACTGTAACCTATCCTCCGCTCCAGAGAAGCATCGGGTCTGCTCAACCCATCAACCACTCCCACTCTATATGTGCATCAGCCCACATAAGACCATTTCCCCTCAACCTCTACATCCTCCTTTTGGCGAGCGGGCTAAACGAGCGAAGCTTAGCCACCACATTAGCCAAGATCTCAGCGGCAGCATCAACCTCCTCCTGCGTAGTCATCCTAGAGAGGCTGAGCCTCATAGAGCCGTGCGCATCTTCATGCGTACCACCTATAGCCGTTATAACGTGGCTCGGCTCAAGCCGCTGACTGTAGCACGCCGAACCAGTATTACATACCAACCCCTGCATCTCGGCCTGCAGAAGAAGGGCTTCGCCCTCAACATACCTAAAGGTTACGTTAACAATGTGGCATACCCTCTTCTCACCCATCGGCCCATTCAGCTTCGAGTCCTCTATCTGTAGGAGCTTATCGATCAACCTATCCCTTAATCTACGTATCCTAACCGCATCCTCAGGCGAAGCTCTCTTAACCGCTTCAGCAAACCCCACTATTGCGGGCACATTCTGGCCCCCAGCCCTCAACCCCCTCTCCCTACCATCACCCTCTATAAGCGGCTGAAGCTCAATCCCCTCACGCACATAGAGCGCACCCACACCCTTCGGCCCACGGATAAGGTGAGACGTCATCGACAGGAGGTCTATGTTCATAGCTTCAACGTCGACCTGCTCTTTCGCAAAAGACTGGGCAGCATCAGTATGGAAGAGCACACCCCTCTCCCTACACAACTCACCGATCACCTTAATGTCTTGAAGAGTACCTATCTCTTGGTTAGCGTGCTGAATGGATACCAAAGTAGCCCCTTCTAAGCTGGCTTCAAGCCTATCCATCTTTACAAAACCCTCTGAATCAACCGGTATAACCTCAACTCGATACCCCAGCCTTCTCAGATTAAGCACCGTATCTAAGACCGACTTATGCTCTATCGCCGATGTCACAACCCTCCTCTTCCTATATAGGGGGTGGTAGGCGACACCTTTTATGGCTAGGTTGTTGCTTTCAGTCGCACCAGACGTAAACACTATCTCACTCGGCTTGGCACCTATCTTAGCCGCTATAACCTCCCTAGCCTTTTCAACGGCTTCCGTCGCCTCCTCCTGCAGACTGTGCCCGAACTCCCCGCCAGGTAGACCGAACTTCTCGACCATATACTCTAAGACGATCTTCGCAACCTCAGGATCAACAGGGGTTGTTTCAGCATTATCTAAGTAGATCATCTGCACCATCAACTAAATGTCGCGCGTCATGTGAACTTATAGTTTGCTTAAAAAGCTGGGTGTGTCCCGAAGATCCTCCCCATAAAGTCTCCGAAGAGGAATGTTGCTAGGGCTGTGCCTAGGGTTAACGATACACTCTCGGCAAATTCTCTGGGAAAGCTTCTTTCCCCCACTACAGAGCCATAAAGGGTGAAGAAGAATATCAGCGCAATCGCCAAGGTTACAGAGCCTACGAAGGCAAAGAGCATGGCTTCGGTTACAAAGTAGGAAGATGCCAGAAGGGCTACCTCACAAAGGTATGCTGTACCTCACCATCCTCTCATCTATCTGATTCATAAACGCCTTCTCGTGCTTCTCCTCATCCTCTATTC
>Ga0078972_1005319_pt1 | contig 32904 bp, 33 predicted proteins | sample YelNatPaOPGAMG01_FD_67568 | JGI IMG/M metagenome (GOLD analysis project Ga0078972, IMG submission 67568) | Hot spring thermophilic microbial communities from Obsidian Pool, Yellowstone National Park, USA - OP-RAMG-01 (SPADES assembly) (version 2) | ecosystem: Environmental > Aquatic > Thermal... | reverse complement strand
GCCTACGTGACCGAACGTGGTGGTCGGGTACAGTTGGAGGCGATTGAGAAGCCGCAAACTGAGTGGCCTTCGGCTTTAGCCATGTTCGAGCACGCATTGCAGCACGAACAGAAAGTCACCGGCATGATCGATGCCCTCGCTGACTTGGCGCTCGAGCTCAAAGATCACGCCACGCACAACCTTCTGCAGTGGTTCATCGCTGAACAGGTCGAAGAAGAGGCCAACGCCAGCGAGATGGTCCAGAAGCTGACCCTTGCCAAAGATTCGCCGGCGGCGCTGTTCAACATCGATCGCGACATGGCCGCGCGCGTCTTCGTGCCGCCAACGGCGACCGCTTAAGGCGCGGTAGTCGCGTGCTCAGGCTGCACCTTCTCCGTCACGCCGAGACCGAGGCCAGCCGCGAACATCGCTTCTGTGGCGCGCGCGAGTGCGCCCTGAGTTCGCGTGGGCACGAGCAGGTGCGCCACGCGGCCGCATACCTTGCCCAGCAAGGCGATTGGCGCGCCATCTTCACCAGCCCACTGGAGCGGTGTCGTGAGATGGCCGGCGCAGTGGCGGCCGCCACGGGCGTTCCCGTGACGGTCGTTGATGGGCTGCGCGAGATCGACCACGGGCGCTGGGATGGCCAGCGCGAGGCCGATGTGGCGGCCGCTGACCCGCAAGCCTACGCCGCCTACAACGAGCACCCTGGTGTCTTGGGCGCGCCCGGAGGCGAGAGTGGCTACCAGGTGGCGGCGCGGGCGCTGCCCGTCATCGAGCAGATCGTCGGCGAGTACGCCGACGGTGCTGTGCTCGTCGTCTCGCACAAGGCAACGCTGCGTATCGTGACGTGCGCTCTACTCAGCATCAACATCGATCTCTACCGGGCGCGCATCGCCCATCCGGTGGCCGCCTCGACTGTGTTCGAAATGCGCGACTCCGGCCCGCTGCTGCGCATCTTGGGCGACGTGAGCTACTTGCCTCCCAAGTTGCGCAGCAGCGGCGGCATCTAGTCGTCCTCTCCATCCTCGTCCTTCGACTGTGAACGGGAACAGCCGGTGATGGAGCGCGCCACACGGAGCGTCACCGTCGAAGACATTGGACGGCGGGAGCGCCTGGCGCGCTGGGTGAACGGCTTAGGCTACGTCCGCAAGTGGCTCGTCCTGGGCGTGATCATTGGCGTCGTCGCTGGTCTGGGTGCCGTAGTCTTCATCAACGCTCTCGATTGGGCGACAAAGCTGTTGCTCGGAGTCCTCGGCGGCTACACGCCACCTAGCCCTCTTGGTGAAGGCGCTTCCCTGGGCTCGCGACACTTCTCCCGCCCCTGGGCCGTGCCTCTGGTCACGACCTTGGGCGGCCTCATTTCGGGAATCCTCGTCTTTCGCTGGGCGCCCGAAGCAGCGGGGCACGGTACCGATTCGGCCATCTCAGCGGTGCACCACAACCCTTCCGGCATCAGGGCGCGCGTCTCGGTGATCAAGATCATTGCCTCGGCCTTCACGATCGGCTCAGGAGGGTCGGGTGGTCGCGAGGGCCCCACCGCCCAGATTAGTGCCGGGTTCGCCTCAGTGCTCGCGCGCCTGCTCAACTTGAGCCCGCCGGATGCGCGCACGGCCGTCTCCATCGGCATTGGCTCGGGCATTGGCTCGATCTTTCGCACCCCCCTTGGCGGCGCCATCCTGGGCGGCGAGATCCTGTATCGCAACGATATTGAAAGTGATGCCCTCATTCCGGGACTCATCGCCTCAATCACCGGCTTCACGATCTTCGGAGCGTTCGAGGGATACGCGCCCATCTTCGGCTACCAGAGCGGTTTCCGTTTCAGTCATCCACTTCAGCTCGTTTACTACGCGCTCATTGGCGTCGCCGCCGGCCTCGTCGGCATGCTCTACAACGCCAGCTTCTATGGCCTCGGTGAGCGCTTTAGCAAGCTGCCGCTGCCACGTGCCTTGCGACCCGCGCTGGCTGGGTTGCTGGTCGGCTTGCTGGGGTTAGCGTTTCCCGAGGTCCTGGGGACCGGTTACGGGTGGGTGCAGCAGGCGATGGGCCCGCGCCTCCTCGAGCTGTCCCTCTGGGTGGTCATCCTGCTGCCAGTCATGAAGATCCTGGCAACCTCGCTGTCGATTGGCTCTGGCGGCTCGGGCGGCATCTTCGGGCCGGGCATGGTGATCGGTGGATTTGTGGGCGCGGCAATGTGGCGTGTGCTCGAGCCCATCGCGCCCCAGGTGCCGCACAGCCCGGCGCCCTTCGTCATCGTCGCTATGATGGCTTGTTTCGGCAGTATCGGGCACGTGCCCTTCGCGGTCATGCTCATGGTCGCTGAGATGACCGGCAACCTTGCCCTGCTTGCGCCGGCGATGATTGCCGTGGGCGTGGCGAGTTTTCTGGTCGGAGACCGCCACATCTATCGTGCGCAACTCCACACGCGGGCCGACGCGCCTGGACACCGGTTCCGGTTTGGCCTCACGCCGCTCAGCGCTGTGCCAGTGGCCAACGTCATGACGGCGCCGCGTCTGGTAGTGAGGCGTGAGGAGAGTGCTGAGGCGGCCCGCGAGCGCCTCGCTGAGCTTGGCTTGCAGGGCGCTCCTGTCGTCGACGAGCGCGGCGTGTACGTCGGCACGCTGCGGTACGATGCCGTGCAGGGTGACGATGTGAAGGGCATGACCGCTGGCGAGCTCGCCGATCGTACGGCGCCCGTACTGACCGAAGACGTGACGCTCGACGCGGCGATGCAAGTTCTCGCCTTGCGTGAGGTGACGTGGCTGCCGGTCGTTGACGATCATCGCCGCCCAACCGGTGTGTTGACCTCGCTGAACCTGGTCGCCGGGTATCGCCAGGCGCTGCGCTCGACGTTGAACCGGCTGAGTCGGGTAGGTGAACGGGCGATTACGATTGAGGAACGGCTGCGTAGCGACTCACCCGTGGTCGGACGCGAATTGCGTCGAGTCTCTCTTCCCTCCGGGACTCTGGTGCTCACGGTTCAACGGGACCGGCGTCTGCTCTTCGCTCATCCCGGCACGGTTTTACGTGCCGGCGACGTGCTCAGCATTCTGACCCGTCCCGAAGACGCTCCGAGCGTAACTGAGCTGCTCGGTAGCGAGCCGGCTGAGACTGAAGAGGGTGACGGCATGGTGTGAGTCGCCCTGCGACTTGCTCGTGGCGAGCGCGTCGTTTGGCGCCGCCAGCGGTTACCCGGCTTGTTGCGGTTGCGCCTGATTGGCCACGATCTGCTGAACGAGTTGTAAGGTCCGTTCGTCGAGGACCTTCATCTGCTCGAGGATCTGCGCCTGCTGCTTAAGGAGCATCTCGGTGTCGGCGAAGGACTTCTGGTTCACGGCGTAGTCGGCCTCGGCGCGCGCTTCGGAGTGGCGACCGAGCAGGTTCTGGCCGACGCTGATCAGTGGCAACGCGACGAGCTGAATGAAGCCGGCGCTCACGTACAGGATGATCGGCTCGACGTGGCGCAGCGCGGGAATGACGGGCAGAAGTGCCCAAACTACGAAGAGGTAGAACGTCGGCATCGAGCCGAAGGCGCGCGTCGCTAAGAGGGCCAGGCGATCGTTGAAGCTCAGGTGGCTGCGAAAGGCATCGTTGACGTTGGCGTCGGGAGTCTTCACTGCCGCGACGGTGGCGCGGTGACTGCTGCTGCGCAGGTGCATGTGTGTTTCCTCCTGCCTCGTGGTCGATGTGGTCATCCCTGCTGGAAACGTCCCCAGCGCAGTTCCATCTTCTACTCGGTACGTGCTCTTCCGTCTAGGTCAAAGTGCCCGATTGGTCAAAGACCGCTCGAACGGACCGCGCCGGGCTTGCGCTGGCTCGGCGACAGCGCAGCCGACAGGCTGACCTGATAGCATCCCTGACTGTGCACAGCGGGTCGTGGCCCCGAACGTTGAGGAGTACAGCATGAGACCCAAGCCGTTTGCTCTCGAGCGTTACTTTGCCAAGTACGAGTTCTCCGCTGAGATCCTCATCTCAAGCTCCGACTGCGAGTCGATCGCGCAAAGCGAGTTGCTCTCGTGGGCCGACCCCGAGGCGCAGGCGCTTTGGCAGAACCTGTGGCTCGGCTACACCGAGTCCGCGGGGCTGCCGCTATTGCGGCAGGAGATCGCTCGGCTCTATCGCGGCGTGCACGCTGACGAGGTGCTCGAGTGTGCCCCCCAGGAGGGCATCCTGATCGCGATGAACTGTCTGCTAGAGGCGGGTGACCACGTCATCGCGACGTTCCCCGGCTACCAGTCGCTCTACGAGATCGCCAGGGCGCTGGGCTGCGAGGTGACGCTGTGGGAGCCAAACGAGGACCGAGGCTGGCGCTTCGATCCCGAGTTCGTGCGCGCTTCGCTCAAACCGAACACGAAGCTCATCGTGGCCAACTTTCCCCACAACCCGACCGGCTACCTGCCGCCACGGGCCGATTTTGACAGGCTGATTGCAGTTGCCCGCGAGGCCGGGGTCTACCTCTTCTCTGACGAGATGTACCGCTATCTCGAGCGAGAGCCTGGTGAGCGCCTGCCGTCGGCGTGCGAACTGTACGATCGGGCGGTGACGCTGAGCGGCCTGTCGAAGAGCTTCGGCTTGCCCGGGACGCGAGTCGGCTGGTTGGTCACGCGCGACCGGCAGGCGGGCGAGGCTTTCGCGGCCTTCAAGGACTACACGACGATCTGCGCCAGCGCGCCGAGCGAGATCCTCGCCTTGATTGGGCTACGTAATCGCGAGCGCCTCGTGGCGCGTAACCTCGATATCGTGCAGCGCAACGTCGCTCTCGTGGAGGAGTTCTTCGCCGCCCACGAGGGCCTCTTCACCTGGACGCCGCCGCGCGCGGGAAGCATCGGCTTCCCGCGCTTCCACGGCAACGTGGGCTCGCTCGAACTGTGCGAGAGGCTCGTGCAGGAGACCGGAGTGATGTTGCTGCCCTCGACCGTCTACGACTACGACGCGCGCCACGTACGCCTCGGGCTCGGGCGCGCCAACTTCGCCGATGGCTTGGCGCGCCTCGACGGCTGGCTGGCGCGCGTGCGCGACTGGCTGCGGTGAATGCGGTGGAGTGGCCTACTGACCGCTTGCGGCGGACTGAACTCACCAGCGGCGAGTGAACGACGCTGAGGTTGACCTAGCCGATCTCGTCGAGCCGGCACTCGGCGCCGGCGTGCGTGACGAAGAGCAGCGAGTCGCCGACCTCAATCATCAGGTCAGAACGAGGCGCCAGCACCCGGTTGCCGCGCAGGATGGCGGCGACGTGACACCCGTCCGGAACGGAGATCTTGCCCAGGGTCTTACCGGCGAGGGTGCCATCCTCCGTGGCGGTTACCGAGCTCACAGTGATCTCGCCAGCGCGCAGGCTGAGCAGCTCGACAATGTCCGACAGCGTTGCCTCCTCCTCGATCAAGCGGGCCACGATCTGGGCGGCGTCGATAGCCACATCGACTCCCCAGCTGCGGTTGTAGAGCCACCGGTTGCCCGGGTTGCGCACGATCGCGATGACTCTCTTGACCTTGTACTCGTTCTTGGCTAAGAGCGAGCAGACGAGGTTGTCTTCGTCGTGTCCCGTGGAGGCCACGAAGACGTCGGCGCGGTCGACACCAGCTTCGAGGAGAATCGCCGGCTCGTCGGCGTCGCCGGTGATCACGTCGATGCCGAGTTCCTCGTGAATAGCCTGTGCCCGTGCCTCGTCTTTCTCGATCACGACGACCGTGTGGTGGTCCGTGAGGAGCTGACTGACGCGCCGTCCCAACTTGCCGGCGCCGGCGACGATGACTCTCATGAGGCCCACCCCATCATCTTCTGGAACTTGCCCACAGCCGTTTGATGAACGGCGACGTGAACCTGGTCCTCCTCCTCAAACTTGGTGCCCGAAACGGGGATCACCGCGCGGCCCTTGCGGACGATCAGGGCGACAGCGATTTCCCCGGGGGCAGCGAGGTCGCTCACCGGCTTACCGATAAGGTGGGCTGGTACCCACGCCGACAGCAGCTCCACTTCGCCGTTACCAAACGTCACTTCGCGCTCCAAGCGCTGGCTGGTGAGGAATTCGACGATCTTGCCGGCGCTCCAAGCGGTAGGCGCGAAGGTCGTGATGCCGAAACGGCGGTAGATGTCGGCGCGCTGGGGGTCGTAAATACGAGCGACGACGTCGGGCACCCGATAGACCTCTTTGGCGATGCGCGCCGCGACGATGTTGGTGTTGTCGCCGGCTGTGACGGCGACGAAGCCGTCGGCGCGCTCGATGTCCGCCCGCACGAGTAGGGAGCGGTCATAAGCCATGCCGTTGAGCTTGGTGCCGGCAAAGTTGCGGGGCAGCAGCCGGAAAGACGTCGTGCTCCTGTCAATCACGCACACCTCGTGACCTTGTCGGCTCAGCGTTGCCGCGGCCGAGGCCCCGACGCGTCCGCACCCGACGATGATGACGTACATCAGGACTACCTCCTGGCGTTCACTTGGCGCTTTGCTCGGCCAACGCTGGTTGCCGCGGCTCGTCGCCGGTCGATGGCTGACCGGGCGACTGGCGGCGCCGGGCGACCCACTTGCGTGCCTCCTCGGCGAAGAAGAGGCTCAACGCTGCGGCTAACAGGATCAGCCAATCCCGGCCCGACAGCGGCCCGGTCTTAAAGATGCCCTGCAGCGGCGCAAGGTAAGAAATGGCGGCGATGATCCCCAGTCCGGCGATCTCGCTGTAGACGATCCACAGGTTACTGAAAAGACCGAGTTTAAACAACGATTCGCGCTCCGTGCGGCAGGCGAACCCGTTGGCGACTTGTGAGACCACGATGGCGGCCTGCGTCATGGTGACTGCTTCACGATAGTAAAGGTAGTGCGGGTTACCTGGCGTCATCCAGCTGGCGTCGCCCCAGTGCCAGCCGTGACTCAGGAGCACGAAGAGAAAGCCGCCCACAGCCCAGATTGACTCGATCGCACCGATGTACACGATTCGCAGGAGGGTGGAACGACTCATGAGGCGCTCTTTGCGTGACCGTGGCGGCCGTTTCATCACGCCGGGCTCCGGGTGTTCGGTTCCCAGGGCGAGGCCAGGTAAGACGTCGCTGCCGAGGTCGATCGACAAGACCTGGATCGCTCCCAGAGGAACCAGGTGAAGGCCAGCTACCGTGGCGAAGACGAACGGGAAAAGCTCAGCAAAGTTGTGCGAGAAGATGTAGGTGACCATCTTCTTCACGTTGGCGTAGACGCCACGTCCTTGCTCGATGGCCTTGACGATGCTCGCGAAGCTGTCGTCGAGCAGGATCATGATGGCTGCCTCGCGCGCCACATCTGTGCCCGAGAGTCCCATGGCGACGCCGATGTCGGCGCGTTTGAGCGCCGGCGCGTCGTTCACGCCATCGCCAGTCACGGCGACGATCTCGCCCAGCTCCTTGAGCGCGCTGACGACGCGCATCTTGTGCTCGGGAGCGACCCGGGCGAAGATGACATCTTCCGGTTTGCTCAGCTCGCGCTTGAGGTCCTCCGGCGACAGACGTTCCATCTCGGCCCCGCTGATCACGCGGACAGGGCGGTCGCCACGGACGATGCCGACCCGGCGCGCGATAGCCTCGGCGGTGAGGCCATAGTCGCCGGTGACCATGATGATGCGGATACCGGCGCTCAGGGCTTCCTGAACGGCGGCGGCAACCTCAGGGCGAGGCGGATCGATCATGCCCACCAGGCCGAGGAAGATCAGGTCGTGCTCGACCGACTCAGCTGTGTACTCGGTCATCTCGCGCGGCAGCGGACGTTCGCACACCGCCAGCACACGCAGCGCCTGCTTCGCCATCGCGTCGTTGCGTGCTACGAGGTCGGCACGCATCTCGTCGGTCATCGGTACGACCCGGCCGTGCAGCAGCGCCTGCGTGCACAGAGGAAGGGTCTCCGACGGCGCCCCCTTGACGAAGGCGATTTGTCCCTCATCGCGGGCGTGTACGACCGACATGCGTTTGCGCTGTGAGTCGAATGGCAGCTCGTAGATCTTGGGCTCGGTGGCTAGCTCCGCCGACAGGTCGAAACCAACTTTGCGGGCGGCTACCAGGAGAGAGCCCTCCGTGGGGTCGCCAATGATCGCCCACCCCTTGTTATCTCGTGGGGGCACGAGCTTAGCGTCATTGCAGAAGGTCATGGCGCGGAGAAGTTCGGCGAAGCGCGCGTGAGCTTGGTCGGTCGGCAGCGGCGTGCCGCCGACGACGAAATCGCCAGTTGGTTCGTACCCGGCTCCGGTGACCTCGACGGTCTCCCCATCGGCGTACATCAGCTTGACGGTCATCTCGGCCTGCGTGAGCGTGCCCGTTTTATCGGTGCAGATGACATTCGTCGAGCCAAGTGTCTCGACGCCCGAGAGCCTCTTGATCAGGGCGTTCAGACGCGCCATGCGTTGGACACCAACGGCCAAGGCGACCGACAGAGTGGCCGGCAGTCCCTCTGGGACGAGGGCCACCATGACACCCAGGGCGAAGAGCAGGGCGCCGACCCAAGTCAAGCCCAACACGCGGCCCATGAAGAACAGGAGGACACCGAAGACCATGGCGATGGTCGACACGGTGCGCGCCATCGTGTCGATCTCGCGCTGCAGAGGTGATTTCTCCTCGGGCACACCCGCCGTCAGCGTGTAGATACGCCCAAACTGTGTCTGCAGGCCGGTAGCAAACACGACTGCCCGGCCAGTACCCGAGGCCACGGTAGTACCCATGAACACCAGGTTGGGCATGTTCACGACCGTCACATCCTCCTGGACGATCGGGTCGGCAGTCTTGCGCACGGCGTCGGACTCGCCCGTGAGGGCGATGTTGATCGTCGACATCTCATACTGGCGCACCAGGCGTGCGTCGGCGCTGATGCTGTCGCCTTCCTCGAGGGCGATCACATCACCGGGCACGAGGTTGGTTGCCGGAATGACCGCGATCTCGCCGTCGCGGACCACGCGCGCGTTTTGGGGCACGAGTTTCTGTAGCGCCTCGGTCGCTTTCTGCGCGCGGAACTCCTGCAGGAAGCCGATGACGGCGTTGAGAACGACGACACCGATGATGGCTGCCGTGACGTGGATGTTGTCGCTGCGGCTCGATCCGTGGGAGAGAAGCGAGGCAATGAGCGTCAGCAGAGCCCCGACCTCGAGCATGATGGCAAAGAGTGTCGTGAACTGGGCGACGAGGCCGTAAATGGCCGGCTTACCCACTTTCGTAGGCAGGGTGTTGGGGCCGTATTGCTGGAGGCGGCGGGCGGCTTCGTCGTGGCTTAAACCCTGCGCCGAAGTGTGCAGCGAGGCGTAGACCTCGGCCTCGTCGAGGGTCCAAATGCCCGGTTGTTCGGGCAGCGCTGATGCCGGAGATGTGGGAGTCAAATTGCTCATGGAGGTAAGGCGGAGACGGCGGGGAGGCCGTCCTTCAGACAACCCCTATTCCCTTTGTGGCTGCTTGAGCCACCGGGTCCGTGCTGTTCCTGAGCGTGATCACTTTCCTCGCCTGCTCTGGCTCTTGCGGCGGCTGCGGCGCGGTTGGCACAAACTCGTTCGTTTTTACACCGACAGTCGAGGGTCTGCAAGACTGAGCGGCGTTGCTCCGTGTGGCGCTGCCAAGGCAGCGTTGCTGAGGTGGCGCAGCGAGAGTGACGGTGGCAAGGTGGCGCTGCTGAGGGGGCCTTGCCGAGGCGTCGGCTCCCTCAGCGCGAGCGCACCGTGCGCCGCAGTCCCCGCTGGGCGGCGCGACGAGCGCCGCCATTCCAGACGAGCTTTCCTGGGCGGCGCTCGACCTCGTGCGACTCCGGGATGTGGCGCGTGGTGTACTCGAAGCCATCCAGGTCGTGCCGCTCAATGGTTGTACCGATGAGGCGTTCGATGTCCTTCAGTTCGTGCACCTCTTCGGCGGTGAGGAAGCTCACGGCGCTCCCGCTGGCGCCGGCGCGGGCCGTGCGGCCGATGCGGTGCACGTAGTCCTCGGGGTTAGTCGGGATGTCGTAGTTCACGACGTGCGAGATACCCTCAACGTCAATGCCGCGGGCGACGACGTCGGTGGCGACCAGCACGGTATAGCGCCCGTTCTTGAAGCCGTCGAGGGCTTGCTGGCGCTGCCCTTGCGAGCGATCACCGTGGATGGCGGTGCCGCGTATGCCCTTCTTGGCGAGGATCTTGGAGAGGCGCTCGGCACGGTGCTTGGTCCGCGTGAAGACGAGGGCCCGGCCCACCTCATCGCGCTTGAGAAACTCGACGAGTAAGTCGGTCTTCTGGTCCGCATGGACCGGAAAGACGCGCTGCTCGACCTTGTCGACCGGCTTCGCGCGGCCGCCCACCTCGATGTGCACGGGGCGTACCAGCGTGTCGCCGATCACATCGAGGACCGCTCGCGACATGGTCGCCGAGAAGAGCAGGTTCTGTCGCTGCCTGGGCAGTTTGTTGATGATGCGCCGCACGTCGGGCCAGAAACCCATATCGAGCATGCGGTCGGCCTCGTCGAGCACGAGGATGCTCACACCACTCAGGTTAATGTCGCCTTGCTGTTGCAGGTCGAGCAGTCGGCCAGGAGTGGCGACGAGGAGGTCGACCCCGCGGCGTGCCCGCTGGGCCTGCGGCCCGTAGGGCACGCCGCCGTACACGGCCAGTACCGTGTGACCGGTCTGCTGGGCGCAGACGTGGGCGACCTCTTCGATCTGCGCGCACAGTTCGCGTGTCGGCGTGACGACCAGCGCCCGTATCTGTGGCGCCTTGCGGCCGGCACCGGAACCTGTGTGGTTCGCCGGTCCGCCGCCGTTGCCGTGGGGCTGATCATCGTTCGCGGCCAATCTCTTCCGTCCCTCGCCGGCCGAGCTTCGTGCGCCCTGTGTCCCTGCCGGCGCCAGTGGCGTGCCGAGGCGCTGGAGGATGGGCAGCACGAAGGCGGCCGTCTTGCCGGTGCCCGTCTGGGCACAGGCGATGACGTCGCGGCCGTCGAGCACCTGAGGGATAGCTTGCTGTTGGATCTCAGTCGGCGCGGCGTAGCCGAGAGCAGCAACGCCGCGCAGAAGGGTGGGGCTAAGTCCTAATTGGTCAAACGACACGTGTGTACTCCTTGAGAGCAGGGCTCGGCGCAGCGCGTTCTCGGCGCGCCGGAGCGAGAAAGGGAAAACTGGAAGTCTTGGTGAGAGACACGCGGCCCGTTGTGCGGTACCGCAAGAGCAACTAGAGAGAAGGCGGCCTTCCTTTCTGTGAGAAAACCGCCGGCTTCAATCGAGTTTCTCTTTGTCTGCTGGGAGGAGCCTGCCGCGCCTGGTGGCTGCGGGAGGGTCGAAAACCGGCTCCCTGAACGTTACGATAATCACAATAGCAAGTCTTGCCACGAAAGGCAAGGGCCAAACGCTGGCGCGTGCGCTGGTCAGCGCTGACGACCGTCTGCGCGTACTGCGCGCATCAGCCCCGGCGAACGCGTGCGCCTCTCGGCACCTTAACTCCGTGACTGGACGCGCGCGCCAGTCTCTGAGCCTTTCGGTGTGCCAGCTCGATGCGCGACCGGCGATCTCAGCCGGTGTGGCGGAAGTTGATGACGTCGCCATCCTGGACGACGTAGTCCTTGCCCTCAACGCGGAGCACGCCCTTGTCGCGGGCAGCATGGAACGAGCCCAACTCGACTAAGTCGCGCCAGGTGACCACCTCGGCGCGCACGAAGTGCGTCATGATGTCGGTATGGATACGCCCCGCCGCTTGCTTGGCCGTGGCCCCGCGCGGCAGCTGCCAGGCGCGCGACTCCGACGATTTGAAGTCACCGGTGAAGAAGGTGATGTAGCCCAGCACCGAGTAGGCCGCGGCGATGAAGCGCTCGAGGCTCGGTTCGGCGCCACCCAGCTCTGCGCGGAAGAGGGCCGCTTCGTCGGGGTCGAGCTCGGCGAGCTCAGCCTCGAGGCGGGCGGGCACGGCGACGACCTCGTCGCCACGGGCGTGCGCCCAGGCGACGAGGTCGTCGCCGGGTTGCCCGCCCTCATCGCCAGTATTGAGGACGAAGAGCACGGGGCGCGCACTGAGCAGCGCGAGTTCGCGCACGAGGGGCTGTTCCTCCGCGGTCAGGCTGACGGTCCGGGCGCGCTCTCCGCGATCGAGGGCGGCGGCGAGCTTCTCTAGAGTAGCCATCTCCTTGAGAGCCATGCGGTCGCCGGCCTTCGCCGCCTTGCCAGTCTTGAGCAAGCGCCGTTGGACGAGCTCCAAGTCCGACAGGATGAGCTCGGTCTCGACGAGCTCAGCATCGGCGACCGGGTCGAGCTCGTCGTGGAGGTGCGGTATGTCCGGATTGACGAAGCCGCGCAGCACGTGCGCGATGGCGTCGACCGAGCGGATGTCGGCCAGGAAACGACTGCCGAGCCCAGCCCCAGCGCCTGGCGTCGCGCCTCTGGGCGCGCCGGAGCGGTCCGAGGGCACGCTGCCGCCCTCGGTGCCCGTGGCGGCGATCGCACCGTAATCGAGGGCTCCGCCACGAGCGCCGCTCACGCCAGGGATGTCGACGACCTCGATGGTGGCGTGCACCTTCTTGGGTGTCTGCAGGACGGCGTCGAGCTGGTCGAGGCGCTCATCGGGGACCGAGAGAACGCCGCGGTTCGCCTCGGCGACGGCGAAACCGGTGGCGGCGTGACCGCGCGTGAGCGCGTTGAAGAGGGTCGTCTTGCCCGTACTTGGCAGTCCGACAAGGCCCAGCTTCATCGTCCCACCGCCATGCTCAGGGCGACCGACAGGGCGCCGAGCAGGGCGCCGAAGGCGGCTCCTGCAAGGACATCGGCGAGGTAGTGAACGCCCAAATAGACGCGGCTGAAGGCGAGGACCACAACCAGGGCTGCGAGCGCCGGTATCCAGACGGGGTAGAGCGCGCCCATGGTCAGAAGCCCGGCCACGCCCATGCTCGCGTGCGACGAGGGGAAGGACTGACTACGCGGCAGCGGGATGCGCGCCTTTGTCCTCGGATCGGCGACCGGAGGACGCTGTCGGTCGACGACGGTCTTGACGACGAACGTGAGGATTTCGGTGCCCAGCACCGAGCCCCCGACGATAGCGAACGTTCGGGCGCCGTCCGTGGCGCCGCAGAGCCAAGGCAGCGCGGCGATGGCGAACCAGATCAGGCCATAGTTGGCGCTCAGCGAGAGCGCTCCCAGGGGCACAGTGAACCAGCGCGGATGCGGCAAGTCTTGGGCGATCGCGTGGCTTGCGGCGAGGTCGCGCTGGGCGAGGCGGTGGCGCAGCGTGGCGCCGCTATGGTGCGGTTCTGGGATGGGTGACATCACGTCTTGGGTGGCCTCTTCTGTTTGACGGGCGGCCGCCGCCTGCGGCGGCGGCCGCCCGTAGAGTATACTATGCGGCGGTTTTGTGACCTTTCGTTCACCGCGGCTACGAGGCTGCCATGCGCACCACGGTCATCGTCACTGCTCTTGGTCCCGATCGTCATGGGTTGCTCGCCGCTGTGGCGAGCACGGTCGCCGAGCAAAACGCCAACATCGACGACGTCAGCCAGACCGTCTCCAACGGCATGTTCACCATGATCATGTTCGTGTCGTTCGACGAGACCGAGACGACGATGGCCGACTTGCAGGCCGCCCTGAACGAGACCGGCGCGCGCATCGGGCTGCAGATTCACGTGCAGCACGAGAACATCTTCCGTTTCATGCACCGCATCTAGCGGTGAGCCAGGCGGTGGTTTCGACGTTGTGCGAGCGGCCCCCGGCGAACGTGTAGTTCCAGACAGGAGTTCATTCCGTGGTCTTCATCACAGCCGAAGAGATCCTCGAAACCGTCCGCATGATCCAGACCGAGAACCTCGACGTGCGCGCGGTCACCATGGGGATCTCGCTGCACGACTGCGCGTCGCGCAACGTCGATGAGCTGTGCCGGCGCATCTTCAAGAAGGTTGTCGCCCGCGGGCGTCGTCTCGTGCCGGTGGCCAAGGAGATCCAGGACAAGTACGGCGTGCCGATCGTCAATCGGCGCATCTCGGTTTCGCCGATCTCCGACGTCGTGGCCAGCGACGACCCGGCAGCTTACGTGAAAGTCGCTCAGGCTCTCGATGCCGCGGCCCAGGAGATCGAGGTCGACTTCATCGGTGGGTTCTCGGCCATGGTGCAGAAAGGGTTCACGCAGGGCGACCGTGCCCTGATCGAAGCTATTCCCGAGGCGATCTCGGGGACGCAGCGGGTGTGCTCGTCGGTCAACGTGGCCTCCACACGGGCCGGCATCAACATGGATGCCGTCGTCAAGATGGCCGACGTCCTCCTCGAGGTGGCCAAACGCACGGCCGACAACGATTCGATCGGCTGCGCCAAGATCGTCACCTTCTGCAACGTGCCGGAAGATAACCCCTTCATGGCGGGAGCTCTGCATGGCTCTGGCGAGCCCGAAGTGTCGATTAACGTGGCCATTTCCGGCCCGGGAGTGATCCGCAACGTTGTTGCGCACCATCCCGACATCTCGTTCACCGATCTCGCCGACCTCATCAAACGCACGACGTTCAAAATCACCCGCATCGGCGAGCTCGTGGCCCGCGAGGCGAGTGAGCAGCTCGGCGCTCAGATGGGCATCATCGACTTGTCCCTGGCGCCTTCGCCGAAGGTGGGCGACTCGATCGCGGAGATCCTCGAGAGCATGGGCTTGGAACGAGTTGGGGCGCCGGGCTCGACCGCGGCGTTGGCCTTGCTCAACGATGCCGTGAAGAAGGGCGGCACCATGGCGACCTCGTCCACGGGTGGCTTGTCGGGTGCGTTCATTCCCGTGAGCGAGGACGCCGGCATGGCGCGGGCTGCGGCGGAGGGGGCGCTAACGATCGAAAAGCTCGAGGCCATGACGAGTGTCTGTTCCCTGGGCCTCGACATGATTGTCGTGCCGGGCGATACGGCGGCCACGGCTCTGGCCGGCCTGATGGCCGACGTCATGGCTATTGGCATGATTAACAGCAAGACCACCGGCGCCCGCCTCATCCCGGCTTTTGGCAAGAAAGCCGGCGACTGGGTGACGCTCGGCGGTCTGTTCGGCGAGGCGCCAGTCATGAGCGTGAACTCCGCCGGCAACGCTGCCTTTGTCGCTCGCGGAGGGCGTATTCCGGCGCCGCTACAAAGCCTTACGAACTAGCGGCGCCGGCCGCTGCCCCTTCGTTCAGACCGCTGGGCTCTGGCGCCAGTCTCCGGCGAGGTCCCAAAGGGCGCTCGCCAAGCTGCGCATGCGCGGCCCCGTCTGCGGCATGACGAAGAGCGCCACCAGACCGCCGGCGACGCCTGCGGCAATCAGCCAGGGAGCCCAGTTGCTTGAGGTCGGTTGCGTGGCGTCGCGCTTCACGCGCTCGCGCGCCTCCTGCAGGGCGTCGACGGCGCGATCGAGCTGCTGACGCAGGTCGCTTTCGCCAACGAGCTTGCGCGGCAGGGCGCTCGTGGGCTGTTGGATGAGATCCTCGAGCGCTTTGCGTGCCGCATCTGCGGCAGTGCGGAGATCACGGCGCAGCTCATCGTCGGCGGCGAGGCGGCGCGCGATGGGCACCGCTAGACTCGCCATGCCGGCATACTTAGCCAGCGAGCGCGTGTCGCTGCGCCCATTCGATCGGAAGAGGGAGGTGATCGTTGCCATGGTGTCCTCCTGGCTTTGGGTAAGCCACACGAGCCTTTCCTGGGGCGCCACTGTACCGGCCATGGGCGCCCGCGACGACGCCTTCTACAGAAGTCTCTTTGCCAGTGACGGCCCTGCCTAAACAGCGGCGTGCGTCGCTGCGCTGACGCAGATCTCCGGACTGTCTCGGATCTCTGGGATGGCCTTCATTTACAGACTGACGATGGGCCTTGCGCCGGCCGTGGAGGAAGGAAGACGTGCGCGAGCCGTGACTGGGGGTGCGGGAGTGGCATGACTGGTCAAGAGACGGGCGGGCCGCGTCCGCGGCCCGGCCCGTCAGCCCGAGAGGGGGTAGGCTCGGGGTTAACCGTTGAGTTCCTTGATCATGGCGCGGATAAGCCGCGCTTTCGACGTCAGACCAAGGGCGTTGCAGGCCTTTTCGGCTTCGGTCAGCTGGAGGATGGCGTCGAGGGTCTGACCCTGCCCCTTGTACTGTTGCGCGAGCTGAATCTCGTACTCGATGAGGTCTTTGAGCAGTCGGCGCACTTCGGGATCTTCGAGGTCCACTTTCTGCTGGTTGGTGGTCACGATGACGTCGGAGAGGGGGACGCCCTTGCTGTCGCTCGTCGTCTCGCGCGAGTTCGGCTCTTCGGTTTCGACCGAAGCCGCCGGTTGCTGTTCTGCGGCCAAGGCTTGGTCAGCGGCCGGCGCGGTGGTCGACGGCTCGGCAAGGGCCGGCGCGGTGGTCGACGGCTCGGCAAGCGACGCCGATGTGGCCTCGTCGTGAGCCACCTTGGGCGCCACCTCACCCGTGGCGGCCGCCTGCGTCTGCGCTGCCTCTGAGCTCAGCGGCTCCGACTGCGCTGCCTCTGAGCTCAGCGGCTCCGACTTTGGTGGCTCGGATTCTGGTGCCGTCTCGGCCGTCGCCGCGGCTTCTGTGGCGATGGCTTGCTCAGCAACCTGGTTTGCCGCGGGTTCACTTGGAGCGACAGTGGGCTTACCGAGCTTAGCAAACTCATCGCGCGGCGCCTCATCCAGGAACGAACCGCCGGTTGTAGACGCAGCCTGCTCACCTATGACCGGGGGTCGGCTCGGCTGGTCGGCGACCGTACTCTTGCCGCGCGTGACGATCAGCACAATGACCAAGACGACGAGGATGACGACTGCGACCGCGATGCCGAAAATCTGGATGTTCGTCATAAGGCACCCGTCCTGGTGGCGTTGCTAGTGAGTCGCGCTAAAACCGTTCGGCTCGCCGGCGCTAATCCCTTCCGTCCGCGTACGTCCGTGGTAGTGAAGTACAATCAGTAATGTGATCGGTTTCTCGATGCTTCAGCGACAGTCAACGACGTGATCGCTCTCTCGACGCTTCAGCAGACCCTGGCGGATCTCGGTCAGCCACCCTATCGGGCGCGGCAGGTCTATCAGGCCCTGACGCGGGGGCTGGTGACCGACTTTACCGAGATAACGACCCTGCCGCAGGCGCTGCGCGAGGAACTCGCGCAGCGCCTGCGGCCGGTCAGTCTCACGCCGGTAGAGACGCGCGTCGCCGCGCGCGGCGACGCGCGTAAGGTCCTCTTCCTCACGCACGACGGCTACCCGGTTGAGGCCGTGCTCATGGTGTACCGCGGGCGGGCGACCGTCTGCGTGTCGACTCAGGTCGGCTGCGCCGTGGGCTGTGCCTTCTGTTCATCGGGACGGTTGGGTCTGCGGCGCAACCTCACGGCCGAGGAGATGGTCGATCAAGTGCTGCACTTTGCCCGCTTGCTGGCCGTGGGCGAGGAAGGCGGCCGTGCGCCCGGAGTTCGTGTGGCCTCGGAACGGAGCGGCGCTGGGGCCAGCGAAGTTGGCCAGCGATTACGCGTGACCAACGTCGTCTTCATGGGCATGGGGGAGCCGTTCCACAACTACGAGGAGACGTTGCGCGCCTGTCGCCTCCTGAACGACGGGGACGGGTTCGGCCTCGCGGCGCGCGCCATCTCGGTATCGACGGCGGGCGTCGTGCCCGGCATCGACCGATTCGCGGAGGAGCCCCTGCAGCTCAACCTGGCCGTGAGCCTACACGCGGCCACCGATGAGCTGCGCGGGCAACTGGTGCCGCTCAACCGGGCCTACCCGCTCGCCCGCCTGTTCGCCGCTTGTGAGCGGTACATCGCTCGCACACGGCGCAAGCTCTTCCTCGAGTACGTCGTCTTGCGGGGCGTGAACGACACTGCCGAGCAGATGAGCGCCCTTCAACGGCGTCTCGCGCACAAGCCGCTCTACCACCTGAACCTGATCGCCTACAACGAGACGGGCGGCGAGTTCGTGCGCCCGCGGGCGCACGAACTCGCCGCCCTCCAACGACAGCTCCAGCAAGCCGGCGTCGCTTGCACTGTGCGCCGGTCGCCCGGGGCGCAGATTGAGGCCGCCTGCGGACAGTTGGCGCTACGTGCGGCGGCGGCACATCCCCTGGCGCGTGCCTGATTACTCAGGCTGTCGCTGGTGTCGACCGGCCGATCGGGCACAGCCTGGCGCACGCTTGATCGTCTCAGTCGGCCGCTAGCCTGCGCCTGTCCGTCTCAGTCCGGCGCCAGCCTGCCTGGTCGCCTCGTCCTGCTCGGCGCTAGCCTAGGCGCCTAGGCGCTGACGGAGGCGCTTTCAGGGCTGGCGACCGCCTCTGAATCGGTGGCAACGTCGGCAGGGACTTTCACGAACTCCGCCTCGACGGTCACTTTAACCTCGTCGCCGACGAGCAGGCCGCCGGCCTCAGCGACGACGTTCCAGTTCAGGCCGAAGTCTTTGCGATCGAGTTTCGTGTGCGCGCTCAAGCCGATGCGCTCAGCCCCGAACGGGTCCTTCAAAGGCCCGGCGATCTCAGCGTCGAGCGTGATCGTGCGCGTGATGTCTCGTATCGTCAGATCGCCAGTGATACGCCAGCCGTCCGGTCCACCGCGCTCGACGGAGGTGACCACGAAGGTCATGTTCGGGAAACGTTCCGCGTCGAAGAAGTCGGGCGAGCGCAGGTGAGCGTCGCGCTGTGGCTCGCGCGTGTCGACGCTCCCGATCGCGACTGTGACCGTCCCGCGTGAATGAGTGAGGTCCTGGTCGTCGATCTGTGCGTCGATGGCGAACGTGCCGAAACGACCCTTCACCGTTGAGACGAGCATGTGACGGACGGCGAATTCGAGGTTGCTGTGTGCGAGATCCGCGTTCCAAGCCATTTGGGAACCCCTTTGCAAACCAGATTTGTCAGCTTTGTTGTAGCGCAGGTATTCCCAGGGGCGAGCGTCTCTAGACCACCAGCGACAAGACGTGCCGCATCAGCTGTCAGACCACGGCGGCGCTCAAGGGCTCGAGGGCACGCCGACGTGGGGCGATAGGCCTTCGGGCGGTAGGCCTCCGCTCCTCGTGGCGGCCAGAGGGGGACGGGACGTGGGCCGGGGCACCGGTTCAGTAGCCGCTGGCCGGACTCACCTGCACGTAGCTAATCACCTTGACGACGCCCCGCTCGGTCACGGCAATGTGCTCGGCCGTGTGTCGTTGGCTCGCGGTGTTCACCGTGCCGACCAGCGTGACAACGCCCTTGTACACCACGACGCGGAAGGTGAGGCCGGCAAGATCAGGCGCAGCGGCCAGGCGCCTCATGATGCCGGCGCGGATCTGTTGGTCGGTAGGCGTGGCGACGACCGTGCCGGGCGTCGCCACGCCTGAGGCGGAGGCGGCGGCGCTGGGGGAAAGCGTGCTCGGGGCGACGCTGGGCGTGGGCACAGAAGTGGCCGTTGGCGAACCGCTGGCCGTGGCGGCGCTGGGACTCGGCGATAAGGTGGACGGCTTGATCGCTGGTGTTCCCGAGCCGCAAGCCGACAAACTCGCGGTCACGGTCGCGGCGCCTACCGCGACCGCGAACGGCAGGGCGACCGCAGGCAGTACCGAGAGCGCCGCGACCGCGACCGCGAGCGCGGCGCGCGGCCAACCGCGGTTCCCCAGCCTCGCCTTTGCCACTCCCGCAAAGATGCGCGCTCGACCCCCGCAACACTTCATTTAGAGTCCTTCCCTCCCCCAACTACTTGCTGCGCGTGATTGTAGCCTAGCCGGAGCAGGCGCGATAGGCGGGCAGCACGACCTTCGCACCGCGTAACCCCGGGGCGGGCTTCGCGGTGGCGGGCAAGCCGCCCCGCACACCCCGAGTTACGCCTCCGCCTCGACGCGATCACTCTGAAAGTAGGGCCTCGCGTAAGCGCGCCGCCGCCTGGGTTGGCTCGACCACGTTGAGGGTCATTGCCGTTGCCAGTTCGAAGCCCGCCAGAGCAGCCGTGCGCGGCGCGATCTCGAAGTGCCAGTGGAAGGGACCGCTCGCGCCGCACGGCGCCGTGTGCAGCCAGACATTGAAGGCGGCTCCGGCCGTGGCGATGGTGACGGCGCGCAGGGCGCGCTGCAGCGCCGCGGCAAGCCGCGGCGCTGCAGCGCGCCCGACCTCCTCTTCATGAATCCTCGGCGCGAGCCACAGCTCGTAGGCGAAGCGCGACGCCGCCGGCGTGAAGGCGGTGAACTCGCCATCGTCGAAGACGAGCCGCTCGCCGGTGCGGCGCTCCGCTGCCATGAGGTCGCAGAGGAGGCAGCCGCCGCGCTCGTTGGCGTAGCGGGCGAAGCGTTCGCGCTCAGCATCGAGGAGCGGCGGCACGATGGGGGTGGCGAACAGTTGCGAATGGGGATGCGTGAGCGAGGCACCGGCCGCGGAACCGTGGTTGATGATCACGGTAACGGCAGCGGCGCCGGCGGCGCAGTTCGCCGCGATGCGCCGCTGGTACATGGTCAAGACGTCAGCCACTGCGGCGACGCTCAGGCGATCGAGGTCGCGGTCGTGGTGGGGTGAGTGGATGATCACCTCGTGCGCGCCGCCCGGTGCGGCGAAGGCGGGATACCTATTTGGCACGACGCGCACGCGCCAGCCCGGCGTGTCGGGGGCTGGCGCCTCCGGCGGACGCAGCGCGTCGATTTCCGGCGGGGTCAGCGCTTCGTTGCCCGGACAAAAGGGACAAGTCGACGCAGCCCCCGCCTCGCCCTTACGGGCGCTGTCGAAGGGTCGCGCGCCGCGCTCGGGAGCGATGTCTGTCCAGGCGCCGGAAATGGGGTTCTGGCGAATCTCAGCCACTACGCCATCACCTGCCCCGAGAGCACGCGAGACGTTTGGCGGCGCGGCCTCACGTGTCCTGAGTGGGCAATCCTCAAACTTCGGCGTCGAGTGAGGCGTCCAGCCCTGAGGATTTGGCCTCGTGTCGCTGCGAGTCGAGCTCTGTGCCCATGTCGCTTTCGCGGGAGCGGTAGAGCTTGCGCGCGTCCTGCACGCGCTCGTAGTCGTCGCTTAGAACGGCGCCCATCTGACGCCAGAGGCAGACGTCCTTCTTCAGGTACTTCGCCTTGATGTGCTCGTTGCACTCCGCCTCCAGCGGACACGCGAAGCAAACTTCGTTCTCGACGACGGTCTTGCGGACACGTGTCACTTCTCCTTCGTCGATGCGCCGGTAGGCATCGAGGAGGAGCTCCTGCACATTGCCCTGGATGGAGACCTTGAACTCGGGCATGCGTTCGGGCTCATCGTACAGGAAAATGCCGTTCTGCCACTGCGCCAAGGCGAAGACCTGGTCCATAAGCTGGCGGGCCATGACTTCCTGGACCGTCTTGGCGTTGGTCCAGCCCTTATCAATCAGGCGTTGGCCCAAGGGTTTGGCCTTCTTCTCCTCGCGCGTCATGGTCGCCTCTTCGATGAGCGCCTCGGCGAGCTGTTGTTCGGTCAAAGCGCCAGCGCGCACGAGGCGCGTGCCGAGCTTCTCGTCCGTGACGGGGAGAGAGATGGCCTCCACGTGGCCATTCACGAGGTAGATGAAGCCGAACTCGTCGAAGTCGCGCACCTCGACGACTCCAGTGGCTGCGCTCTGCGCGAGGAATTGCAGCACGCTGGCCAAGTTGAAACGCCTGATCGAGCCTTGTAGGAGCATGCCCCTATGTTCGGCATCGGGCAGGCAAAATGTTAGACATACCGCAGCGCTCGTATGACGAACTGCCACGCTTGTGGCATTGGTGCGGCGAGGGGGCGCGTTGACCGCACCTTCGCAAGGGGGCTATACTCCGTGCTTCGGATGCATGTGAGTGCTGTTTGTTAGCTACCTACCGCCCCCGATGCAAGTGAGGACGACGTGAAGAGGACCTACCAGCCCAATACTCGCAAGCGTAAGAAGACGCATGGCTTCCGCAAGCGCATGAGCACGAAGGCTGGGCGGCTGGTCATCAAGCGTCGTCGGCAGAAGGGTCGTAAGCGGCTGACGGCCTAACGACGTGTGGTGCCAGTGAAGCACCGCTCACGGCTCGCTCGTGCCAGTGATTTTCAGCGCGTCTACCGGCAGGGTAGCTCCACGGCCTCACGTTTCTTGGTCTTGTACTACTTTCGCCGTTCGCCTGAGGCCGATGGCGAGCCCCGACTTGGCCTCTCGGTATCGAAGAAGCTGGGCGGGGCAGTTGTGCGCAACCGCATCAAACGCCTGCTTCGCGAGGGGTTTCGAGCCTTCGAGGGGCGGCTGGCAAAGGAATACGATTACGTGGTGATCGCTCGTCCGCAGCTCGCAGAGTTAGTCGCGCACGACGCCCAGGCAGCCGTGACGACCGCTCTCGGCGAGCTCTTAGAGCGGGCTGGTCTCTTGGTTTTTGAGGTCGACGCCTCATGAGCAAGGTTCTCACAGTTCTCATTCGGTTTTACCAGAGGGTCATTTCGCCCATGCTGGGGCCGCGCTGCCGCTACTACCCGACGTGCTCCAACTACACCCTCGAGGCGATCAGGGTGCACGGTCCGTGGCGGGGCATGGCCCTCGGCGCCTGGCGCATCCTGCGCTGTAACCCCTTCAGTAAGGGTGGCTTCGATTACGTTCCTCCCAAGCGATCTCCCAAGCGAGCCTAGAGTGCACTACCTGGCCACGATCGTCGCCCTCAACCCGTTCTACGAGCTGCTGCGCTTCCTGTTTGGATGGCTGTACGACCTGCTCAAGTTCATCCTGAGCGCCATCCACTCGGGCATCGATCCGTACGTGGGCAGCAACTACAGCTGGGGGCTGTCGATCATCCTCATGACCGTCCTCGTGCGCCTCGTGCTCTTCCCGGTGACGTGGCGGCAGTACAAGTCCGGTCTGGCCATGCAAGGGCTGCAGCCGAAGATTAAAGAGCTGCAGCGCAAGTACAAGAACGACAAGGCGAAGCTCCAACAAGAGACCATGCGTCTCTACCAGGAGTACCAGATCAACCCGTTCGCCTCGTGCTTGCCGTTGCTGTTGCAGATGCCCGTGTTCATCGCCCTCTACTACGCCATCCGCGGCACCGAGGCCTTGCGCGCAGCGAGCTTCCTATGGCTGCCTGAGTTAGGTAGGCCCGACCCGTACTACATCCTCTTCATCATTTACATCGCCTCGCAGATCATCTCGACCGAACTGACGATGACGGCGCAGACCGATCCTCAGCAGAAGTGGATCATGCGCGCTATGCCGGTCATGATCGTCATTTTCCTTTTCCACTTCCCGTCGGGGTTGTTCCTCTACTGGGTGACGACGAACGTCTGGACGATCGGTCAGCAACTGCTGATCCGCGCCCGCATGCCTGCCACCCTTGGCCCACCGCCGCCCCCGAAAGAGGGAAAGAAGCGCAGTCGCTTCATGGAGGCATACTTGCAGGCGCAGGAGAAAGCCGCTCAGCAGCGCGAGGCCCGTGTTGGCCAGGGCGACGGGGCCACGCGGCGGGCCAAGACGGGAGTCGGCAAGGCCGCCGGCGGCAAGGCGGCCGGCGGCAAGTCGGTGAGCAAGGCAGGCACCAGTAGAGCCGGTGCGGGTAAAACGGGCGTGAGCAAGGCGAGTGCTGGCAGCGACAAGACCGGCGCGAAGGCTGGTGCTGCAAGATCGACGAAGAAGAGCGGCAAGAGCGCAGCCAGCGGTGCAACGCAGAAGCGACGACCGAAGGGGTGAGCATCACCCTAGGTCTCGGGGGCGCGCTGCAGCGCTGCAGCGCGCCCACAGCCGACGACAGAGACACGGACACACCGGTGGTAACCGGTAGCGATGAGCGGAGCGCGTGATGGACGACGAAGGCTATCGAGACGATCCCGAGTTCGACACTGACGAAACTGAGTTCGCTACTGTCGCGAGCGGCTCTACGGTCGAGGCGGCCAAGGCGAAGGCGCTTGAGCAACTGCGCAAAGTGGTGCCTCTGGTGAGCGAGGGCGACGTCGAGTTCATCGTCCTCGACGAGGGTGGCCAAGGTGGCTTCTTGGGGATGGGCAAGAGTCATCCGCGGGTCGAGGCGCGCGTGCGGCCCAGCGCTGAGCGTGTCGATGAGGGTTTGCCTTCGGCGCGCGAGCAGCTGCTCGAGTTCGTTGAGCACGTCACCGAAGCGATGGGCATCGATGTGACGATCGAGGTCACCGAGACGCCCGACTCCATCATCGCGGATTTGGCCGGCGACGATCTCGGGATTCTCATTGGGCGCCATGGGCAAACGATCGACGCCTTGCAATACCTGGCCGCGATCGTGGTCAACGGACGCCGCCAGGGTCGTCGCCAGATCGTCATCGACGCGGAGGGCTATCGGGAGCGGCGCGAATCATCCTTGCGCGCGCTCGCCGATCGCACGGCGCAGAAGGTGGCCCGCAGCGGCGGTGAGATCGCCCTTAAGCCGATGACGGCGGCGGAGCGCAAGATCATTCACCTGCACCTGAAGGACCACCCGCGCGTGCAGACGGTCTCGGAGGGCGTCGAGCCCTATCGCAAGGTCATCATTTCGCCCAAGCGGCGCGGGTAGTCGCTCCGCGGGGGTGGCGACGCGGGTAGTCTCTCGGGCGCTCGCTCAAGAGACCGACTGTCCATCGCCCCTTAGCAGACAACTTCAGCGACAGTCGTCGTGGGCCTGTGCTGGGCGGCACCGTGCGTAGCAGGAATTGCGCGTAGCGGGAATTGCGCTTAACGGCCCCAGTCGAAGTCGCGCGGCGTAGCCCCTTCCCAAGGCCCGATGGGCTCATCGTCGGTGCGCTGTCCCATGAGCGACTTCGCGATGATGACCCCACTGGTCACGCTAGCGACGTTTGGTGTGTCATTGGGGCCCTCGGCCTTAGGCGTTGGCCGCTTGCCGAACGTGGGCGCCAGCTGCACTGTCCCGTCGCTGCGGACCGAGGCGTTGGGTTGCACGTCGGCGAGCTCCTCATAGCCGCGATCGGCGAGGCGGACGCTACCGGCGCCGCTAAGTTCGATGTCGAAGCGGTACCAGCCGAGATTCCACAGGAAGGTCACCGAAAGGCGATCGTCGCCCTCGGCCCGCACGTGGGCGAACGGGACACCCAGGCTCTCGCTCGTTTCAGCGATCTTCTTCGGCACTGGGCTCACGTTGAGCAAGTCGACACCGCGCTGGAGGAGGTGCAGGGTCTCTTCGCTCAACCATTCGGCCTCGGCCTGATCGTCGGTGATCTGGGAAGGCGCGGTCGATGAAGCCTGCGCGACCGTGTCCTCGATCGTAGCCTCGTGACCATCAGTGCTGGCGCTTGCGCTGCCATCGGTGCTCGCGCTCGCGCTTACGCCCCCATCGGTGCTGGCGCTTGCGCTCGCGCTTAGCGCGGCGTTCTCTGTGGTGCTGACGACTGCGCCACCTGCCGTCGCTTCGCCCGCCTCCGGTTGGGCATCGCGGAGACCGAGCGGCGAGCCAGGCAGCGTCGCTTCTTGATCGTCGCTTGCCGCTTCGCGGTGAGTCGGCGATGGACCGGCGGCATCGGCCTCGACCAGTGGGGCGGGCCAATCGGCTGTATCGCCGCCCGGCTCGGGAGAGCGCGAGGGCACCACAGGGGGCTGCGGGTGCGAGGGCGCCGTGGTGCCCTCCGCCCGCAAGGCGGCGAGCTCGGCGGCGAGCTCTTGACGTTCGGCTTCGACGCGCGCCAGACGCGCCTCGAGGCGCTCGATCTGGGCGTCTTTCTCCTTGAGGGCGCGCCAGAAGCTATCGCTGTCGCGGGCGGAGCCACGCACTCTGGGTGTGCCGTTAGAGGAAGTAGAGACAGTCACGGTGTCGGTGTCCGTCTCGGGGGTGAGCGACTGGCTGCAGAGTGAGCAGATCAACTGCTCATCGCCGTCGTCGGTAACGATACGTTGCGTCCATTCCCCGGCCAGGAGTGTGCGGCCGCAGATGGCACAACTGAGGTGATCGGTGGTGTTCTTCTTTCGGCCGAAGGGCCACATATTGTCTCCCTCGTACGCACGTTGGGACTCATCGCCTAGAAGGCGTGGCGCGCCTTGGGACTCCCGCCACCCGCGAGCGGGAGAGCACACACGCTGTGAGGCGACCGATTATAGCAGACGCAGCGACTGGTGCCTAAACCGCGGGTGGCGTTGAGCGGGGTGAGACGTCCGTGCGTGCCCGTGCCTGCGCACGGCGCGAGGAAAGCGCCGCTCGCGCGTCTTCATAGAGCGCCGCTCGCGCGTCTTCAGCGTGCACGATCGTGACCAACTTGAGAGCGGCGTCGAGACAGCTTCATCTCTCCTCATCGTCGCCAAGGTTGTCGTCGGCGACGCTCGTGAGGAGCTCTTTCGCTCGCGCCAGGTCCTCGGCGCGGACGAGCACATCGACCGTGCCCATGCCCTGCAGACCGGGGTAGACGCTGCTCATGCCGCTACCGCGTAGTTCAGCGGGAACACCGGCGGCTTCGAGAAACCCCTTGAGAATCGAGGCAAGTCCGATGTCTGGTGCCGTAGTGGCGACGCAGAGGTCCATGGTCGCACCTCCCGCTCGTTGACGAATGACTGTCGTTTAGCCGCGCCAGCGGATGTTTTCGAAGGGCTTCGACCCGTCTGCCAAGTATACCCTGCCTCGCTCAGCCTCACCCTTGCGGCGCGCGGCGTAAGCTGCGCAGGATCTCCATGTTCTGCAGGTCGGGTCCATCGCCGGAGAAGCCCGGCACCTCCGTGATGCCGGGCAGATCGGCGAAGGCGGGGTGGTTGACGATAGCGGCAAACGCCTCGCGGCCGATCTGCCCATAGCCGATGTTCTCGTGGCGATCGGAGTTCGAGCCAAGCGGCGTCTTGGAGTCGTTCAGGTGGAGCATAACGAGGCGCTCGCGGCCGACTTCGGCCGCGAGCGCCTCAATCGTCTCAGCGAGACCCTGCGCCGTGCTGATGTCGTAGCCAGCCTCGAAGACGTGGGCCGTGTCCAGGCACAGGCCCACGCGGGGATCGCCATCGACGGCTGCGATCACAGCGCCCAGGTCGGCGAAGGAGCGGCCAATCGTGTCGCCACCGCCGGCCGTGTTCTCCAGGAGGAGACGTACGTTGGTGTCGCCACACTGCACGAGCGCTTTGCGCAGGGCTGCCTGCACGCGCTGGAGGCCTGCCGCGAAGCCGGCGCCTTGGTGGGAGCCAATGTGGGTGACGATCGCCTCCGCGCCAAGCTGTTCGGCGGCGGCAACGGCACCGACGAGGGCGTCGACCGATTTTTCGTAGAAGTCGCTGTTGGTGCTCGCCAGGTTGACCAGGTAGATGGTGTGAATGACGACGAAGCGGATGGCCGATGCGGCGCGCTTCTCACGGAAGCGCGCCGCATCGGCCTCCTTGTACAGCGTTGGCTTCCAGGTGCGCGGACTGCCGGCGAAGAACTGAATCGCCTCGGCGCCGAGAGCGACGCCGTTGTCGATCGCTTTCCAGACGCCGCCGCTGGCTCTGACGTGCGCTCCTAAATACATGTCTGTGCTCCCCCGCCGGACTTCGGCCGTCGCAGTCACTGAGGCTACTTCGCCACTACGACTGTAGTTTACCGCGCCTGGCGCGGCGGCCAAGTCTCGCCGGCGTCGGTGAACCGGCCGGGCCGCTCGAGCACACCGGTCCGGCGGTCGCAGTTGCGCCGTCGCAGTGCGACCGCGGCATTTTGGCCTGATAATGGTTGAAAGTCGGCGGCGCGACGCATGATAAGGGTGAGGCCTGCTTTCAACCGAAGCAAGGATTGTTGATCATGAGCGATGAGAAGAACACGCCGGAACGGCGAGAGTTTGAACCCGACGCCGTGAAGGGTCGTAACGCGCAGCTCTTCGAGTGCATGAAGTGTGGCGCTACGCTGTCGGCGTCGTCGCGGTTCTGCCAAGTCTGCGGTCACGAACTGAGCGGGGGCGGCTGGGACGATCCCGGCGAGCTGCCCGAATAACATAGTCTCCAAGAGTGGAGCAAGCGACGGGGGCTGGCTGGTGCGAAATCGCACCAGCCAGCCCCCGTCGCTTGCTCCTAACTTCAGCTGAACCCCTCTCGCGTTCGCAGGCGTCTGCACCTTGCCCGATGCCGACGGTGCTGAAGTCCGGCCGCGACACAGCTCGACGTGGCGTCCGTCTGCGTCTCACCCATGCGTACGGCCGCTCTTGAGGAGATCGGCGAACCTCATGTGTCCCCTGGCGACGGCTTCGGCAGCCGCCCAGGACGGCTTGCCAGCAGCGATGGCGCCGCGCAACACGCCAGCGTCACGCACGTCGCGCAGGAGTGTCGCCCCTACCAGCCTGTCATCGCGCAGGACTACCTTGCGGTAGACACCGTGACGCTCGTCGAGGTGGACGACCTCGCGCAGCCCCGCCTCAGGTTGGCTCTTCGTCACGCCGATGGAGGCCAGGGGCACAGCGAAAAGAGTGGTGATGTTCTCGGCCAGTGAACCGGCGAAGGTGCGCTCATCGCCAGCCATGTTGGCGCCCGCAAACGCTCCTTGTTCGGCGGCGTCGATCCAGTTCGCTACGACCTCTACGGCGCCGGTGAGGCGATTGCGGCCCTGGGCGACGTCGCCCGCGGCCCAGATGTTGGGGACATTCGTGCGCAAGGAGTCGTCGACCAGGACGCCGCGGTCGAGGTTGATCTGCTGGCTGTCGATGAACTCCACGTTTGGCGCCACGCCCTTGCCGGCGACCAGCATGTCGCCCTCGAGCTCAGCGCCTGAACCGAGGCGCACACGCCAGCGCGTGCGGCCGCGGGTAACCTCGCTGACGTCGGTACCGAAGAGAAACTCGATCGGCGCGGCGCGTTCGATGTGACCGCGCAGGAGCTCGGCGCACGTCGCGTCGATGTTCTGCGAGAGGATGTGCTGCGAGGAGACGATGCACGTCACCCGCAAGTCGGGACGGGCGATGGCGGCGGCAACCTGCAAGCTCACGAGACCGGCGCCGAGCACGATGGCGTGCTTGGCGTGAGTCGCTCTCTCGCGAATCCTCCGCGCGTCCTCGATGGTGCGCAGGTAACAGATGTCGGCAGCCGCCGCGGGCTCGAGACCGCGCACCTGTTTCGGCGAAGCTCCGGTGGCGATGAGCAGCTTGTCGTAACCCAGCCGTGTGCCGTTGTCGAGAGTGACGCGCTGGGCGGCGGCATCGAGCTCGACTGCGGCCGTGCCGAAGTGGCAGGCGATGTTGCGCTGGCGGTAGAAGTCGGCGTCCGTGAGGTAGAGCTTTGACTCGGGCCAGCTACCGCGCACGTAGTAGGTTGTCAGAACCGGTGAGTACGCGTAACAGGCCTCCTTGGAAACCATGGTGATCGAGCGCTCGCCGCGGCGCGCCTGAAGGGCGCCGACGGCGGCGAGCGCAGCTCCACTGTTACCAAGGATGACAATGCGCTCAGGCATCAGTCTTCGCCCCCGTCCGTCCCACCTCATCCACCAGCCACCATCGGAAAGATCGACACCTCGTCGTCGGGCTGCAAGGTGGTTGCCAAGCCTTGCAGGTAGCGCACGTTGCGTCCGTTGACCAGGAGGATGATCTGATCGTGCAGCTCATCGCCGGCGAAGACGGCGCGCCGGAAGGGCGCGCCGTAGCGCTGCGCGAGCTGCTGGAGCAGCTCGCGCACGTCCCGCGGCGCGCCCTCGATGGGGCGCGCCGTCTCACCCGTGAGGTCGCGGATGGTGGCGAAGTACTTGACGATCATGAGCTCTACCTCGCGAGCCTGGGGCGGGGCGGCCGGTGGCCGCCCCGCCCCAGGCTCGCCTTCTCACAGGGCCAGTTCCTTCAGCTTAGCCTTTGTGGGCACGCCTTGCTCATCCCAACCGCGCAAGGCGTAGTACTCGGGCAGCATCTGGTCGAGGTGACTGACCTCGCCGGCGGACGGGCCCGTCTTGATAGGCTCGCTGAGGAGCCGTTGCGGCAGGGTGTCATCCGCCTTGCTCAGGCCCGCCTTGAGGTTCCAGAGGCGCTCCTGATTCCAGATCCGCGCGCCGATGCGCATGAACTCATCCAGCGTGTAGTCGACGCCGGTCAGGGCGGCGAGCATCTCGGTGAGCTCGGCGCCGCCAATGCCGAAGGTAGCGAAGAGACAAGCGCCGGCTGAATCGAGCGCGGCAGTCAGGTCCTGGAAGGTGATGTCGAGCTGAGCTTTGCCTTCGGTCACGTGCGGATCCATCACGGCGCCGTTCTGCAGCACCTCAATGGCGATCGTGTAGCCGCGGACGTGGCAGCCGCCGCGGTTGCTGGTCGCGTAGTTGAGGCCAATGCCTTGCACGCCGCGCGGATCGTAGGCCGGCATCTCCTGCTTCTTACAGGTCATCGAGTACTCCGGATGACCGTAGCTCTCGGCAAGCCGGTAGGAGCCCTCGGCGAGCTTCGCGCCAAAGCCCTCGTTCTCGCCCACTTGCCGGACCATCTCGACCATGGCGGCCGCGTTGCCAAATGTGAGCTGCACACCGCCCGTGTCCTTGGCCGTGATGATGCCGCGCTCGAAGAGCTCCATGGCACAGGCGATCGTTGCGCCCATCGAGATCGTGTCGATGCCGTACTTGTTGCAGAGGTAGTTCGCCGCCGTAACGGCGTTCAGGTCGTCGATGCCACAGTCGGCGCCGAAGGCCCAGGCGGTCTCGTACTCGGGCCCTTCGCCGTAGCCGGCGTAGGCCGGGCTATCGACCTTGGTCACGCGGCCGCAGCTGATGACGCAACTGAAGCAGCCCTTGGGCCGCACGAGCACTTTTGCGGCCAGCGACTCGCCGCCGATCTTGTCGGCGTTCGGGAAATGGCCGTCCTGGAAGTTGCGCGTCGGCAAGGCTCCCGTCTGGTTGAGGATGTTGACCAGCACGTCGGTCCCGTAGGCCTTCAGGCCGGTGCCACCGACCGGGTGGGCGAGGATCATGTTCCGTGCCTTGATGACGGCGGCCTTGAAGCGTTCGGGATCGGCAACCGTGACGGCGCCGCTCCCGAAGACGGCCACAGCCTTCAGGTTCTTGGCGCCCATGACGGCGCCAACGCCGGTGCGTCCGGCCGCCCGGTGCATCTCATTCATGATGTTGGCGATCGGTGCCTGGCGCTCGCCCGCCGGGCCGATACAGGCGACCTTGGCATCTTCGTCGGTCTCGGCGCGCACGAGATCGGTCGTGTCGTGCGTGTTGTGGCCCCAGATCGCCGACGCGTCGCGAATCTCGACCTCGTCGTCCTTGATCCACAGGTACACGGGTTTGGCCGCCTTGCCCTCGATGATGATCGCGTCGTAGCCGGCGTACTTGACCTCGGGGCCGAACGTGCCGCCTGAGTTAGAGCCGGCGAGCGAGCCGTTCAGCGGTCCCTTGGTCACCACGTCGAAGCGTCCCGCGGACGGAGCGAAAGTGCCGGTGAGAGGGCCGGGGGCGAAGACGAGCTTGTTGCTTGGGCTCAGGGGATCGATCGTGGGATCGACTTCGTTGGAGACGATGCGTCCGCCGAGGCCACGCGCGCCCAAGTAGTCGCGCGCGAGCTGGGGGTCGGTTGCTTCGCGAGTCACCTTTCCCTTGGTCAGGTCGACGCGCAGGATGGTGCCCGTCCAGCCGAACATCTCACCTCACCTCCTGGAAGGCTTCCTTGAACTTCGCCGCGTAAGCCTTCTTGCGCGAGCGGACCTGCTGCTCGTCGTCGACGAACTCAAGCGCTTGCGTGGGACAGAAGGCCACACACTCGGGGGCGCCGCCGCAGTTGTCACACTTGAAGATGCTGCTCGAGGCAGCGTCGTAGCGGGCGTTGCCGAAGGGGCAGGCGATGGTGCACATCTTGCAACGGATGCAGAGCTCGTCGTCCCACTCGACGAGGTTCTCTTGCGTTGTGCTGTAGTGCATGGCGCCGGTGGGGCAAACGGTCACGCAGGCGGCGTCGTCGCACTGCTGACACATCATGGGCACCGAGATGCCCTCGCGCTCCCAGGTGTAGGCCTGAATACGCGAGGCCCCTGGGCGGAACTGGCCCTCGTGCACGAACGAGCAGGCCAGCTCGCAGTTGCGGCAGCCGGTGCACTTGTCCGGGTGGATCATGAGGATCTTGGCCATGGCCCCTCCTCGACCTTGGATGGTGAGTCTGGACGCGTGCGCCGACCACGCCGGCAATACCCGAGCGCTCGCGAGTGGCACGGTCGCACGGCTGCGACGAACCGGGGTACGTTAGGGTGGAGGATGCTGACGAGGGCATTCGTGGTGGCCGTCGGGGCGCGGTGCATCGGCTTCAGTGCGCCAGCCACTCCCTGCCCAGCTGCGTGGAGTTGCGCCACATGTCGGTGTCGTGCGGATGGCCACAGCACCTCCCGTTGCCGCCCCGCACTGTATCGGGCTCCGCGAGGCGTCAGTGGCAGGGTAGCAGATGAGCGGGTCTCCCGTCCATGGAGTGGCCGCCCGGTAGCGGACTTGGTGCCCCCAAAGGAATTCAAAGAATGGCTGCCCACGCCTACAGGTTCGAACGAGGTCCAGCTAGGTCCACCTGACAGGCTCAGGGCCCACGACGGAGCAATCGGCTCGTTGGCAGATCTGTTGGCACGACCCTTTGCTGCAAGGTCGTGATGAACGTGGGCTCTGCCCCGCAGCAACGATAGGGAGGCATGGCTGGGCGCAGTGGTCCCCACATGATCTTTAGCGATCGCGAAGTAGTGAAGGCGAAGACGGAGAGGGTCATCGCATTGGTTTGGGACGGCCCCGGAGGACTCGCCTTCGATCACGGAGACTGGAAGGGGCTGCTTGGGCCCTCTCGACTCGTGAAAGCGCTGGCACTTTGAGCAGCATGGTGCTGCTGATCCCAGGTAGGGAAACTGTCGATACTCTCGCCCTCCTGCGCATGCTCTACGAGCACGTCGTGATCTTACCTTAGGTCGCGTGACCCTGACACGCGCAAGGCCATGAGGGCGGCCGCCTCAACCTATTGGGAAATCGAGGAGCACAAGGATTGGCGCAGGAGACGGAGGTGACACAGGTGACAGCGACCGGAAGAGCTCGCACAGTAATCCCAGTCCAAAACAGACTACCTCGAGCTCTACCTCCGGTCCGAGCCCTAGCCCCAGCACCCATAGAGACGACATAAACTGGTGGCCAAGGGGCGGCCACTCCACGGCTAGCGCTGGCGTCTGGCCATTGCACTTTCACTTTGACTACAGCTTCAAACGGCGGACAGACGGCCAGCACATAGACTCCGCAAGGCTTTGGGT
>Ga0078972_1005318_pt1 | contig 32915 bp, 28 predicted proteins | sample YelNatPaOPGAMG01_FD_67568 | JGI IMG/M metagenome (GOLD analysis project Ga0078972, IMG submission 67568) | Hot spring thermophilic microbial communities from Obsidian Pool, Yellowstone National Park, USA - OP-RAMG-01 (SPADES assembly) (version 2) | ecosystem: Environmental > Aquatic > Thermal... | reverse complement strand
GGGGGGCGGCCCAAACGGGCGCGGGAGCCGCAAGCCGCAGCGACGGTCTACATCCTGCTCGGTTGCGAACATTCCCGCGACGCCGCCGTGCAACTGGCGCAAAAGTACGGCCGGGGTCCGGCCTGCGACCGGGCCCTGGAACGGGTGGGGGAGTTCTGGGCCGGGGTTTTGGAGCAGATCACGGTTTCCACACCCTGCCCGGAGATCGACTTGCTGTTGAACGGCTGGCTGCTTTACCAGACCCTGGCCTGCCGCCTGTGGGCCCGATCCGCGTTTTACCAGGCCGGAGGCGCGTACGGTTTCCGCGATCAGTTGCAGGATGTCCTGGCGCTCCTGCACTCCCGCCCCGACCTGGCGCGGGCGCAGATTCTGCTGCACGCCGCGCATCAATACGAGGAGGGCGATGTGCAGCACTGGTGGCATGAAGAGTTGCGGCGCGGCATCCGCACGCGTTCTTCCGACGACTTTTTGTGGCTGCCCTACAGCGTTTCCCGGTATGTCGAGCATACGGGGGACGACGGCCTGCTTGACGAGGCGGTGCCGTATCTGCACAGTGAACCTTTGCCGGAGGGGGAACATGAGCGATACGAGCCGACCGAGGTCTCCACCACAAGCGGCAGCGTCTTCGAGCACTGCCTGCGGGCCATCGACAGGGCCTTGCAGCGTTTCGGCGAACACGGGCTGCCGCTGATCGGAACCGGCGACTGGAACGACGGCTTCAGCCGTGTCGGCGCCGCCGGCCGCGGCGAGAGCGTGTGGCTCGGCTGGTTCCTCTGTGACGTGCTGGACCGGTTCGCGGCTTTGTGCCGGCGGCGCGGCGACCTCGGGCGGGGGGAACGCTACCGGTGCGCGCGTGAACAACTGGCCCTGTCGCTCGACGAGCACGCCTGGGACGGCCTGTGGTACCGGCGGGCCTTTACCGACGCCGGAACGTGGCTCGGCTCCGTCCACAACGAGGACTGCCGGATCGACGCCATCGCCCAGTCCTGGGCCGTCATCTCCCGGGCGGCGCCGCCGGAGAAGGCCCGGCAGGCGATGCAGTCCTTCGAGCGCGAACTCGTGGACCGGGATCTTTCCGTCGTGCGTCTTTTGACTCCGCCTTTCGACCGCACGGATCCGAGTCCCGGCTACATCCAGGGCTATCCGCCCGGCCTCCGGGAGAACGGCGCCCAGTACACCCACGGGGTCGTCTGGAGCGTTATCGCCTGGTGCCGGCTCGGCTGCGGCGACAAGGCCTGCGAACTGTTCCAGCTGTTGAATCCCCTCAATCACGCGCGTACGACCGGCGAAGCGCGGCGGTACGCCGGTGAACCCTACGCCGTGGCGGCGGACGTCTACACGGTGGAGCCGCACCGGGGGCGCGCCGGCTGGACGTGGTACACCGGCGCCGCGGGATGGATGTACCAGGCCGGGGTGGAGTGGATCCTCGGCCTGCGCCGCCGTGGCCGGCGGCTGTACATCCGTCCGTGCATCCCCGCTGCGTGGCCGGAGTTTTCCGTCAGCTACCGTTTTGGGCGCGCACGCTACCTGATCACGGTGCAAAATCCGTCGCGCCGGCCCAAGGGGGCGGCGACCCTCCGCATTGACGGCCGGGAACCCGCGTTGGCGGAGCGGGACGGGCCGGAGGGTCCTTACGTGGAATTGAACGACGACGGGCAGGTCCACCGGGTGGTTTTGGTTTTATGATGAACCGTTTCGTCAGACCGATCTCCTCCCTCCCCCCGGGGAGGAGTGGCCGGCGGAAAAAAGAGGCGTGGCTCCGGAGCGGGGACACCCCTTGGGAGGGTGTTGGCGCGGATCAAAAGCGCAGCCTGGGATCCAGGGCGTCGCGCAGGCCGTCGCCCAGCAGGTTGAAGCCCAGCACCACCAGCATGATGGCCAGGCCGGGAAAGACCATGACCCAGGGTGCTTCCTGGAGGGCGGACCGGCCTTCGGAGAGCATCGCTCCCCATTCCGGGGTGGGGGGCTGGGCCCCCAGGCCCAGGAAACTCAGGCCGGCGGCGTCGAGGATGGCCGTGCCGATGCTCATGGTGGTCTGTACGATCAAGGGGGCCAGGCAGTTGGGCAGGACGTGGCGGAAGACGATGCGGGGCGTGGAACAGCCGATGACCCGGGCCGCCTCCACGTATTCGGTTTCCTTGACCGAAAGGACGGTGGAACGCACGATGCGGGCATAGCTGGGTATGTAGACGATGCCCACGGCGATCATGGCGTTTTTCAGCGACGGACCGAGCATGGCCGTGATGGCGATGGCCAGGAGCACGCTGGGGAAGGCCAGCATGATGTCCATCACCCGCATCAGGACCAGGTCGAGCCAGCCGCCGTAGAAACCGCTCGCGGTGCCCAGGAGCGTGCCGATCACCAGGGCCAGGCCCACCGAAATCACGCCTATCTCGAGGGAAATACGGGTGCCGAAGATGATCCGGGAGAGGATGTCCCGTCCCTGGGAGTCGGTGCCAAGCCAGTAGGCATGGGAGGGGGGCTGCAGCCGGTTCACGATGTTTCCGGCCAGCGGGTTGTGGGGCGCCAGGACCCCGGCGGTCAGCGCGGTCAGCAGGAGGAGCGCCACGATACCGGCGCCGGCCATGGCCATTTTGTTTCGCCGCAGGCGGAGGAGCAGTTCGAAGCGGGGATTGTCGGCCGCCTGCGGCGCCGACGCCGTCGTAGCCAAAGGGGTTCCCGTGTCCACAGCATTCACCCTTGTTTAATAGCGGATTTTGGGATCGAAATATTTGTAGAGCAGGTCCACCACGAGATTGATAAACACGAACAGGAGGGCGATCACCATCACGCCGCCCTGCACTACCGGGAAGTCCCGGGCCAGGATGGCGTCGTACATCAGGCGCCCCACCCCGGGCCAGGAAAAGATGGTTTCCGTCAGCACCGCGCCGCTCAAAAGGGCGCCGAACTGGAGACCCATCACCGTCAGCACGGGCAGGAAGGCATTTTTCAGGGCGTGCTTGAAGATCACCAGTTTCTCCGTCAGCCCCTTGGCCCTGGCGGTGCGGATGTAATCCTGGTTCAAGACTTCCAGGAGACTCGACCTGGTCATCCGGGCGATGATGGACATCGGGATGGTGGACAGCGCCAGGCCGGGCAGCAGGATGTGTTTCAGGGCGTCGCCGAAAGCCGGAAGGTTGCCCGTCAACAGGCTGTCGAGGAGGTACAGGTGGGTCACGGGCTGCAACTGGATGTCCGTGCTCATGCGGAAGGCGGGGGGCAGCCAGCCCAGGACCACCGCGAAGACCCAGATGAGCATCAGGCCCAGCCAGAAAATGGGCATGGACACGCCCACCAGGGCGCCGACCATGACCGTGTTGTCGAACACGGAATACTGCTTCACCGCCGCTACGGTGCCGGCGCCGACGCCGACCACGATGGCGATGATCATGGCGAAGACGGAGAGTTCAATGGTGGCGGGAAAGCGGCTGAGCAACTCGTCCAGGACGGGGTCCCGGTTGATGATGGACCGCCCCAGGTCGCCGCGCAGGGCGTTGCCCAAAAAGCGCAGGTACTGGACGTAAAGCGGCTGGTCCAGGCCCAGGGAGGAGCGCAGGTCGGCCAGCGACTGGGCCGTGGCCCGCGGTCCCAGGATAACCTGGGCCGGGTCGCCGGGAATCAGGTGGATCAGGATGAAGGCCAGGAAGGATACCCCCAGGAGGACGGGTATCAGGAACAGCAGCCGTTTTACCAGGTATTGCCACATGTCATACTTTCCCTTCGGGGTATACCGGTATGTAGGGGCGGGCGCCGCCGTGGAAGGCGGTGCCCGCATCCGGGTTTACTGGCTTATGTCCACGCCGGCGAAACTTTCCGTGCCGGTGGGGTGGGGAATCAGGTTCTTGACCGTCTTCTTGGCGATGACCGCGTCCTGGGAGTAGACCAGCGGCACCATCGGCTCGTCCTGGTTGATTATGGTTTCGGCCTGCTCGTACAGGGCGGCCCGCTGGGACTGGTCGGACACGGTCTGGGCCTGCTTCAGGAGGTTGTTCACCTGGTCGTTCTGGTAGAAGGAGACGTTGGTGGCGCTGCCCTTGGTGGCGTTGTCCTTGCCCAGGAGCACGTACAGGAAGTCGTCCGGGTCGCCGTTGTCCCCGGTCCAGCCGAGCAGGTACATGTCGTGCTCGCCGTTTTCGCCCTTGGCCAGGTAGGTGGCCCAGTCATAGGTCACGATCTTGGCCTGGATGCCCACCTTGGCCAGGTCGGTCTGGATGGCCTGCGCTATTTCCGTCGGCTGCGGCATGTAGGGCCGGGCCACCGGCATGGCCCACAGCGTGGTGGAGAAGCCGTTCGGGAAGCCCGCTTCCTTCAACAATTCCTTGGCCTTGGCCGGATCGTACGGATACCCCTGCACGTCTTTGTTGAAGCCCCACAGGGTCGGCGGCATGGGGTTGGTCGCCACCTGGCCCAGGCCGGCGTAAAAGGCGTCGGCGATGGCCTTCTTGTCGATGGCGTAGGCGACGGCCTGGCGCACCTTCACGTTGTCAAAGGGCTTGTGCAGGTTGTTCATGGCCAGGTAGCCGACATTGTTGGGCGCCCGCAGCAGGATCTGGAGGTTGGGATCGGCCTTCACGGTCTTGTAGTCGTCGGGGTTCAAGCCGATCATGGCGTCGATGCTGCCCGACTTGAGCGCCATCAGGCGGGCCGAGTTGTCGGGGATGTCCTGGAAGACGACCTGCGAAAGGGCCGGCTTGGGTCCCCAGTAGTTGTCGTTGCGCTTCAGGGTGACCTTCTGGCCCTTCTCCCAACTGACGAAGGTGAACGGCCCCGTGCCGACGGGGTTCTTCATGAAGTCGGCCCCGTACTTCTTGATGGCGGCGGGACTGGCTATGGCGAAGGTGGGCATGGCCAGGTCGGCCAGGAAGGGCGCGAAGGGTTTGGTCAGGACGAATTTGACCGTGTTGTCGTCCACCGCCTGGACGTCGGAAATCACGCCCGGGAAGCCGCCGAACATGGACTCGTAGTAGGCGAAGTTACCGTCGTAACGATAGGGATTGTCCTTCAAGCGCATGCGGTCGAAGTCGAACTTCACCGCCTGGGCGTTGAAGTCGGTGCCGTCCTGGAACTTGACTCCCTGGCGCAGGTGCAGGGTCCAGGTCTTCCCGTCCGGGGAATTGTCCCAGCTGGTGGCCAGCCCCGGCACCAGGTTGGTGTTGGTGGGCGCGTAGTTGAGCAGGGTCTCGAAGATCTGGTGGGTGACGTAAAGGGAATTGCCGTCGGTGACGTTGGCCGGGTCCAGACCCACCACGTCGCTCGACAGGGCGAAGGTGAAGGTCTTGCCCGCGGAGGCGGCCTGCTGCTGGCTCTGGCCGCAGGCCGTCAGGCCGACGAGCATCGTCAGGCTGACCAAAAGGACCAGCACTTTCCACTGGGTGCGCTTTGCATCCATAATCTTCTTCCCGGCCTCTTCCTCCGGAAGCCCTACGGTTTTCCGGGACGGGCCGGGAAATACACCTCCCGTTCTTTTCCATCTCTGGTTTGCTCCGCGTACTTTCAGCCGGCTTTAAACACCCACCTCCTCAAGCCCCGCATCAGACCGTGACTTCCGCTGGTTGGCCGGCCCGCTTTCCTTCCAGCAAGCAGGCGACCAGGTGCCCGTCCCCGGCTTCCGTAAGCGGCGGGACTTCCTCCCGGCAGCGGGGCCGGGCCAGGGGGCAGCGGGGGTGGAAGGCGCAACCGGGCGGTATGCGCATGGCCCCCGGCACGTCCCCCTCGAGAATGATCCGGGCGCGGCGGAGGCGGGGGTCGGGGAGGGGAACGGCGGAGAGGAGGGCCTGGGTATAGGGGTGCCGCGGCGACCGGTACAGTTCCCCCGCCGGGGCCGTCTCCACGACGCGGCCCAGGTACATCACCGCCACCCGGTCGCTGACGTGCTTGACCACCCGCAGGTCGTGCGAGATGAAGACGTAGGTCAGTCCTAACTCCCGCTGCAGGTCCATGAACAGGTTGAGAACCTGGGCCTGGATGGACACGTCCAGGGCCGAGACCGGTTCGTCGCAGACGATCAGTTCCGGTTCCACGGCCAGGGCCCGGGCCAACCCGATGCGCTGCCGCTCGCCGCCCGAGAACTGGTGGGGGTAGTGGCCGCCGTGGTGGGACGGCAGGCCCACCATCTCCATCAACCGCTTGACCCGTCGGGCCCGGTCCGGCCCGGCGGCCAGACCGTGCACCACGAGCGGTTCGGCGATGATCTCGCGGGCGGTGAGGCGCGGATTCAGGGAGGAGTACGGGTCCTGGAAGATGAGCTGCATCTTGCGCCTGAGCGCGCGCATCTCCCGGGGGGGCAGGCGCAGGATGTCCCGGCCCCGGAACAACACCTCCCCGGCGGTCGGTTCGACCAGACGCAGGATGGCCCGCCCGGTGGTGGTCTTGCCGCAGCCGGTCTCGCCCACCACGCCCAGGGTTTCGCCGCGGGGCACCGCGAAGGATACGCTGTCCACCGCCTTGATCCAGGCGACGGGGGCGCGCGAGAACATCCGTCCGTACACGGGAAAATGCTTGCTCAGGTGTCTGACGGTGAGCAGGTCCTCCATCGCCTCGTCACCTCCCGCCGGCCAGGTGGCAGGTCACCCGGTGGCCGGGCGAGATTTCGGTGACCGCCGGCGGGGCGGTGTGGCAGGCGTCCCGGGCCAGTCGGCAGCGCGGGGCGAAGGAGCAGCCGGGGGCGATTTCCCGCAGGTTGGGGGGCAGGCCCTCGATTTGTTCCAACCGGGTGTGCCCGGCCTGGTCCAGGCGCGGTAGCGAGGCCAGAAGGCCCTGCGTGTAAGGGTGGGCCGGCGCCGTGTAGATCTCCTCCACGGTGCCGTATTCCACCGGGCGCCCGGCGTACATCACCAGGACCTGTTCGCACAGTTCCACCACCACGCCCAGGTCGTGCGTGATGAGAATGATGGAGGAGCCCGTTTCGCTCTGGAGCCGGCGCATCAGGTCCAGGATCTGGGCCTGGATGGTGACGTCCAGGGCCGTGGTCGGTTCGTCGGCGATCAGTAGGCGCGGATCGCAGGCCAGGGCCATGGCGATCATGACCCGTTGCCGCATGCCGCCGCTGAGTTGGTGGGGAAAGCGGCCGAGTTGGGCGGCGGGGTCGGGCAGACCCGCGCGGCGCAAGCCATCCACCGCCCGGTCCCGGGCCTCGTTCCGGTTCACCCGGCGGTGCTGCCGGATCACCTCGGTCATCTGTTCGCCGATGGTCAGGACGGGGTTGAGGGAGGTCATGGGGTCCTGAAAGATCATGGAGATCTCGTTGCCGCGCAACCGCCGTATCTCCTCGTCCGGCAGGCCCAGCAGGTCGCGTCCGTCGAAGAAGACCTCGCCGCCGGTGACGCGGGCCGTGTTCCTGGGCAGGAGGCGCATGACCGACAAAACGGTGACGGACTTGCCGGAGCCGGACTCGCCCACGACGCCCAGGGTCCGGCCCCTGCCCAGGGTGAAGTTCACGCCCCGGACGGCGTGAACCCGGCCGTAAACGGTATCGAATACCACCGAAAGATTCCTGACTTCCAGTAAGTCCAAGTGGCCTTCTTTCCTTCCCCGCCGGGACATTGTGAAAATTGTGAAACGATTCTACCACGGGCCCGGTGCCGGTTCAATTTTTTCTCATATTTCCCTCGGGCGGACCGGGTGGAAAGGTTGGATGGCCTGGCGGGCGAGACATTGTGAATTGTCGCACAATCGTCGGGAGGATTTGACGAAAAGGGCCGCGAATACGGCAGTAAACGGCTGTCCTGACGGGGCGCTCCGAGATCCCGGGGGTTGGGCGAACGATGAGGAAATTGGTCAAGAGACTTGGTGGGGCGAGTCTGCACCTCCGCGTTTTTCTCATGACCCTGCTGGCCATTATTCCGGTCCTGGCGGTTATGTTCTATGCCTTCAGGGAAAACCAGCAATTGGCCAACAATTCTGTCTACCAGAAAGATTTGACGGCGGCATACGCCGTGGCCGTGGATGAGGACAACCTGGTCTCCCGGGCCGAAGGATTTCTCTCCGCCCTGGCCGGCCTGGCGCCGGTGAAGGCCATGGACGGTGCCGCCTGCCACGAATTCTTCACGACCCTGCTGAAGAGTTATCCAAACTTCTACAATATCGGTATTGCCGATCTTAGCGGGGACGTGATAGCGAGCGCATTGCCCCACGGCCACGTCAACATATGGCAGAGATCCTTTTTTCAGCATTGCCCTCCGGGTCCACGGTCGACCTGGTGGATGCCAATGGGGTTATATTGGACCGCATGCCGGAGAATTCAAAGTGGATCGGCAAAGAAATTCCATCCGGCTTTTGGTATCTTGTTATGGCCAACAGGGAGGGCACCGCCCGGGATCGCGGTTTGGACGGAATTGACAAGCTCTATGCGTTCGTCCCCTTGGCGAGCGCGAACATGTATGTGATTGTCGGTATACCTGAACAGATAGCCTTTGCCGAAGCCAATAAGGCGATCATCTATGACGTTTCCTACCTGATATTGGTATTTGCCGCCTTCATGATTTTCATCTGGAAAGGCGGCCAATGGGCGATAGTCAGGCCGTTACACGGCCTGGCCTCCACGGCGCGCCGCCTTTCCCACGGGGACTTCACGGCCAGGACCGATCTGGTGTACGCCGGCGACATCGGTCAATTGGCCAGGTCTTTCGATGCCATGGCTGGTTCGCTTGAAACCGAGCACAAGAAGCTCTATGCCATCATTGACGAACTGCCGGCCGCTATTTGGGTACAATCGTCTGACTTGGTCACACGCTTCGCTAACAGGAGGTTCATTGATACCTTTGGCGATCCCGTGGGCAAGAAGTGCTTTGAATTTTTCAATAATTGCAGTTTGTCTTGCGATAATTGCGAGAATATCTTCCGGACGCAAAAGTCAGGAAACTTTGCCCTTACCTTCGCCGATGGCAAAACGTTGGAAGTGTACCAACGACTCTTCCGGGACATGGACGGCAGCCCTTTGGTACTGAAGATGGGTGTGGACGTTACCGAGAAGAGGAAGGCCGAGGAAGAAATGATCCGCCTGGACCGTCTGAACCTGGTGGGAGAGATGGCCGCTACGATCGCCCACGAAATCAGAAACCCCATGACCACGGTTCGCGGTTTCTTGCAGATGCTTGGCGCCAAAGAGGGATGCCACCGATATGCTGATTATTTTCATATCATGATTGAGGAACTGGATAGAGCAAATGCCATTATTACAGAATACCTTTCCTTGACCAGGAAGGCAAAGGTCCCCATGGGTTCCTGCAATCTGAATGAGTTGATAAACCACATCCAGCCTTTGATTGTATCTGATGCTACCGGGTTAGGTTCAACGATCGATATCGATCTTGGCGATATTCCCAATTTATCCGTAAACAAGAAGGAAATTGAACAGTTGTTGCTCAACCTCGTGCGCAACGGACTGGAAGCCATGCCCGCCGGCGGCGTCGTTACGATCAGAACCTTCTGTGAAGGGGATCGCGTTGTACTGGAGGTGCGGGACCAGGGAGGCGGGATCGACCCTGCCGTTGTTGCCAAACTGGGAACCCCGTTTGTCACTACGAAGGAGAAAGGAACCGGTTTGGGTTTGTCGGTCTGTTTTGCCATCGCCGACAAGCATGACGCGCGGATAAGCGTCGATACCGGTCCGAACGGAACGACGTTTCGCGTGACCTTCGCGACCCCGGGGGATACGGAAGTCTGACGTGCGTACACCTGCCGCGACCGTCCGGATTCAATCGGACGCTATCCGTACCCCGGCGAAGCTCTCCCCGCCGGTGGGGTGGGGGAGAAGGCCGGTGACCGTCTTTTTGGCCACGACCACGTCCATGGCGTAGACCAGCGGTACCATCGGCTCGTCCTGGTGGATGAGGACCTGGGCCTGCTCGTACAGGGCCTCGCGCCGGGACTGCTCGGAAACGGTCCGGGCCTGGCGCAGCAGGTCGTTGACGGTGGGGTTTTGGTAGAAGCAGACGTTGGTGGCGGCGCCGCGCACGGCGTTGTCCTTGCCCAGCAGGACGTACAGGAAATCGTCGGGATCGCCGTTGTCGCCGTTCCAGCCCAGCAGGTAGAGGTCGTGCTCGCCGTTTTCGCCCTTTTGCAGGTAGGTGGCCCAGTCGTAGGTCACGATGGCGGCCCGGATACCCACTTTGGCCAGATCACGCTGGATGGCCCGGGCGATGGCCTGCGGCTGGGGCATGTAGGGGCGGGCGGCCGGCATGGTCCACAGGGTGGTGGAGAAGCCGTCCGGGTAGCCCGCCTCACGCAGCAGTTCCCTGGCCTCGGCCGGATCGTAGGGATAGTCCCGGACGTCGTAGTTGTAGCCCCAGATGGCCGGGGGCATGGGGTTGACCGCCACCTGGCCCAGGCCGTCGTAAAAGGTTTTGACCAGGGCGTCCTTGTCGATGGCGTACGCTATGGCCCGGCGTACCCGCACGTCGGTGAAGGGCGCGTGGAGGTTGTTGATGGCCAGGTAGCCGACGTTGTCGCTTTGCCGGAGCAAAACCTGGAGTTCGGGGTTCCTGACCACCGCCGGGTAGTCGGCGGGGTTCAGGCCGGTCATGGCGTCGATACGGCCGGCCTCGAGCGCCTGCAGGCGCGCTTCGTTGTCGGGGATGTCGGAAAAGACCACCCTGGCCAGGCGCGGCAGGGAGCCATGGTAGTCCTCGTTGCGCGCGAGGACTACGGAATGGTCCTTGTACCAACTGACGAAGGAAAAAGGTCCCGTGCCCACGGGATGCTCGTAGAAATCGGGCCCCCAGCGGCGGACGGCCCGGGGGCTGGCCATGGCGAAGGCGGGCATGGCCAGGTCGGCCAGGAAGGGGGCCAGGGGCTTGTTCAGCACAAACCGCACGGTGTGGTCGTCCACGACCTGCACGTCCTTGATCGCGCCCGGGAAACCGCCGAACACGGAGGCGTAGTAGGCGAAGTCGCCCCGGTGGTAAGGGTTGCCGGTCAGGCGCCAGCGGTCGAAATTGAACTTCACCGCCTGGGCGTCGAAGGGGGACCCGTCCTGGAAGCGGACGCCCTGGCGCAAATAGAGCGTCCAGACCAGGCCGTCCTTGGAATTCTGCCAGCCGGTGGCCAGTCCGGCGACGATGGTGGTGTCGGTGGGCGCGTAGTCGAGGAGGGTTTCGAAGATCTGGCGGGTGACGTAAAGGGAATTCCCGTCCGTGACGTTGGCCGGATCGAGGCCCACGACGTCGCTGGACAAAGCGAAGACGAAAGTGTTGCCGGGGGTCGCCACGTAACCACGGCCGCAACCCGCCAGGCTCACCATCGCCGCCAGGCCCAAAAGCCAGGCCAGTGTTTGTCGCGCGCGCCTGCCGCCCATGCCCGTCTTCCCATTCGCTCCGGCCGGGGGAAGCCGGCCGGTGTAAATCTCACATGTATCATTCGGAGAGGTTTCTTGAAATTCCTGCCCCTTTCCTTCCGTTGGTGACGGGCCGGTTCAGGCCAGGTGGCAGGCCACCTGGTGGCCGCCGCCGGCATCCTTCAGCACCGGCACCTCCCGGCGGCAGATGTCCCGGGCCTGGCGGCAGCGGCCGGCGAAGGTGCAGCCCGGCGGCGGGTTGATGGGGCTGGGTATTTCGCCTTCCAGGACGATGCGCGAGCGGGTGGCCTCCACCACCGGGTCGGCCACCGGAACGGCCGACATCAGGGCGATGGTGTAAGGGTGCGCGGGATGGGTGTACAGTTCGTGGCTGGGGGCCGTTTCCACCACCCGCCCGAGGTACATCACGGCCACGCGGTCGCTGATGTACTTGACCATGGACAGGTCGTGGGCGATGAACAGATAGGTCAGACCGAGGCGGTCCTGCAGCCCGCACAGGAGGTTCACCACCTGGGCCTGGATGGACACGTCCAGGGCGGAGATGGGCTCGTCGCAGACGATCACCTCCGGCTCAACGGCCAGGGCCCGGGCGATGCCCGCCCTTTGCCGCTGCCCGCCCGAGAATTCGTGCGGAAACCGCCCGGCATGCTCCGGGTTGAGACCGGCCATCACCAGCAGTTCGGCGATGCGGCCGGCGCGCTCCTTGCCCCGGGCCAGGCCGTGGATGTCCAGGGCCTCGCCCACGATCTCCCCAATGGTCATGCGGGGATTGAGCGAAGCGTAGGGATCCTGGAAGATCATCTGCATGCGGCGGGCCAGCCGGCGGCCCTCCCGGGCCGGGGCGCGGTGCACGTCGCTGCCGGAAAGAAGCACCTGTCCGCCGGTGGGACGGTACAGCCGCACCACGGTGCGGGCCAGGGTGCTCTTGCCGCTGCCGGTCTCCCCCACCAGGCCCAGGGTTTCGCCCCGCCTGACGTACAGGCTGACGCCGTCGACGGCCTTGAGGATCTGGCCGCCGCCGACGCGAAAATATTTCTTCAAGTCATTGATCTCCAGGAGTGTCGTGCCGTGATCGCTCAAAACGTCAACCCGCCCTTCTTCCCGCCTGCAAGAGCCAGCAGGCGGCGCTGTGTTCCGGACCGGCCGGAATCATGCCGGGTTCCTCCTGCGCGCAGATGCGCATGGCCTGGCCGCACCGGGGCCAGAAAGCGCATCCCGGCGGCGGGTTGACCAGGTCGGGGGGGCGGCCGCCAATGGGCGAAAGGGGACGTTTTTCCCGCTCGGTGAGCCGCGGGATGGAGGCGAGGAGGCCCCAGGTGTAGGGGTGGGCCGGGTGGGCGAACAATTCGCGCGTCGGGGCGGATTCGACGATGTGGCCGGCGTACATGACCATGACGCGCTGGGCGAATCCGGCCACCACGGCCAGGTCGTGGGTGATCAGGATAACCGCCGTGTCTTTCTGGCGGCGCAGGTCCTGTAACAGTTCCATGATCTGGGCCTGGATGGTTACGTCCAGGGCGGTGGTCGGTTCGTCGGCGACGAGGAGCTTCGGATGGCAGGCCAGGGCCATGGCGATCATCACCCGCTGGCGCATGCCGCCGGAAAACTCGTGCGGATACTGGGCCAGGCGCCGCTCGGGCTGGTTGATGCCGGTCAGGGTGAACATTTCGACGATGTGGCGGACCATTTGCCCGCGGTCCATGCGCCGGTGCTTGCGGAGCACCTCCATGATCTGGCGGCCCACGGTCATGGTGGGGTTCAGGGAGGTCATCGGGTCCTGGAAGATCATGCTTATGTCCTTGCCCCGGATGTTTTCCATTTCCCGTTCGCTCTTTTTCACCAGGTCCACCCCGTCGAAACGGACGGCGCCGCCGGTGATCCGCCCCTGGGGCTGGGGCAGGAGACGCAGGACGGACAGGGCGGTGACGCTCTTGCCGCAGCCCGACTCGCCGACTACGGCCAGGGCCTCGCCCCGGTCCAGGGAAATGCTCACCCCGCGCACGGCCTGGACCGTTCCGGCGTAGGTGGCGAACTGCACGTGCAGGTCCTTGATTTCAAGTAGTTTCTCCATGGTCAACTCCCTACTTGCGCAGGCGCGGATCCAGGGCGTCCCGCAATCCGTCGCCCAGGAAATTGAAGGCCAGCATGGTCAGGCTGATGAACAGGGCCGGGAAGAAGAGCTGCCAGGGATAGACGGAGAGCGAATCGATCCCGTTGGAGGCCAGGACGCCCCAGGAGGCCATGGGAGCGCTCACGCCCAGTCCCAGGAAGCTCAGAAAGGCCTCCGTGAAAATGGCCTGGGGAACGAGCAGGGTCGCGGTCACGATGATCGGTCCCATGGTGTTGGGGATCAGGTGCCGGGTGAGGATGCGCCAGGTGCCGGCGCCCAGGCCGCGGGCGGCCAGCACGTACTCCTGCTCCTTCAGCGACAGCACCTGTCCCCGCACGACCCGCGCCATGTCCATCCAGTAGGTTATCCCCAGGGCGATCAGAATGGTCTTGAGACCGGGCCCGAGGGTCACCATGAAAAGGAGGACGTAGAGCATGAAGGGAATGCTGTAGAGCACCTCCAGAAGACGCATCATGACGTTGTCCACGCGCCCGCCCGCGAAACCGGAGATCCCCCCGTAAAACACCCCGATGGCCAGGCAGATGACGCTGGTCAAAAGGCCGATCAGGAGGGAGATGCGGCCGCCGTCCCAGACCCGCGTGAACAGGTCGCGTCCCAGGTTGTCGGTGCCGAACCAGTAGGAGGCGTTGGGCCGGACGTTGGTCAGGGAGAGGTTTTGCTGGGCGTAGCCGTGACCGGAAAGGTAGGGCCCCACGACGGCCATCACGGTGATGACGGCGATCAGGGCCAGTCCGGTCATGGCCAGTTTGTGTTTACGCAGGCGGCGCCAGACGTCGCTCCAGTAGCCCACGGCCGGCCTTCCCGTATCCTCCCCGGCGAACTCGGGTACGGTGAGGGGCTGAAACAGGGTCTGGTCGATCACCTTGCGTTGCGCGTCCGCCTCCATGGCGATCGCGGCCTCGTCCCGCTCCACGGGCTACAACTCCTTCCGGTCGACCAGTTTGACCCGCGGATCGAGGATGACGTAGGCCAGGTCGACCAGGAAATTCATGAACATGAGAAAGGCGGCGTAGAAGATGGTCACGCCGAGGATGACCGTGTAGTCGCGGTCGGAGATGCTGGAGACGTAATAGCGGCCCAGGCCCGGAATGCCGAAAATGGTCTCCACCACGAAGCTGCCGGTGAACACGCTGGCCACCAGCGGTCCCAGATAGGTGACGATGGGCGTGACCGCGTTGCGCAAGGCGTGGCGCCAGACCACCGCCCGCTCGGAAAGACCTTTGGAGCGGGCCGTACGCATGTAGTCCTGCTGCAGCACCTCCAGCATGTTGGACCGCATCAGCCGGGCGATGATGGCCGTGGGCAGGGCGGCCAGGGCCAGGGCGGGCATGACCGCCTGCTGCGGGGTGCCCCACATGGCGGCGGGCAGCCAGCCCAGCCAGTAGGCGAAGACGTACATCAAAAGGCCGGCCACGATGAAGTTGGGCACCGAAAAGCCGAAGGTGGAAAGCACCATGGCCAGGTAATCCTGCCAGCCGTTGTGGCGCAGGGCCGAGACGATGCCGGTGGCCAGGCCGACCAGCAGGGCGAAGGACAGGGCCAGGGCGCCCAGGGTGGCGGAAACGGGGAAACCGTCGCGGATGATCCCGTTGACCGTGCGGCCGAAGTATTTGTAGGAGGGACCCAGGTCGCCGTGGACGAGGCTGCCCAGGTAGTCGGCATACTGCTTCCAGACCGGTTCGTTGAGGTGGTAGTGCGCTTCGACGTTGGCCAGAATCTCGGGCGGCAGCTTCCTTTCCGTGGCGAAGGGCCCGCCCGGTATGATGTGCATCATGAAAAAGGTGAGGGTGATGATCACCCAGAGGGCGGCGACCATGGACAGCAGCCGGGTGAGCAGGTACTTGACCAAAGCCCGATTCCTCCCATATCCGACCAGCAGTGATCTTACTGTAAAACGGGGTATGCGGCCCTCCCGCACACCCCGTTTCGGTGTTCGCTTCGCCCGCGGTCTATTTCCCTACGTAGGCCCAGCGGAACTCGGCCTGCACGCCGAAGGGCGGAATGATGACGTCCTTCAGTTCCGGTTTGATCAGCACCGGCTGGGTATAGAAGTAGATGGGCGTTATGGGCATCTGGGTCATCAGGATCTTCTCGGCCTGGTGCATGTCGGCGAAAGCGGCCGGCGTGCCGGCGTCGCTGGTCTTGGCCTTCTGGATCAGGGCGTCGTAATCCGGGTTGCTCCAGCCGGTCTCGTTGTTGCCGCCGCCGGTGACGAACATGTCCATGAAGGTCATCGGGTACATGTAGTCGGGCATCCATCCGGCCCGGGCGACGTCGTAGTTGAGCTTCGACATGTCGTTGAGGTAGGCCTGCCATTCCTCGTTATGCAGGGTGACGTTGATGTTCAGGTTTTTCTGCCACATGGCCTGGATGGCCTCGGCCACTTCCTGGTGGTTGGCCCCCGAGTTGTAGAGGATGCTCAGGGCGGGAAATCCCTTGCCCCCCGGGTAGCCGGCTTCGGCCAGGAGTTTCTGGGCCTGGGCCACGTCTTCCTTGAAGTAGTCGCCGCCGTTTTGCCGGAAGTCGGAGCCGTTGGCGTCGTTGAAGCCGGGCGGGACGAAGGCGAAAGCGGGCGTCTGCTGGGCCTTGGTGACGTCGGTCACGATCTGTTCGCGATTGATGGCCAGGGCCAGGGCCTGGCGTACCCGCGGGTCGTTGAGCGGCTTCTTGGTGACGTTGAAACGATAGAAGTAGGTGGCGGCCTCGGGCATGATCTTGAAGTCGGGATTGTTGCCGGCCTTCAGTTGGGCCACCTGGGCCAGCGGCACGTTGTATTCGAAGTTGAGCTGGCCGTTCTTGAACATGGTGTACTGGGTGTTGTCGTCCTCGACGGTTATGAAATTGAGATTGTCCAGCTTAACGTTGGCGGCGTCCCAGTAGTACGGGTTTTTGACCATCTTGATTTCCTGGTGGGGAACCCAGGACACCATCTTGAACGGCCCGTCGCCCACGTAGTTGGTGGCCGAGGCGGCCCAATCGGCGTGGGCCTTGACCACCTGGCCGTCGATGGGCATCAGGGTCTGGAAGGAGGTCAGACCCAGGAACTGGGGCGCCGGCGCGGTGAGCTGCACCTGCAGGGTATGGTCGTCGACGGCCTTCACGGCCACGCCGGAGGCGTCACCCTTCTTCTCGTTGTAAGCCTCGGCTCCCTTGATGTAGTACAGTTGGTAGGCGTATTCGGAGGCGGTGGCGGGATCCAGGGCCCGCAGCCAGCCGTCCACGAAGTTCTGGGCCGTGACCGGGTCGCCGTTGGACCACTTGGCGTCACTGCGCAGGTGGAAGGTGTAGGTCAGTTTGTCGGGCGAGATGTCCCAACTGGTGGCGATGCCGGGGGAGGGGTTGCCGCTCTTGTCGTAGCGCGTCAGGCCCTCGAAGGCCGCGTTGATGATGGTGGCGTCCGGTAGCCCGGTAGCCTTGGCCGGATCCAGGGTCTGCGGTTCGTCGCCGGGGGCGTAGTTGATGGTCTGGTTCGAGGACGACGAGGCGGTGTTGTTGCCGCCGCAGCCGGCCAGCAGAAGCATGAGGACGGCGAAAAGGCTGGTCGTCAGCAGGAAAAGCTTTTTGCCCTTGGGCACGGTTATCCTTCCTTTCGTGGGAAACTGGCTGGTTCGTCGCAACGGATGCCGTAAGCGGTATGGGCCATGGCAACACTCCCTGGCGAAACGGATGACTGGTCGGCCAAAGGCACGAACGTCGTGCGGCCCAACGGCCTCGTCGGCGGACCCGGCAGTCGCGGCCGGGGCGGGCGCCTCCCGAAACCCCGTGGCGCGACTTCGCTGAATTTTTGCTCATGATTCTACCATGGCACCCGTCGTTGTTCAATTTTTTCTCTTATTTCTCCATCGACGGCCTTTCCTGGAAAGTTTTGGATCACCTCGCTCGAACCGGAACCCACCGGAAGGTGGGTGTGAAAAACGGGGATAACCGATGGACGGACACGGAATCCTCAAAAACCCCTGCGACCATCCTGCGGGCGGGTGCCCGGTCAGGGGCATGGCCGGGGGTCAATTCTCCCGGGGAAAAAGCCGGACAAAAAAAGACGGCTTCCCCGGGGGGGAGCCGTCGCGCACCCGGCCATAGGCCGCAAAAGGCCGCTAGCCGTGGGCCAGACGGTAGTAGTTGCGGGGCCTTCCCACCTTGCCGTAGTTGCGTTCCACCACGATGTCGCCCGTGCTTTCCAGGTAGGCCAGGTAGCGGTGCACGGTCTGGTAGGCCAGGCCGACTCCTTCCGTGATGCGGTCGATGGAAAGGGCCTCCTGGCTATGCCGCAGGAAGTCGGTGATCAGCCGCTGGGTGACCACGCTGATGCCCTTGGTGCTGTAAATTTCCCCCGGCGGGACTTTCTTTTGCAGCGCGGCGATGCGCAGGTTGACCCGGAGGCGGGAGATCAGGTCGGGAGCCTTGATCGGTTTGAGGGCGAAGTCGGTGGCCCCGGCTTCCATCAGGGTGTCGGCCACTTGTTGGCGTTCGTCCACGGTCAGGACCACCAGGGGGACCCAGGGGTCCATCTCCCGCAACCGCCTGACCGTGGTCAGGCCGTCCATGACCGGCATGTGGTAGTCGACCAGCACCAGGTCGGGGCGCGAGCCGGCGAAACGGTCCAGGCCCTGGGCCCCGTTGGCGGCGAACACCGCTTCCCAGCCGGCGAAGGAGCAGATTTCCCCCAGGGTGTAGCAGATATCCGGGTCGTCGTCGATGATCAGGATCCTGGTCACGCGTTTTCCCCCTTTGTATGGTCCGGCGCCGGGTGCGGGCATCCCGGCAGGGTGACGGTCACGGTGGTGCCGCAGTCGGGGCGGCTTTCCACTCCCACGGTTCCGCCGTTGGCGGTTACCACCTGGCGCACGAAGGACAGCCCCAGGCCGGAGGACCCGTCCCGGGTGGTATAGCCGTAGTCCCATATGCGGACCAGGTCGCCGGCGGCGATGCCGCGGCCGTTGTCGGACACTTGCAGGACGACGCGGCCGTGGGCGTCGTTTGCGGCCCGCACCGTAATTTCGCCGGGAGGGCAATCGGCGAAGGCCCCGAGGGCGTTGTCGATGAGGTTGATCAAGGCCCGGACCAAACGGATGAAGTTGACGTGCAGGGCCGGCAGGCCCGGCTCCACGATGAAGCTGACGGCGGCGTCGCCCACCGGGACGTGGGCGCGGACATAGTCGAACAGTTCCTCGACGCTGACCGTCTTGCGCACGTTCTCGTGCAGGATCTCGGAGATCATTTCGCTCAGGCGGTCCACGCTGCCGGCGATGCGCCGGGTATAGGCGCGGATGGTTTCGTCCCCGGTCTGCAGGGCGGCCAGGGAATTGAGGCCGCCGATGGTCATGAGGGGCGTTTTCAAGTCGTGCACCAGGGCGATCATCTCTTTTTCGACCCGGGCCTGGGCGGCCGCAGCGGAAAGGCGCTCCATCTCCAGTTGCCGGCGCTGGTTGTCGCGGATCACCTCCTGGCGGTTGATGCCGAGTGCCGTCAGCCAGGCCACCGAGATGGCCGAGATGAAGAAGGCCAGGAACAGGGAAAACGACACCAGGTCGAGCACCTGGTTGTCGCGCAGGAACCACGCCGCCAGGCGTATGGCGGCGGGCAGGTCGCCGCGGCCGAAACCGAACCGGGCCATGGCCGGGGCCTGGTCCAGCCACAGGAAGGCGAAAAACAGCTGCAGGAGGACCAGGGTGGGAAGGAGGGTGCTGTGGCGCAAAAGGTCCGGGAGGAGGATCAGGGCGACGACCAGGATGAACAGGGGAGCCAGGTAGTCGGACGCCTGCGGGCCGAAGGCGAGGAGAAAAGCGCCGGCCGTCACCGCCGCCGGCATCAGGATTTCCTGCACGAGCGGTTTCCGCAAGGGGAGGCCGACCCCGGCCAGGAGGGCACCCCAATAGAAGGGCAGCATGGTGACGGACCGGAGAAAGACGAAGATGACCGCCGCCCAGATCAGGCGGCCGCTGTCGCCGGAGGAGACGCTTTTTTCCACCAGGTTTTCCACGGTGTCGTAAAGAGGCTGGGACCATCGCCCCAGCCAGACGCCGGCGGTGATGAAAACCACGGCGGCCGGGAGCGGCCAGGGCCAAGGGGTACTTTCAGCGAAAAGCCGAATTGAGAGGGACCTCGATGTCATTGATGTCGGCCACCTCCGTCAGGGGAATGTGTCCAGCCAGGGTCAGGCGGGAGAAGAGACCGTCGTAGTTCCCGCCGCCCGCCACCAGGACGTAGCTGGCCTTGGGGACCAGGTCCCTGATGAACCGGTCGTTGAGCCCGCCTCGCCGGTCCCGGCCGCCCAAATGGACCACGATGAGCGGAATGTCGTGGGCCACCGCGGTGTCGGCCAGTTCCAGGACCCGTTGCTCCTCGGCGGCGGCCGTGGTGCCGATGCTGGCCATGCCGGCCGGGCTTACGCCCACCACGACGATCAGGCTACCCTTTGGGGGGAGATCCTCCCCGGTCGCCTGAAAGAGGTAGGCGTAGTCGAGGTCGAGCTGGTCGCACATCCTGGCCACGATCAGGCCCTCGGCTCCCATTCCCGCCGTGGTGACCACGATGGGCTCCCGGGCGATGGGGAACGGGAGGTTGGGATAGGAGTCCGCGGCCCGGTACGAAGGCGTCGCCGAGGCGACGAGCATCAGGACGAGCGGCGGGATGAGCAGCAGGTATTTGGCCGGTCGCAAATTCGACCCTCCAACCGCCGGGAGCGGGAATTCTCTGTCCGGACAAGGTTTTCTCCGCCGGAGGCCGAATACCTGCCGTTTGGGACGTGAGAGGCGAGAGGTTGGAAGTGGGCTGTGGCACGAAGCGGCGGAACCGGATTTTTTGCCCTGTCGACAGGTTTCGACCCGATCCCGGCCGGGGCGGTGGTATAATCGCCGGGGTGGAATTGATGGATGAAGACCTGCGCCTCCTGGCCGGGCGCATCGAGGAGACCAGGCAACAACTGTACCGGGCCCGCGGCAAGGCCGCCCTGATGGCGGCCAGCCGCAGGATGGACGCGCTCGTCAGCGCATATACGCGCCTGGCCTACGCGCGGGCGTGGGCAGCAGAGGATGCGGGACCACGGGAAGAAGAGGCCCCGCAAGCGTGCCCGCGGCGGCACGGCCTGCCCCCGGGTGGCCGGGGCGGGCCTCCGGACCCGGCGGACCGGCTTTTTCCCGAGGCGGACGCCTGACCGCGGGGTGGGAAAAGGTCAAACCCCGGCCATGACCAGGTGGAATTGGCCGCTGGACAGATGGAAAGGTACCGCGAAGCCCGGACCGGTGACGAGCGGCGTGTCCCGGGCCACGGTCTGGGGTTTCAGGTCCACGTCCAACCCGGCATCCGACAAGTTGACCAGGAAGATGCCGTTGTGCAGGTTCAGGAATTCGGCCACCGAAGACCGCACGAGTTCGTTTACCCAGGTCGACTGTTCTCCGGCGTATTTGTTCCCTATGTGCAGGAACGTTTTTCCGTCGGCCGATATGGCGGTGGCGAGGTTTATGTCGCCGTGGATCTCCTGCCGGACAAACCATTCGGGGCTGAACTGTTCCAGGGGTAGACATTTCCCTATCATAGGACTTTCATCGAGAAATCTGACGATGTTCTTGACAAATAGCACCAGATAGTCTTTGTATATCTTGCGGTGAGGTGATTCCTCCAGCTTGACGAAAGTCTCGATTATTGTCTCGATATCGTCGTGCTCCAGGGCGTTGAACTGTTTATTGTCAAGGCTGTAATCTTTCTTGTATTCTTCCAGGGCGGTTTGCAACTGTTCCAGCGTCATATAACCTTTGTCGATCAGCGCCTGGCCGAGGAGTAACGAGCCTGTCTTCTGGGTGGAAAGCAGTTCCTCCACTTGAATGTTGGTTAAATAGTTCATCTGAACGGCCAACTCGCCAAACTTCTTGTCGACCTGTTTTTGTTTTTCGTGGATTTCGTCAACCTGGGCCGCGTCCATGTAACCGGCGTTTATGGCCAATACGCCCAATTTCAAATGGGTGGAATTCTGTAGGTCGATGGCCTCCCGGAGACGGTCGGAATCGATCAGGCCCTTGTTTAGCAAATAATTGCCAAAATATTGACTGAACATGTCAATCCTCTTTTCACTGAGTTTTCTGACAAAGGTTAAGCGAGGGCCCTTCTGATGATCGCTTCGATCTGGCCGTCTTTCCATGGTTTTTGAACAAATTCGAACGCTCCGGCTTGAATGGCTTCCTTCAGGTGTTTCTGGGTGCCGACCGAGGAAAGCATGACAATTTTGGACTGCCGGTTATACGACTTGATCTCCTCCACGGCCGTGATGCCGTCTTTGGCCGGCATGACGATATCCATGAAAACCAGGTCGGGATTGTTCTCTTTGTATAGCCGTATGGCTGCTTCCCCGTCGGCGGCATCGAGAACCTCGCAGTCGTGGAAGGATTTTTCAATCTCTTCCCTCAATTTCTTTCTTACCAGTAACGAGTCATCACAGATCAGGACCGTTATCTTACCGGCCGGCATCGTCATCACTCCGTTTCCGGGGTATTTCTTTGGCCCGCGGGGTCTGCACCCCGGTTCAGGGCCGTCCGGGTATTTAATCGGCACGGGGACGGGTTTTCTAAAGTGGGGACACCGCGATCTTTTCGGAAAAAGCCGCCGCGCGGCAGGGAATCCGGGTACGGGCGGCGAAAATTCCGGCCGGAGATGGCGACCACCCGGTGGTCGCGTGATTTACGGGAGGGAAACGCCGACATGATCGCTTGCTGCGGGCTGGTCTGCCCGGACTGCCCCGCTTTTCTGGCCACCAAGTACGACGATGACGCCGCCCGGGCCACCACGGCGGCGGTGTGGGCCGAAAAGTACGGGCTTAACGTCAAGCCCGAAGATGTCAATTGCGACGGGTGCCGGGCCGGCGGGAGGCAGGTGCCTTATTGCCGCACCTGCGGGATCAGGGCGTGTTGTGGTGAAAGGGGCCTGGAAAACTGCGCTCTTTGCGGGAAAGGGCCGTGTGATCAGCTGAAGAAGTTTCATGAGCTTTCGCCCGAAGCCGGCGCCGTCTTTGACGAACTCAAGCGGGTGCACGGATAGGTTCAGCCCTTGCCCTTGTTCCCGGCGGGCCTGGCCATCACCAGGGAGCGGGAGCGTTCCGGGAGGGACCGGGCCTGGGACTTCGTGCGCACGCACGGGGGATCCCAATCCGGTTCCAGGTTGCCGATTGACACATGATTGAATCGGTGGTAAGATGGAGGCACAGTAGGGCAAGGAAGTCCCACTTTGCCCAAAGGGATTGGTACTAATAGCGGTGCCGTAAACAGTCGATTTATTGGGTGAATATACTTGAGACAAGAAGGGAAGGTCCAATGAGGCATTCTTTAAATAGGATAACCGAAAACTATTCCAAGGAGGATATCAAGCTACTACATGCTCAATTCGTCGAGCGCGTCGGTAAATCTGGCATAACCGATAAAGAATTAATCGAAGCCACCAGAAAGGCCAGATACGATGTCAGGAGAGCCAATCGTTCCAATAGTGGTTGACACAAATGTATTGGTGCCGTCACTATATCGCAAAACCCATATTTTATCATTTCTGCTTAGTGGTAATCTTTTACTTGTGTGGAACAACTTTATCTATTTTGAGGCATGCAAGATAATTAACCGATTATCTGAATATTATAAATTGAAAAATGCAGGTATTGTAGCAGAGGATGCCTTAACATTCTTGGACCATATTACTTCCAACGGGCGTATGGTTTCTGAAATGCCCGACAAATGGCCGAACGTCATAGTAAATGATCGGTCGGATGACAATTTTCTCTGGGTAGCCGTGACCGGAAAGGCAGAGTACATTGTTTCAGATGATAAATCTCATATATTGACATTGGGAAACTTCTCGGGCATTCCGATAGGGACGCCAGGGGAGTTTTTTTCGTGGGTTCAACAGGTGCATCCGTGGCCCGGGGCGTCTCCATTGCCGTGAACCCCCGTGGCGTAGCTTATGGCCATTTTCCGGCACGATCTTTTTCCGGCCTGTTCAGCCCTTGCCCTTGTTCCCGGCGGGCCTGGCCATCACCAGGGAGCGGGAGCGTTCCGGGAGCGAGGGGCCTTCTTGTTTCTCCTGTTCCGGCACCCGGGCCAGGAAGAGGGCGATCAGGGCGCTGACGGCCGCCATGGCGGCGGCCACCCGGAACATGGGGACGAGGCCCCGGCCCATCAGGAAGCCGAAGAGCGGCGGTCCGGCCGCCACGCCGAAGAAGCGCACGCTGCCGTAGAGGGAGGTTATCAGGCCGCGTTCGTCCGGCCCCACGCTCGAGGTGATCATGGTGTTCAGGCACGGCAGCACCAGCCCGGTCCCGGCTCCGGCCAGGGAAATGAAGACGAAGAAGGTCCAGGTGCGCATCAGGGGCGGGATGGCCAGCAGGTAGAGGGAAACCGCCAGCAGGCCCAGGCCGGCGATTACGAACAGGCGCATCAGGTTGATCTGCCGCTTGATGAAGAAGCCGGTGAGGAACGAGACGCCGCTCATGAAGAGCACCGGCACGGCCAGGGCCGCGCCCCGGAGGATGCCGGTCAGGCTGTAGCGGGACTCCAGGTATTCCGAGAGAAAGAAGAGCACGCCGAAGAGCACCAGCAGGGCCACCAGGCCGGCGGCGAAGGACGCCAGCAGGAAGGCGGTTTTCCTGGCGAATATTTTTTTCAGGGACCCCAGGTACTGTTTCAGACCGGGCGGGTTCTTCAGCGCCTCGGGCTCGCGGGTGAAGAGCCAGATGCCCAGAACCACCGGCAGGATGAACAGGGGAAAGCTGAGCAGGACCGCGTACCAGACGATCAGGCCGATGGCCGACCCCAGGATGGGACTGATGACCTTGCCCAGGCCGTTGGCCGACTCGATGATGCCCAGGGCCTGGCTGCGTTCCTGGCCCTGGAAGAGGTCGCCGGTCAGGGCCATGGCGATGGGAGCGGTACCGGCCGCCCCGGCGCCCTGCAGAATGCGGCCCGCCATCAACCAGGTCGCCGCATGGGAGAAGGACAGCAGGGACGGCAGACCGGCGACCAGCCCGCCCAGGCCGTAAAGGACCAGGGCCGGGATGATCACCGTACGGCGGCCGAACTGGTCGGACAAAAAGCCGGCCACGGGGATGACCACCCCGGCCGGGACGGAAAACAGGGTGATGACCAGGCTGGTCTGGAAGGAGCCGAGTCCCAGGGCCCGGCCCAGGTCCGGCAGCACGGGAATGAGCATGGAGTTGCCCAGCACCATGACGAGGGGCACCCCGGCCAGGGCCAGGAGTTCCAGACGGCCGGTCTTGTCCAAGGGGAACACCGTCCTTGCGGAAGGGTTACCGGTTCCGACCCCCATATTCTTTGCTCGAAAGACGTGGGACCATGCGCGGCAGCGAATGCGGCTTACGGGAAATGACGGTCGACGACCTGGACGAGGTCGTGGCCGTGGACATCCGGGCCTTCGCCGGACCCGGTCGACAGATCCCGCCGCCCCGGCGCCGGGAATTGCTGGCGGCGTACCTGGCCTCGGGCGGCGGCGTGGTGGCGGAGGTGGAAGGGATCACGTCCGGGTTTTTGTTCTGGCACCGCTGGGGCGCGTACGCCTGGCTGGGGCCGGTGGCCGTGGACCCCTCCCGCCGGGGAAACGGCATCGGCAGGCGGATGGTGGAAGAGGCGCAAGGAATGCTGGCCGCCGCCGGAGTCCGGGTGACGGGCTTGGAGACCTGGCCGGAGGAAGGAAGGAACCTCACGTTCTATGCCCGCCTCGCTTTCGGTTGGGACGGCTTCTGCCTGTTGCTGCAACGCGGCGTGCCGCCGGAGGGCGCGCCCATTCCCCCGGTGCCGGTGGAGGATCCGGCCCTGATCCGCCCCGTGGCCGCGGCCGTGCTGCCCGGGTTCGACCCCTCCCTCTGGGTAGGGGCCATGCTTGAGTCGGGCCTGGGCGAACTCTTCGCCGGCCGGGACGGCTGCGTCCTGTGCCAGCGGGGCGGCAGCCGGGAAGGCACGGGCGGCCTGGGGGTGATCCGGCTGCTTCTGGCCGGCCCCGGTGCCCGCCCGAGCCGCACCTCCGAGTTGCTGCAGACCGCCTGCGCCTATTTCCGGGCGGTGGGCGTGCCGGAAGTCGTCCTGCCCCTGCCCGGTGCCGAGCGGCATCGGCTGCCGGAGTTGCTGAAGCAGGGTTGGCGCGTCGCCGGGGCGACCCTGCGGGCGCACTACCCGTCTTCACCCTCTCCCTTCCGGGGAACGGCCCTTTTCAGCCTGATGGGGTGAGGGGGCCCGGGCGATGGAAGTATGGGTGGTGCTCCGCCAACGAAAACTATGGCGAAGGAAGTAAAGGAGGTCTTCTTCGGAGTGAAGCAACTGAAGGACGATGTCTGGTGGGTGGGTGTCAAGGACTGGGAAATCAGGCGTTTCCACGGGGAGGAATATACGACCCACCGCGGGTCCACCTATAACTCCTACCTGGTCCGGGACGAGAAACTGGCCCTGGTGGACACGGTGTGGACGCCCTTCCACGCCGATTTCGTGCAGGAGTTGGAACGGACCGTCGGGCTGGACCGCATCGACCTGGTCGTCATCAACCATACCGAGCAGGATCACGCCGGCAGCCTGGCCTACCTGATGGAAAGGATCCCGGACAAGCCCATCTACTGCACCAAAAACGGGGCCGCGCTGATCAAGGGGCATTTCCACCGCGACTACAACCTGAAGGTGGTGAAGACCGGGGACACCGTCGACCTGGGGCGCAACAAGCTGGTTTTCATCGAGGCGCCCATGCTGCACTGGCCGGACACCATGTTCACCTACGTGGCGGGGGCCAACGTCCTATTGTCCAACGACGCCTTCGGCCAGCACTATGCCTCCCCCTTCTTTTTCAACGACCAGGTGGACCAGGGCGAGTTGTTCCAGGAAGCCATCAAGTATTACGCCAACATCCTCACCCCGTTCTCGAAGCTGGTGCGGGCCAAGATCAAGGAACTGGTGGACATGAAGGTGCCGGTGGAGATGATCGCCCCCAGCCACGGCATCATCTGGCGGGAAAACCCCCTGCAGATCGTGGGCAAGTACGACGAGTGGGCCGCCGATTACCACGAAGGGAGCGTGGTCGTCCTCTACGACACCATGTGGGGAGCGACCCGCAAGCTGGCCTGGGCCATCGCCCGGGGCCTGGAAAAGAAGGGTGTGCCGGTGAAAGTGTTCAACACCGCGCGCTCCGACCACAACGACCTGATCACCGAGGTCTTCAAGGCCAAAGGGGTGGTCGTGGGCAGTTCCACCATCAACCGCGGCATCCTCAGTTCCACGGCCGCCATCCTGGAGACGATCCGCGGCCTGCAGTTCAAGAACAAGGTCGCCGCGAGCTTCGGTTCCTACGGCTGGAGCGGGGAGTCGCCGGGCGTGATCGAGGCCAAACTGCGCGAGGGGGGCTTTGCCATCGCGGTGGAACCCATCAAGGCGCAATGGGATCCGTCCGAACAGGACCTGGCGGCCGGCGAAGCCTTCGGGGAGGCTTTCGCGGGGGCGCTGTAGGGGAGAGCAGCCGTTGGACCGCGGCATCCCTGGTTGCGACCTGGAAGCGGATATGCGGGTTCAGGATGCTTTCGTTCGCGTTGATTTCGTCCCCATGGATAAGTCCGGGGGATTCCGAGGCCGAACCTCGATGGGCTTGCAATGCCCTTTATGCGGTGGCTTGCGCTGCCGCTGTACTGGGAAGCCCTCAGTCGAAGGCACTCGGTCTTGCGATCGGCGTTTGGGAATCGATTTTACATGGCGGCCGGGACCCATCGCCAGGTGGGTGTTGACCTGCCACAACCCGCCTAACCGATTGTCAAAGAACTGGTTTAATTGTAAATCGATGAATGGAAAGTACCAAGCGTTTTTTGGCGGTCTTGGGGGCATCGAACCCCTCGACCGCCGGGCCTTATGTCCCCACGGCCGAAGCGGGAGGCTTTACGGCCCGTCTTGGTGAAACTCCGCAGGTTTGGCTGCGGGTATCCCGGTTCCTTCCCTGCGGCAGCCTGCGGAGACGTCCAAGTCTTCTGCCGGCAGTCCTCACCCCCCAGAGGATATTTTATAAACACGTTTTGGAGGAGAAGATGAATTATATCAATTTAAGAAGATACGGATTGAGTGGTAGATTTGAGCAGGAAGCTGCTTGCTATGAAGGTATGTTCTTGGCAAGGGTTTCTGAACAATATCATTATTTGTACAAAATAATTAGCGAAAAGGGAGAACTTCAGGCAAGCGTTTCCCGAAAACTGGCTTATAATGCAGGCGATAGCATGAGTTTTCCGGCCGTCGGCGATTGGGTGATGATTGACAGGCTGGACGATAATGCCGGTAATGCAATTATTCGCCATATACTCAAACGAAAAAGTGCTTTTGTACGAAAGGCAGCAGGTACATCCAATACAACGCAAATTGTGGCGGCAAATATTGATATAATCTTTATTTGCATGTCATTAAATGCTGATTTTAATCTGCGGCGGTTAGAACGGTATTTGTCGATCGCGTGGGATAGTATGGCAACGCCTGTTATTGTCCTGACAAAATCGGATTTGTGCGATGATTTACAACGAAAGCTAGTTGAACTTGCATCAGTAAGCGTTGGAACAGATGTGATTATATGCTCCTGCATGGAAGAAAGCGGCTATCAAAGCGTTAACTCCTATATTGCCGAAGGTAAAACCATTGCTTTCATCGGTTCTTCAGGAGTTGGCAAGTCAACTTTGATTAACCGCCTTATGGGGAGGGATATTCTTCTTACAAAGGAAATCCGCAAAGATGACGACAGAGGGCGACACGCCACGACACATCGCCAGCTCCTTCTGCTGCCCGGTGGCGGCATAGTGATCGATACGCCAGGTATGAGGGAACTGCAGCTTTATGCCGGTAATCTTCAAAAGGCCTTTGAAGATATTGAGGAACTGGCTTTGAAATGTAAATATAAGGATTGTGCTCACATGACAGAACCAGGTTGCGCGGTCAAAAAAGCTATCGAAGCAGGAGAGCTTTCTGACATTCGTTTCGAGAATTATTTGAAACTGCAAAGAGAAATAGTGTATGAAGGCCTAAATTCTCGTCAGTTGGAACAGGAAAAGATCGACAGGATGTTCGGAAGTAAGGGGGAAATGAAGCGAGCGTTCCGGTATGTAAAAGATAAAAACAATCGATAAGAACTAATTCTGGATACGAAAAATTCTTTTATGAAGGGTTCATTCCTAAAAATCCAGAATGCATGATGATAGCCTTCTCCAATCAGTGCTGGATAAGGCGCTGCTTGGCGGTGAACTCAATGGCCAACGCCGCCCCTCCCCCCTTCGGGTCCGACGCCTCCCCAGGTGCCGGGGGCCCTCGGTTTGTGCCGCCCGCGGTTGACTAACCCTTCCAAGAGCGGTAAGATTATAGCTGGCCGCAAGCCCGCTGTTTCGTCATGATTCGTCGTTGAAAGGAAGAAAATCAATGATCACGGAGAAGGACGTCGACCACGTGGCCCTTTTGGGCCGTCTCAAGCTGACGGACGAGGAGAGGAGACTCTACACCGGGCAGTTGAACAACATCCTGGAGCACTTCGAACGGCTGAAAGAGTTGGACACGGAGGACGTTCCTCCCACCGCCCACGTCCTGCCTCTTTCCAACGTGTTCCGGGCCGACCGGACGGGGCCGGACCTCGCTCCGGAGGACGTGCTGGCCGGGGCCCCGGAGCGGGACGGGCAGTATTTCAAAGTACCGCGCATCGTCTAAAGGGGGGCATGGTTAAGCTGCTGTATCAAAAGAATATTGCCGAGTTGCACGAACTGCTGGTCCGCCGCGAAGTGAGCGCGGTGGAGATCACTCGTTCGGTGCTGGACCGGATCGACCGGGTGGACGGAAAAATCAAGGCCTATGTGACCGTCACGCGCGAACAGGCCCTCGCGGCCGCGCAAGCCGCGGACCAAAGACTGGCCGCGGGGGAGGCGACCGGCCCCCTGACCGGCATTCCGATGGCCCTGAAGGACAACATGTGCACCAGGGGCGTCCCCACCACCTGTTCTTCCCGCATCCTGGCGAATTTCGTGCCGCCGTACGACGCGACGGTGGTGGAAAGGCTGGCCGGGGCGGGGGCGGTGATGGTCGGCAAGACCAACCTGGACGAGTTCGCCATGGGCTCCTCCACGGAGAACTCGGCTTTTTTCACCACCTCCAACCCCTGGAACCCGGAGACGGTGCCGGGGGGATCCTCGGGCGGCTCGGCGGCGGCCGTGGCGGCCGGCGAGGCGGTATTCGCCCTGGGCTCGGACACGGGCGGTTCCATCCGCCAGCCCGCTTCCTTTTGCGGCGTGGTGGGTATGAAACCCACCTACGGGCTGGTGTCCCGTTACGGCCTGGTGGCTTTCGCCTCCTCCCTGGATCAGATCGGTCCCCTGACAAAGACCGTGACCGACTGCGCCCTGGTTCTGCAGGCCATCGCCGGGCCGGACGAACGTGACTCGACCTGCGCCCCGGATCCCGTTCCCGCTTTCGCGTCCGCCCTGACCGGCGACGTGCGGGGGATCCGCGTCGGCGTGCCCGGGGAGTACTTCGGGGAGGGGGTGGATCCCCGGGTGGCCGGCGCGGTGCAGGCGGCCATCGACCTTTTGGCGGCCATGGGGGCGGAGGTGGAGGAAACCAGCCTGCCCCACACGTCCTACGCCCTGCCGGTCTACTACCTGATCGCCCCGGCGGAGGCCAGTTCCAACCTGGCGCGCTACGACGGGGTGCGTTACGGCTACCGCACGCCGGCATCCGACGACGTGGTGGACATGTTCATGAAGAGCCGCAGCGAGGGTTTCGGGGCCGAGGTGAAGAGGAGGATCATGCTGGGTACATACGCCCTTTCCGCCGGTTACTACGACGCTTACTATCTGAAGGCCTTGAAGGTGCGCACCCTGATCAAGCGGGATTTCGACCGGGCCTTTTCGCGTTACGACGTCCTGGTCACCCCGACATCGCCCACCCTGCCCTTTAGAAAGGGCGAGCGGACCATGGACCCGGTGGCCATGTACATGTCGGACCTGTGCACTCTGGCCGCGCCGCTGGCCGGTATCCCCGCCCTCTCCCTGACCTGCGGTTTTGTCGACGACCTGCCCGTGGGCCTGCAGTTGATGGGGCCGCCCTTCGGAGAACGGACCATCCTGCGGGTGGCGCACGCGTACGAACAAAAGGCGGGCCACTGGCGCCGCCGGGCGGAAGGGGCGTGGGAACAATGAGCACGGAGTACGAAACGGTGATCGGACTGGAAGTGCATGTCGAACTGAAGACCAAAAGCAAGGTCTTCTGCCATTCCACCACCGAGTTCGGCGGGGATCCCAACAGTCACGTCTGCCCGGTGTGCCTGGGCCTGCCCGGGGTGCTCCCGGTGGTCAACCGCCAGGTGGTGGAGTGGGCCATTCTGCTGGGTTTGGCCCTCAACTGCCGGATCGCTTCCTTTTCCAAGTTCGACCGGAAGAATTACTACTACCCGGATATGCCGAAGAACTACCAGATCTCCCAGTACGACCTGCCCATCTGCCTGGGCGGACATCTGGACGTCGAGGTGGACGGGACCAGGAAGCGCATCGGTATCACCCGCCTGCACATGGAGGAGGACACGGGCAAGCTGGTGCACCAGGGGACCATCACCACCACCCCTTATTCCCTCGTGGACTACAACCGGGCCGGGGTGCCGCTTCTGGAGATCGTCTCGGAACCGGACATCTCCTCGCCGGCCGAGGCCCGGGCCTACGCCGAGAAACTGCGCCAGATCATCGTCTACACCGGCGTCTCGGACGGCCGGATGGAGGAAGGGTCCCTGCGCTGCGACGCCAACGTCTCGGTGCGGCCGCGGGGGGCGACGCAACTGGGCACCAAGACCGAGATCAAGAACATGAACTCCTTCCGGGCGCTGCAGCGGGCCCTGACCTACGAGGTGGAACGCCAGATCGAAGTGCTGGAGGACGGCGGCAGGATCGTGCAGGAAACCCGCGCCTGGGACGAGGGGCAGGGCGTCACCCTGTCCCTGCGGACCAAGGAAGAGGCGCACGACTACCGCTACTTCCCGGAACCGGACCTGGTGCCCCTGGTCATCGACCCGGCCTGGGTGGAGGAGATCCGCTCCCGCCTGCCGGAGATGCCCGGCGCGCGGGCGGCCCGTTACGTCGAGCAACTGGGTCTTTCCGCTTACGACGCCGGGGTGCTGACCGCGGAGAAAGCCCTGGCCGACTACTTCGAGGATTGCCTGGCCCTCTACCCGGAGGCCAAGGCGGTGGCCAACTGGATCATGGGGGATCTCTCGCGTCTCTTGAACGCCGCCGGCCAGAGTGTGGACCGGAGCCGGGTGACCCCCGAACGGCTGGCGGGATTGTTGCGCCTGATCGACCAGGGTACCGTGAGCGGCAAGATGGCCAAGGAAGTGCTGGAGGTCATGTTCGCCTCCGGGGCCGAAGCCGCCCAGGTGGTGAAGGAAAGGGGCCTTTCCCAGATCTCCGACGAGGGGGCGCTCCTGGACGTCATTCGCCGGGTGCTGGCCGAGAACGGGAAGGTGGTGGCCGACTTCCGCTCCGGCAAGGACAGGGCGCTGGGCTTCCTGGTGGGCCAGGTGATGAAGAAAACCCGGGGCCAGGCCAACCCGGACGCGGTCAACCGGCTGCTGCGGGAGGCGCTGCGGGAGCAGGGCTGACGGCGGCCGGAAAGAGCGATCGGGAACATCGGGAAGGCGGGCCGCCGCAACCGTGCGGGCCCGCCTTCGGCATCCAATGCCGCCAGGAGGGGTGCCGGCCGGGCCCGGGTTCAGGGGGATCAAAGCGTGGTCCGAAACCGGACGCCGATCACCTCGGCCCCTATGTCGGCCACGAACTATTCCAGGCCCGATGACGAACTACCGGGATCTTGCCTGCGGGTCGTTCCTCGTGGCATTCTTGCTGTGTGGAACCGCCCTACCAGGAACTCCGCGGAGGCGAACCGACAAAGTGTCCATACTGCCGTATACGGGTACCAAAAAGACACCGCTCCGACACCGAAGCGCTTCTTGCTTGAGGCGGCACGGGCGCTTGTCGACGGGCAACTACAGGGTTGCGGCGCCCAGACCACTGTCCTCGGAGGGTTTTCCGGTTCCCATAGACCGCAGTGCCCTGATCGAGATCTGTCGGACTTACAAGATATCGAGGCTGTCCCTGTTTGGCTCCGTCGTCCGGGACGACTTCAATCCAGTCCGGAGCGATGTCGACGTGCTGGTAGAACTGTCGCCCAACACCCCGGTGCGGGGTCTCGGTCTCACCGGAGGGCTGGGCGTACTCTCGCTGAAGGAAGAACTCGAAAAAATGTTCCGCAGAAAGGTAGACCTGGTGCGCGGGGAAGAGCTGAACCCTTATATAAGGGACGATGTCTTGCGGAGTTCGGTAGTGATCTGCGAGTCTTCGTGTGAAGGGGGCGTGGGGTTGTAGCAGCAAATGATTTTGCCAATCAGTAATATGTATAGGCATTGACCGGCGGACAATATTCTGATATAATTAACTATCATGGAAAAGATGTTCAGTGCAGGAGAGGCGGCCAA
>Ga0078972_1005317_pt1 | contig 32915 bp, 34 predicted proteins | sample YelNatPaOPGAMG01_FD_67568 | JGI IMG/M metagenome (GOLD analysis project Ga0078972, IMG submission 67568) | Hot spring thermophilic microbial communities from Obsidian Pool, Yellowstone National Park, USA - OP-RAMG-01 (SPADES assembly) (version 2) | ecosystem: Environmental > Aquatic > Thermal... | reverse complement strand
TTGACTTCATAAGAAATAAAAAAAAGATGCTGAATGTAGCGAGAGAAAGGAGGTAAAGAGCAAGAAAATGGCCAAAGTATCGCTTTTCTACGTGTCCTTTCATCCTTCGATAGATTATCCACGAGACAAGAATAAAAGACGCCAAAACCCCTTCGAGCCTTGTTAGAAGTGCAAGTATTTGAAAAAGGGAAGCGAGTAGAAGGAGTAAGAATTTTTTCTCCGTGAATGCGGTTACTGCCAAGTAGAGGCCGGAAAAGAAAAAGAACCAAAATAACGGTTCTCTCAGCACATCAGAAGAATACTCTACAACCCTTGGCGAGATGGCATAAAGAAACGACGTAACCAACCCGAATCTATCATTTATTAGTCTTCTTGTAAGCAAGTATAGGGGCAAAATACTCAGCGTTCCGAAAAGGACGGATACGATCCTACCAGATGTTTCCCAATCTGAAAAAACCTTTTGAAAAGCAAGGATGAATACGGGATAAAGATTGAAGTAAAGTATATCTTTTAATCTATCAAAATTGCCTGATGCGAGTTGCCTCGCTTGTTCTACATAGGTTACCCCGTCCGCTGCGATCACTTCGGCCCGAATTAGACTAAGAATCCTAATCCCAAAGCCAAGAGTAATTATTAAGCAAATAAGATTTCGTCTTTGCGTATCCATCCCGTGGGAAGAGGAAAGCTACAGAAGAATCCCAGAAGCTCTTACCACTTTTTCGATTAAATCCCTTATCTCTTTCCTTCTGATAAAATTCCAAATAGTTGAAACGTGCCAGTCAAACCTCAGGTGATTGGAGAGATATTCTGCAAAACCGTCCCTTTCGACCACCTCGAAGAGGTCTTCTATCTGTTCATCAGGGAGGGACGACCAGATTTTTCGGACTAATAGACCTTTTCTTATTTCCCCTCCTATTTTGGCTTTCCAGCCCTTCTCATACGAGGCAAGGACTTTTGCGCTCATGTCTCCCTTCTTAAATGCCTTTAATAAAGTCTCTGTAGCCACTTTCGAAGCGATTAGCCCGTAGTATATCCCCCCTCCAGTTGTGGTTTTAACCTGACCAGCACACTCACCAATGGAGATTACTCTGTCAGAAAACGTATTGGATACGAGATCCTGGGCAATAGGTCTTAATTTAGCGTTTGGGGAAGCCCCCCTAAGAAGCCTGTTGGACAGGGCGCTAAAATTCTGACTTGCATCTTCTTCTGTCATTAGCCCGACCCGGATCTTATTTCCGCTCTCGGGAACGAGCCATCCGAATCCTCCCTTTGACACAATAGAACCAGTTATTATCGAAACGCTTCCGTCGTTACGTAGTTCTGCAGTAGCGTGGACTCCCATAACAAAATGCCGCGGATATCCCATGCCGATTAATCTTGCAAATTTGGTTTCTACGCCTGTAGCTAATATCACAGTTAATGCGCAATACCTCACGGATTCCTTGGAGGAGCGATCTTCTATTTTTACCTCCACGTGCTTTTTTTTAACTTCAACGGTTTTTACCTCGGAATTTAGAATTACCTTTGCCCCGTTTTTCAACGCAGAGTTCAGTAGAATAATATCAAACTTTTCCCTGTCTATGACATACGCTATCGGGGACCCAGAGTGGTAAAGTATAGAGCGACAGGAAGGCGAAAGGAATCGAACTGTCCTTATTTCATTTAAGATCGAATCCTTCGGAAGGGACATACTTTCGAAAAGCTCAGTGCCCACGACCCCAGTGCAAACTACATCGTGGCCGATCTTCTCTTTACGGTCGATGGCGAGAACCTCTAACCCTTCTTTCGCCAAAATACTGGCAGTATAAAGTCCGACCGGACCAGCTCCAACTATCAAGACATCGTACACTTTTCTTCTCATGTTTGTGTGCCGCAAGACCATATGATATTGGAAGCCACTTCTACAGTCAAGGAAAAATCTCTTTCGGGTTAGGACATAGTATCCAGGGTAAGAGTAAACCGTGGAACAAAAGATATGCCTGGCAGGATAAGAGGAGAAAAGATCTCTCTCGGATCAGCGACCTTAGTCTTTTTTTCAACCTTCTCCTTACCAGCTTCTTTCCCCGACATTCCCACCGACCCAAAATTGTAATGAGAAAGGACAGAAGAATAAGTTTCAGATCGGTGAAAAAAGACCTACTCCTTATATAGAGTAGATCGTACTTCACCTTATGCTTGGGCGGAGTATCATATTGTCCGAAGACTTGGGCTAAACCAGTAAGGCCTGGTTTTACGAGGAGTCTTTTCTTAAAATTCGGGACCGTGCGGCAGAATTCATCCAGAAGCTCCGGTCTTTCTGGTCGAGGTCCGACAAAGCTCATACGCCCAATGAGAATGTTTAGAAGTTGTGGAAGCTCATCCATTGCGGTAGCCCGTAAAAGTCGACCCACTTTTGTTGTCCTCTCATCGTTTTCTGATGCCCAAACGGGTCCAGTTTTCCTTTCTGCGTGCTTGTTCATGGATCTGAATTTTATGATGTTGAAGAGTTTCCCATCCTTACCCACCCTCGTCTGACTATAAAATACGGGCCTTCCGTCTTCTATCCAGATGGCCAGAGATATGATGAGCCATAGAGGCGAAGAAACTACAAGGCCAGTCAAAGATAAGGTAACATCGAATAGTCTTTTCAATTTACTTTCCCTTACGCTTACATCAGTAGAGTAAAGCGACATTTACCTCAAGTGTCCTGTACTTTTACATAAAGAGCATAGATCTTTTCAAGCATTTTTGAAAGACTGAACTCAGTTTTCACCCTTTCTAAAGCATTCTTCCCAAACTTTTCCCTGAGTTCCGCATTCTCTAACAAGTAGTTTATCGCGTCTGACAGGGCGGAGGAATCCTTTGGTTTCACGGTAAGCCCGGTCTCGCCATGTCTACTCACAAAGGGCACGCCGGTCGGTAAACTGGTATTTATCACAGGCTTCCCGCAGGCCATGGCCTCAAGCTGAACGATCCCGAAAGCCTCAGCTTTTTCCACTGATGGAAGGACAAATACGTCACAGCTGTGGTAATAGGCAGGCAATTCGTCCTCGGAAACCGCTCCCAAGAAAACAACCTTTTCGCCCAACCCGAGCTCCCTCGCCCTGAGAGTCAGCTTTTTCATTAAAGGACCTTTTCCCACAATGAGCAATTTGGCCTTCACGCCACTCATGGCCTCGATAAGATATTCCAGTCCCTTATAATACACGAGCCTGCCGACAGTAAGTACAATGCGAGGACCGTAGCGTTCTTTTATAAGCTTTACATTTTTCCTCGTGCCGGGGGTCAATTCGTACTTACCTTGATCGATCCCTATCGGGATGACCTCGCACTTACTTTTGTGCTTTTGCAGTTGGGGGGTGTGAATAAGCTGATTTGGCGATGTCACTACAATTGCCGAAATTCGGTCCAATAATCTGAGTAGCATTTTCTTGTAAAAACGTGAAAGGAATCTGTGTCTTACAATTTCACTGTGCCACGAGGCTATTGTCTTGGCCTTCGGTTTAGACAGTAGGAACGAAAGTTCTCCTATCGGAAAAGGCACGTGTAAGTGAATTATATCTGTGTCCCTTGCCATTTTTAAGAAATGGACTATGAAGTCAGGAGAGAGGGGCATCGATCTAAAGATCCCTAGGCTACTCGCACGAAAAACGTCTACACCGTTAATTTTTTGATTGAGATAGAACCCTCTTGGCTGACACACGAGAACCCTCATGTGAACTCTGTCTTTTAAACCTTCCGCGATTGACTGGACCACTTTCTCTACCCCACCAACCCACGGATAGTAAAGTTTATTAACCTGTAAGACTCTCATGATTTACGATTAGATGCTTCAACTTCTACACTTTCTCTTACATACCCGTAATTGTAACAACGAAAAACATTTTACCACACAAAAAAGAGGAGCAGCATTTTTCTTCGGAAGTATCTCCAGCTCCGTGATGGAAAACATAAATGGCTCACCTTAAACGGTGTTATTGAAGCAAGCTGTACTGCATCCCATTTTTGTGGACACTTTTTAAGGTTTCAATTTGTAGAGGTCTATGCAACATTTTTTCCCCTTCCTTATATTTTCTCTGGCTTCTTCAAGACTCCCAAACTCATTAAGCCATATTAGTTCTTCTTTAATTGTCCGTATTACCCTCTCTGTTTCTGCATTGCCTTTCGGATTATCATAAGGGGTAAATATTTGTTTAATTCCAAGCAATGCCATGTCCCTCATAAAGGATGTTGAAGTTGGCTGACTGCCATTTTTAGACTCCTACTCCCTAAGGACAAATTCCAGTTGATATCTATTCCCCATATCTGTTTCGGGCTTACAGCTTGGGGTTTTCTCTGACTTGCTTTTCTTTTTGCCTTATGTACTCGCAAGGAGTCCTTTTTCCTTCACGATTTTCCTTTTAGTCTTATCGCTCATTATCTCAGTTATTGTAATTTTCCCTTTCTATCTTTTCCCTAACAGGTCTTCCGTCTATCTCTGCTTTGTAAGAATTATCGTCTGCTTGTTACCTCCATCAAGAAATTTATCCCTTAAGCGATAATAAAGAACCTGGATAATTTTGCGCTCTCTGCAAATTTAAGCTACAGACTTAACTCCCTTTTAGTCCTTTTAAAAACTATTGCCATCTTTTTTTTCTTTTGACCATTTCCTTTGTTTTATTTATCCAATCCTCTTTTATGCAGAAAGTTTAACCTCTACAAATTGCCTGTGTCCACTTTCTCAAGGGTTGAGTATAGCCCTACCAGGTCCTTACTGCTCATGGAAAGTATCTTCATGGTCTTAAACCTTGTTATCCCTCGCTTAACTGGTTTTCTTTTCCGAAATCTTCTTAACCTGAATAGCCTGAAAGCCTTCTTTATCCACTCACTATCAGGATAAAAGTTCCAGAGATCCCTTCTTGCTTCTTCAAATGTCCTGAATTTTTTACATGGCATTGTACAATTTACCCTCAAGTTCCGACTAATCCGATTAGCTCTATACTACCAGACCCACAATTAGGATGTCAAAGAGCTCTCTCCTTCGGAGTAAAATTTTTCTGTAATATACTCCTCTATTACTACGATCAAAATGATCAGATCTTTTAGAGACCAATGAGGAAACAGGACCTCTTAAAAAAGGATTACTTTTCACGAGGCACGATTTATTGACATAGGTAATTCCCAGACCTCGCCCATTTACTTTCGGAACTTTTGATCCCGTTTGATGGAAGTATATTAGTATCCCTTTTATGTCTTTCGGCTCTACCTCCTCGATCAGTATCTTTTCCATCTTTTATTATCCCCTAATTTTCTTGGAGGATAGTCTACCATCGTGACATTTCAAAATAGTAACCACAATCAAGCCAAAAAGATGGAAAGTCCCGCTAACTTATGTTAAGTTGATTGTCAAATCTTTTGTAGGAGGGAATATGGAGAGTCTAACCATATCTGATGTTCTCAACTTCGCTGTGAGAATAGAGGAAATTGGGGAACTGTTTTACAGAAAGGCAGCATTGATAGTTAGTGGGCCGGAGGAGGTTACCCTCTTTCACAGGTTAGCAGAAGAGGAGATAAGACATAAAGAAATATTTAAGGAGATGCTAAAAAAAGCAGGCGGAGCGATTCCACCCGAAAGTTACCCGGGAGAGTATTTCAAGTACCTCCGTGGCTTCATAGATGGGAAAGTGATCTTCAAAGAGGGGGTAAAAGATCTGATAGAGGAAATAAAAGATACTAAGTCAGCCTTGGATTTTGCTATACAGAGGGAGCTTGATTCGATCCTTTTCTACCATGAAATAAGGGAATTGGTTTTAGAAACTCAGAAGAAAATGGTAAATGAGATAATAAGGGAGGAGCGGAAGCATTTTGAAATACTTTCCCAGATAAGGAAGAAATATGATCAGTGAGCTTCCCTTCTCCTTATCCGTCTTATTATCTCTGATGTGGAGTGGGCCTTCTCGTCTCCCACTATAGCAACCCTCCCCCCATAAGAGAGAACAATCTCCCTTTCTGGAACAGTATCTTCTCTGTAGTCGGTCCCTTTCGCATGAATGTGAGGTTTAAGGAGCCTCAGAAGATTTTCCACAGAAGGTTCTGAAAAAAGGGTAACGTAATCAACGTAGCTAATCGAGGCAACTATCTCTGCCCTTTCCGTATCTGGTGTGATAACCTCTTTACGCTTCTTGAGGCTTAAGAGAGAAGAATCGTCGTTTATAGCTACGATTAGGATATCTCCAAGCTCCTTTGCCGCTTTTAAATATCTCACGTGACCTACGTGAATTATGTCAAAACAACCATTTCCGAAAACGATTATTTTACCTTTCTCTCTCTCTTTATCTACGATCTTCTTAAGTTCGAGGTGATCGAGTACTATCCTTCCCATAGTTCCTTATCACTTCTTTCAGCTCTTCCCGTGATGCTGTGGCCGTCCCCCTTTTCATTACCACAATCCCTGCTGCAAAATTAGCGATCTTTGCCGCAGAATAAAAATCAGCACCTGATGCCAAAGAAAGTGCCAGCGCGGCGCATACTGTGTCCCCAGCACCTGTTACATCTGTCACTTCGTCTTTGCCAGATATTGGAATGTGATGTACCTCCCCATCCCCTGTGAAAAGGGTCATACCCATATTCCCCCTCGTTATCAAGAGGGCTTTCAAGTTAAGCATTTTCATAATTTTCTTTCCCATGACTTCTACGTTCAAATTCTTTCTATTCTTCAAAAGTTCCTGCGCTTCCTGTTCGTTGGGAGTAATGATCGTGAAGCCACTAAAAAGAGAAAGATTGTACCTCGAATCTCCAACCACAAGGGCATCCTTCGCATAACTTCTCATCACTTCTATAACCTTTCTATCCACAACGCCGTGACCGTAATCGGAGACGATAAACCCGTCTACTTTATCCTTCATATTTCGTAGGCACTCTATGATCTTTTCTCTTGTCGTCCTTGAAGGGGGGTTCTCTTCTATCTTGTCGATCCTAATTATCTGTTGTTTTGAAGTGTGAGTATCTCCTGCGAGAATTCTCGTTTTGGTAGTCGTCGTTCTGTTATCCCGCAAAAGTCCTTCAAAATCAACCTTCCCCGATTTGCAAAAGTAATCGATCAATCTATCACCAATTTCGTCCCCCCCTATTATACCTACGGGGTATACATAAGCTCCTAAGGCGACAAGGTTACTTATAGTATTGCCCGCACTACCAGGGAAGAGCTTTTCGTCCTCATACCTCACGACAACGACAGGCGCCTCTCTTGAAAGTCTGTAAGGACGGCCAAAAATAAAAATATCCGCTATTATGTCTCCGACAACGCAGATTTTTTTTCCTTCAAATCGATCCACAACCCGGACGAGATCTTCCATGCCCTATAAACTCCCTTATCTTTTCAAAGACCATTTTCGGCTCTATTTTTCTCATACATTCCTGTCCTCTTTTACAATCCTTTTTGTTACAAGGACTACACGGAACATGGGAATTGATGACAGTAGTCACCGAGGATGGGTACCTCGTATACGTTTCATCCATGGGTCCGGCAATGACAAAAGTTGGCACACACAAGGAGGATCCTATGTGTCGGGGTCCTGTGTCATTGCTGACCAAAAATGAGGCTTTTGAAATGCAAACTTTCAGATCCCTCAAATTGAGGTATTTTATTTCTATAAGATCCCTTTTTCTCGCCATATCTTTTATCCTTTCTGCTTTCTCTCGTTCATCGCCATCGGGCAAAATGTAGATCTGAATCCCCATTTCATCTGCTATAATGTCAGCAAGCTCAGCATAATATTCCTCTGGCCAGCATTTTGATGGGCCGTACTTTGCTCCTACTGTGAATACGCAGTACGGTGGGACTATTTCACCGTATGCGTCCGAAAAACACCTCTCCTCATCCTCCGTAACAGCCAAAAAAGGAGCATTTGCCATCCTCTTTATCCCAAGGAAGTCCGCTATCCTCAAGTAATGCTCTACTGTTGGTTCAACTCTCGTTTCCACTTTTAGCCTTCGGCTAAGTAATATTCCTCTTAAATTTTTTTCGTACCCGATCCTCTCTTTCACCGCCCCCATAAAAAGCGTGAGGGCGGAACGGAAAGAATGGGGGAGGACTATACCTAATTCAAAATCTTTTTTTCTCAGAAAAAAGGAGACCTCTAAAAGCTCCCAGATCTCTTTTCCCTCAAGAGGTAAAAATCTATCGAACAGATTCAAGCCATTGTAAAGATGTATTGCCTTTTGTTTCCCACAGAACCACAATTCCCCAGAAACACTCCTTCTCAAAGAATAAAGGAAAGGGATAGCCATTACCATATCCCCGAGCCAATTAGGCAGAAGAACTATCGTCCTTCCAGTCACTTCTTACACCCATAAATGGATTGTATTTCACTGTGTAGAAGACTCTCTCATTGGCCTCCATCTCGGAGTCGAGATCTTTTAAGAGTTTTTTAAATTCATCCTTCCTTCTTTCATATTCTTCCTTCCCCATTTCCATGATCCGTTCCACTATCTCCATGTATTTTCCACTTCCGTCAAAATCGGCATAAGCGTTAACAAAGGCACAAAAGAAGGTCTTTAACTTATCTACGAGAAGATCTTCCTCCTCACCAAGCCTCATGCATGTCCCATCGGTAAAATTATCGAGCTCCACCATTTTTTGAAAATCGATCATGTTGTTCTTTTTTGCTATATTGTAAGCCTCTGTGCCGACGAAAGGGAAAAATAGGGACCATCTCATCCTTCCAGGTTTTATCTTAGCTATCAGTTTGACCGTCTCTAATAAATCGAATGTCTTCTCATGGGGAAGCCCGAGCATCACAAAGGCAGAAGTGTGAAGTCCGTACTTGTGAGCTATAGAAAATGCCTTCTCTATTTCCTCATTTGACATGAAACGTCTAAGAATGTTCCTCCTTATCCTCTCGCTTCCACTTTCCAGCCCGAACTTAACTATCCTGCAACCCGCTTCTTTTAGAAGGGAGGCTACCTCATCGTCAAAGATCCGGGTATGAGCATTACAGACAAATCCCAAATTTGTAACTTCTTTGTACTTCTTCGAAAATTCGTAAAGCCACTTTTTATCAAAAGTAAATATGTCATCATCGAATATAAACATCCTGATCCTCTTGTAATTGGTCAGAAGATAATCAATTTCCCCTATTAGCTCGTCAACGGTATGTCTTCTTATGTAAAACTTGGGAAGGTGGCCATTTTTCTTATAAAGTTCGATTATTTTGTGGTTTAGACAATACGTACACCTGAAAGGACATCCCCTTGAGGCCAAAAGACCGACCCATCCATCCTTTGCATCTATCATCTTCTGGAAATCGAATATCTCGTAATCTTTAAAGGGGAGTTTTTTGAGATCCAAGTACGGCCTTAAGGGTTGTAAAAAAATTAACCCGTCCTTTTTGTATCCGATGTTACGTACGCCTTCAGCTTTACCCGTTATCATCAATTCGGCGAGAGCCTCCTCCCCTTCGCCAACACATACATAGTCGACGTAAGGATCCTTCAATGTCTCTTCGGGATCCATTGTTGGGTGGATACCGCCGAAAAGGATCGGGATTTCAATCCTCTCCTTGATTACCTTGGCAATTTTACGCGCATACTTGTACTGATTAGTCAAAACAGAGAACCCAACGATATCAGGTGAGAAGTTCTCCACATCTTCTATTATTCGCTCATAGTCCAAAGGGTAGCCGAGTTTTTCGTTTATATTCAAAAGGCCCGTCTCAATACCTCTTGCTTTTAAGTATGAGGAAATAAAAGAGATTCCGTAATTAAAGCCTATCTGGGTGTTTATATTCGGGTAGATGAATAAGATTCTTTTCATTTTTTACCAGCCTTCTCTGAATAAAATGACTTTACCACATGGAAAACATGTTCAGGCTCAATACTGGTAAGACACTTCCTATCTTCACAATCCCTTTTTTTGCAAGGGCTACAGGCTATCCTCTTTCTTATGATCCTCTTGTCCGGGCCATAGGGACTATTGATCCTGTGGTCAGAAGGGCCGAAAATCGCAACTAAGGGAGTACCTGCCAAAGATGCGAGGTGGGTCACGCCGGAGTCCCCTCCTATGTACATGTCCACCTTCCCAAGGAGTGCCAAAAGCTGTGGAACATTTGTCGGACAGGAGACTACAACTTTTCCATTTGTTGCACTTCTTAGTCTTTCAGCCTCTTTCTTCTCCTCATGTGTGCCCCAAAGGACAATCACATTAGCTCCTATCTCTCTATTTATTCTCTCTACCAAAATCCTGTAGTTTTCTAATGGCCATCTTTTATAAGCCCCTTTTATGCTCGAAAAAGGGTTTATCGCAAAAACGACTTTGTCTAAACCTTTTTCATGAAAGAATTTTTGGATATACTCCTCGTGCTCCCCACTGATTCTGAAGGGTATATTCTCATATGACTCATCGGCTTTTAAATGGCGGACTATGAGCATATTTCTTTCAACCTTATGTAAAAAAGGGTCACTGCCATTTACCCTTTCATCGTAAAATATGCTTGAAAATTCCTTTGCATAAGGTTTACCAAATCCTATTACCCTTTTTTTCTTCGATAGAAAAGAGATGAGCCCACTCTTTAATATTCCGTGAAAGTCTATAATCAGGTCAAATTCCTTTTTCCTTATATACACGAAAAAATCCCTAATTACTCTTAGGGCCCCTAAGATTTTACCTCTCTTTAAAAAATCAACTATCCTTTCCCTCGGAAATCTGATAGTCTCGTCTACGAATTCGACGCATGTGAGAAGCTCATAGGCTGAACCCTCGCAAACCCAGTGCAACTTCCAATGGGGGAAGTTTTTTTTCAACGAATATACTGCAGGTAGGGTCATAACAACGTCTCCTAAAGAAGAAAGCCTCACAACGAGAATACTTTTAGGATCACACATCTTTTAAGAGTTCAAGAAGTTCTTGGGGAAGGGAGATAGGTTTCTTATTCTTGTCTACGCAAATGTGCTTTGTATAACCTTCTGCAACCAGGTTCCCGTCCTTTAAAATCCTGTATTCGAATTTAAGACCCCTCGATTTTAGGTCCTTTAACTTTGTCCTAACTATGAGAAGGTCATCGTAAGTCGCTGGAGAAACGTACCTTATTCCAAGTTCTGTTACAACAAGATGATAGCCCTTCTCTTCGAGTTCTCTATATGTAAAACCTTTCTCTCTTAAGAACTCACTTCTTCCTATCTCAAGGTAAGTAGGGTAGGTTCCGTAGTAGACAATCCCCATTCGATCCGTGTCCGCATATCTAACTCTAATTGGAACATCGACCTCTCTCAATTTTTCTTTTTTTTTCATCTTTCTCTCCATAAAAGGGGTTATAAAGCTCTAAGATACTCGGGCCTCAAGTAAGAGGGGTCCTTATTTTCCAAAACATGTTTGATTGCCCTAACCATCCTCTCTTTTTCTTCCGGGAGCCATCCTTTGACTGGGAGGTAATTAGAAGCGTGGTTAGAGGCAAAAAAGCTTCTTTTAACATCTATGTTTTCTATCATCAATAAAAGCTCTTCCAAAAGCTTATAAGGATCAGGGAGTTTGAATTTTCCCGCCCTTATCTCCTGGTCGAGGGGGGTGCCTGGGATGACAATGAGGGTAAGGGCCCCTATGTATTCAGGCTCAATTTTGCTCAAAAGTTTACCGGTTTCAATAGCGTGAATCTCACTTCTCTCCTCTCCTCCAATTCCAAGAAGGACTGTGACCGATAAAATGATTCCCGCTTCTTTTACTCTTTTTGAGGCCTCTTCTATCTTCTCAACTGTAGTACCCTTATTCATCCTGTCCAAAGTTACCTGGTCTCCTGATTCTACGCCAAGATATACGATCCCCAGGCCTAGTTCTTTAAGCCTCTTCAGATCGTCAACAGATTTTTTTAGGATAGATTTGACGTTCCCATATATGCCTATCCTTTCAAGTCTGGGAAAGGTTTTATTTATTTCTTCAAATACTGGCAAAAGCATCTTCTGGGGCACAACGAGTGCGTCCCCGTCTGCAAGGAAAACCCTTTTTACAAACCTTGCAAATCTTTTTGCTTCTTCTAAGTCCTCCTTTATCTCCTCAAGGCTTCTAACCCTGAATTTCTTCTCCTTATATGACCCACAGAACTTGCACCTATTGTGGCTACAGCCTATAGTTAATTGAAGGATGAGGCTTTCTGCTTCACTTGGCGGTCTAAATATAGCCCCCTCGTATCTCATGGTTCGAACCTGTAGACCTTTTCTCCTTCCCTTATAAGACCGTACTTTTTTCTCACTATCTCCTCGAGATACTCCTTGTCATTCTTCACTCTTTCAAGCTCTCTCTTCATCTTTAAATTTTCCTCCTCAATCACCCTCATTCTCGCAACATTATCCTTTATCTCCTTTTTTAATCTTATGTATGCGAAAATACCGTCCTCTCCAAAAAACAAAACGTAGAAAAGGGCTATAAGCAGGAAGATCAAAAAACCGCGTTTTGCGGACTCCTCAAGCACCAGAACATATATTAACGGCTAAGCGGTAAAATGTCAATCTCCCTCCTTACTTTTTCATGATTTCAAGCTCTATCTCTCCGCTAAATTCGGCCGCCAGTGCATCTTTTAAGCTCTCAAGATCTTCCATCCTCTCGCATTCCACAACAAGATCCCTTTCATCAAGAACTTTAAGAACCCCGTATCTTTTTACCACTTCAATCACCTTTTGAGGATCAACGGTTATCCACCCTTTCATTCTTTTTAACAATTCCTCCCCGTTAAAGGACCTCTCTATAGTAAGATCGATCCTTCTCGTCTTTCCCTCCCACCCTATCACAGCGGGCTTTACTACGATCGGAGTGATCTGGTCTCCGACTGCGGCACATCTTAACCATATCCTTGCTCTCACCATTTTATTACCCCCGTTTTTCTATAATTTTTCATATTTTCAACTGAGGATCAACCGTGTTATAATCCAAAAAGGGAGGAAAAAAGATGGAATTGAAGGAGGTCATAAGGGGAAGGAGAAGTATAAGAGCATTCAAGGACGACCCAGTACCGAGGGAGGTCTTAGAAGCAGTACTTGGAAATGCCATCTTGGCTCCTTCAGCCATAAATTTGCAGCCCTGGGAATTTGTTGTCGTTTCAGGAGAGGAGAGGAAAAGACTCTCAAGAAAGCTGATAAAAGCTTATAGGGAAAAAAGGATCTCCTGTAGCCCTGGAAATATCAAACCCCTTTCTCAAGTTTACACAAAAAGGGGGCAAGGGTCTTTTATGGGTTTAAGTCCTCTTATCCGGCAAATGGGTAAAGAGTTCGAAGAATTCGTAAACGAGGGAAGCTGTGACTTTTACGGCGCTCCTACAGCAATAATAGTATGCCTCGACAATTCCTTTTCCCATAGAAGGTTTGTCGATATTGGGATCGCTCTCGGATACCTTCTCCTCTCAGCTCAAGAATTTGGACTCGGAACATGTCCCATAGGCCTCATATGTGCCTACGAGGATGAGATTAAAGAAGTTCTGAATATACCTGAGAATAAGACCGTGGTAATAGGGGTCGCTATAGGATATCCGGACCTTTCAAACCCCATTAACAGCTTCAAAACAGAAAGAGATCCCCTTAACAGTTTTGTGAGGTGGATAGATTGAGCTTATGGAACTGGTTTTACTTTCCACACTTTTTCCGCATATTCTCTAATTGCCCTGTCAGAAGAGAATTTACCGCAACGGGCTATGTTAAGAATGGCCATCTTGTTCCAGAGGAACTGGTTGTCGTAAGTCAGTGCAACCCTCTCTTGGCATGATACGTAAGACTCGTAATCGAGGAGAACGAAGTACTCGTCCCTCTGAAGAAGGGCCTCTACTATCGGTCTGAAAAGAGATCTATTTTCGGGAGAAAAGTAACCGTCCCTTATCTGATCTATTGCCTTCTTTAACTCCCAATTCCTTTCGTAGTATTCGTATGGATTGTACTTAGGCCTAATCCTTTCCAACTCCTCTACTTGATGTCCAAAGGCAAAAAAGTTTTCCTCCCCGACTGCCTTTCTGATCTCTATGTTTGCTCCATCCAAAGTCCCTATTGTGAGTGCCCCATTTATTGCGAATTTCATATTTCCAGTACCCGATGCCTCATAACCAGCTGTGGAGATTTGTTCAGACAGATCTGCAGCAGGGATGATCCGCTGGGCATGGGTTACACTGTAATTAGGTACGAATACCACCCCTATCCTCTCCTTGACCCATGGTACCGAATCGATGGCAAGACTTACATTGTTTATCAGCTTTATTATAAGCTTGCAAAGGAAATAACCGGGCGCGCTCTTTCCCGAGAAAAGGAATATTCTCTTTCCTATCTGGTTATCAAATCTCCCTTCCATTAGTCTGTTAAAAAGAGTGATAACATGGAGGATATTTAGAAGTTGCCTTTTGTACTCGTGGAATCTCTTTATTTGACAGTCGAGGAAGGCCTCTCGGGGAAGATCGATGTTATAATTTTTCTTTAGAAAGTTCGAGAGCTTATCCTTATTCTCTTTTTTTACTTTAATGAACTCATCCTGAAACTCAGAATCTTCTGCATATTTTTCCAGTTCAACTATCTCCTCAAAGTTCCTTATCCACCCATCCCCTATGATCTCCGTGATAAGAGCTGAAAGTCCAGGATTTGATTCGAGTAACCACCTTCTGTGCGTGACACCGTTCGTTATATTTACGAATTTTTCAGGCATCATCTCATAAAAGTCCCTGAAAACTTTTCCTTTCAATACCTCCGTGTGGAGTTCGGAAACGCCGTTTACTTTATGACTTCCAACAATGGCGAGATGGGCCATATTGATCAGCCTTTTCCCATCTACATCTTTTACGATTGCCATACTTCTTGTCTTTTCAGGGTCGTTTGGAAATTTCTCCTTAACCTGGATAAGGAACCTCCTGTCTATTTCCTTAATTATCTCGAGATGTCTTGGTAACAAACGCTCCAAAATCTCTTCCGGCCAAACTTCGAGCGCCTCTGGAAGGATCGTATGGTTTGTATAGGCGAAAATTCTCCTTGTTATATCAAAAGCCTTTTCCCAGGGGATATTCTCCTCATCTACAAGAATTCTCATAAGCTCCGCAATGCCAATCGACGGGTGCGTGTCATTCAACTGGATGGCGACTTTCTCTGGTAAGGCCAGATATGTCCTGTGAGTCTTCTTGTATCTCCTTATTATGTCCTTGAGGGTTGCGCTGACGAAGAAGTACTCCTGTTTAAGTCTCAGTTCTTTTCCCGCGATTGACTGGTCGTTGGGATAAAGAACCTTTGATATATTTTCGCTTAGAGACTTATTTTCTATGGCCCTTAAGTAATCACCGCTATTGAAGTACTCAAGGTCGAATTCCCTCGTCGATTTTGCTGCCCATAACCTGAGGGTATTTACGACACCGTTTTGATATCCAGGGACAGGGTAGTCATAGGCCATTGCCATAACCTCTTCTGCATCAACCCATTCCTTCCTGAACCTTCCTCCTCCCTCAGTTATAGTCCTTACTCGGCCATAGAACTTTATGAGATAAAGATTCTCCGGCCTTGGAAATTCCCATGGATTCCCGTACCGCAACCAACTATCAGGAGATTCAATCTGATATCCGTCCCTTATGTTCTGTGTGAATATGCCGTACTCGTATCTAATACCGTATCCGTACGCTGGATAGCCCAACGTGGCCAAAGAATCGAGGAAACACGCAGCGAGCCGTCCAAGTCCTCCGTGCCCAAGGCCCGCATCCCATTCCTGTTCCAAGATATCTTCGAATGTAAGACCGAATATTTCAACGGCATGCTGGAATTCGGGAGGGAGATCAAGGTTAATTATGTAGTTCCGGAGGAGTCTTCCCAAAAGAAATTCGAGAGAAAGGTAGTAGACCCTTTTTGCATCAATGTGGTAGTACCTTTGCTGAGTTTCTATCCATTTCTCCGTGAGATATCTCCTAACAGTGAGAACAGTGGCCTCGTATTTGTCTCTTGGGGTGGCGGAGTAAAGGTCCTTTGCAAGACCATATACAAGACTATCCATTAGGTCAGATGAAATCTCTTTTATACGGAGGGGCATCGCCAATACTTGAAAAATCGGGGCGACTGGATTTGAACCAGCGACCTCTTGCTCCCAAGGCAAGCGCGCTTAACCATGCTGCGCCACGCCCCGAAAGGGATTCAAACTGAAATGACTTCTTTTACTTCAGGAACCTCCTCTTTTATCGCCTTCTCAACTCCCATCTTTAATGTCATCAGACTCATTGGGCAACTTCCGCAGGCTCCTCTGAGTTTTACCTTCACAACCCCTTCAGAATAATCAACAAATTCAATATCCCCGCCATCCCTCTGCAAGAATGGTCTTATTTTGTTTATAGCAGCCTCTATTTTTTCTCGCATGAAACCTCCTTTCCACAATAGTATAAACAGAAAAGAAAATCATTGTAAACAGAAATGATTCAAAATAGGGATTGTTGACCCTTTGGGGTCACCCTTTCCGATTCATCGAATATCTTTATCTTGCCGTATACCCCATCATAGCCAGGGGTGATTTTCACTTTGCCTTCTCTAACTCTTCGTACCCCCTCTTTTATAAGATAGGAAGAATGTTTTTCAATCTCGTTTAGGGAAGCATCCAAGAGGATGTAGAATTCATTTCCAACTGTGCTTACCAATCTCATGTATTCTGATTGAACTTTTGTAGCAGTAACATTAGCACCGTATGCTTCTGCTATTATCTCAGCGAGAGGGATAATTGAAATGAAGGGAGAAGCCCCCTCTGGCTTATGCCCATCTTTTCTATCGGAGAGCAATTCAACTCTGTGCATAACACCCACTGTTACTTTCTCACCGCATTTGGGACAGAGGTAGCCATGGCTTATAGTCTCTTTTGGAGAAAGTACGACCCCACAGGCCCTGTGACCGTCAAAGTGGTATTTACCCTCTTCGGGGAAAAATTCTATTGTGCCCAAAAAACCCTCTTTTTTCTCAATAGCTTGCTTTATGGACTCGTAAGATATCTCACAGTCAAAAATATTGGCCTCCCTTCCTATCCTGTGTGGGGAATGGGCATCAGAATTGGAAATGAGCGTTAGACTATCGAGCTTGGATACCCGCCAGTTCATAGGAGGATCAGAGGAAAGACCCGTTTCTATCGAAAATATAAGCGAAGATAACTCCTCGAAACATTCTTCAATAGAGTCGAAACCAGATTCAGATCCGAAGATAGAAAAATGGGGTGTCCACGCATGGGCCGGGATTATCATTGCATCAGGACATGTTTCCATCACCATACTCACAAGATCTTTAATATCTATCCCGAATATCGGTCTTCCATCAGCTTCAAGATTTCCAACCCTCGATAGGAGGGCCTGAAGCTTAAAGGCGTCACTAATTCCTGGAAGAAAAATCAGCGTGTGGATTTTCCTTAAACGTCCTGATTTTTTGTATATTGTGCTTACCTCTCCGGAAAGCAAGAAATAAACTTCGTCTTTCACCTTCTCAGGTACATTTCCTTTTCTATACTTCTCCTTAAGCATAAAAAGGCCATTCGGAGCCCTTTCAAGTTTTTCATTCAACTCTTTGAGCCATAAAGGATGCGTCAAGTCTCCAGTGCCAATAACCTTTATGCCCTTAATCTGGGCCCATATCCAGAGATTCTCTGGGGTCATTTCCTTGCTTGTGGCTCTTGAATAATGGGAATGAACGTGCAGATCAGCAATAAATTTCATCTCTCCTAATATAACACACAAAATGGGAACTTGAAATCTCAAAGAAAATGCCTATATTGAGATATGCACGATCAGAAGGAGGATGGTATGTATGAACAGGGACCCATAAGACCACCAAGCGAAGCAAATAGCCTACTTGTAAGAGTGACAAGAAACTGTCCTTGGAATCAGTGTATTTTTTGTCCTGCTTACAAAGGTACCAAATTCTCAAAGAGGACTGTGGAAGAAGTAAAGAAGGATATTGATGAAATGGCAGAAGAATATGGTCCCTATTCAGCTCAAATAAGGACTGTTTTTCTTCAGGATGCGGATAGTCTAATTATAAAAACGGAAGATCTTTTAGAGATACTCGCACATATTAAAAAGAAGTTCCCCTCTGTTTCGAGAATCACATCCTATGCGAGAGCAACGACTATAAAAAGGAAGAACGTGGAAGAATTAAAAATGCTGAGGGAAGCCGGCTTAAATAGGATTCATGCTGGAATGGAAAGCGGATCTGATATGGTTCTTAAGTTTGTAAAAAAAGGTGTAACCTCATCGGACATAATAGAGGGAGGGATCAAAGTAAAGGAATCTGGGATCGAGCTCTCCGAGTATATAATGCCAGGACTCGGTGGGAAAAAGATGAGTGAAATCCACGCCAGGGAAACAGCTCGCGTATTGAACATCATAGAGCCGCATTTCATAAGAGTAAGAACTTTCGCTATTCATCCCGCCTCTCCTCTTGCAAGGATGGTAAAGGAAGGGACCTTCATCCCCATGAACGATGAGGAGATTGTAAGAGAGATAAGGCTCCTTCTTGAGAATTTAAGGGAAATGAGAAGTTACTTCTCCTCCTCCGATTTCAGTCTAAATCTTCTAATGGAGGTTGATGGCTATCTCGATGAAAAAAAGGAGAGTATGCTGAAACTGATAGACAGATATCTCTCAATGGACGAAAATAAAAAGAAAGCTTACTCTCTCTTACGGCGAGCCTCGTTCTTCAACTACCCCCTTGAGGTTTTGGAAAATGAGGAATTTATGGCGAAGATAATGCCGGAAATTGAGAAAATAGAGAAAACGAGAGAAGACGGATTTGACGGTTATATAAGACATCTTATGAGTTATCAGTTACCCCAGCCCCAAACTGATAATTGGAACTAAGTGAGACAGATCTCGATAGCCTCGTCCATCCTTTCGATGAATTTGAAGTCCATGTTCTCTTTGATACTTTCGGGAACCTCTTCTAAGTCTTTCTCGTTCAACTTTGGCAAAATTACTGTCTTTATGCCAGCCCTTTTTGCTGCAAGCACCTTCTGTTTTATTCCACCCACTGGAAGTACGAGTCCCCTTAAAGTTATCTCTCCTGTCATTGCAACATCGTTTCTTACCGGTCTGTCTGTTAAAAGTGAAACGAGGGAAACGAGCATCGTGATCCCGGCAGATGGACCATCTTTCGGGATAGCACCTTGCGGGACGTGTATGTGAATGTCGTGCTTTTCGAAGAAATCTTCAGGAATGTTAAATTCCTGAGCTTTACTTCTCACGTAACTCAACGCAGCCTGGGCAGACTCTTTCATCACGTCTCCCAACTGGCCGGTGAGTGAAAGATTCCCTTTTCCTCTCATCTTCGTCGATTCAACAAAGATTATATCTCCTCCTGTCGGTGTCCAGGCAAGACCTGTGGCCACCCCCGAATACTTGGTTCTCTCCGCAACCTCAGAAAAGTACTTTATTGGACCGAGATATTGATGAAGATTCTCTTCAGTTATTACCCTTTTCTCAGTTTTCCCCTCCGCCACATCCTTTGCAACAGCCCTGCATATCGTAGCTATCTCCCGCTCCAGGTTTCTCACGCCAGACTCCCTCGTGTAAGACCTGATTATCGCCCTTATAGCGTCATCCTTAAACTCAATATAATCCTCCTTGAGTCCGTGTTCTGAGATCTGCTTTGGGATTAGGAATTGACGGGCTATCATGAGCTTTTCTTCATCTGTGTAACCTGGAAGTTCGAGAACCTCCATCCTGTCTCTTAGTGCTGGAGGGATCGGATCGAGCATGTTCGCTGTGGCAATGAACATCACCTTGGAAAGGTCAAAGGGTACCTCGAGATAATGGTCACTGAAGGAAAAGTTCTGTTCCGGATCTAATACCTCGAGCAAGGCACTCGATGGATCCCCGCGGAAATCCATTCCGATTTTGTCGACCTCATCAAGCATAAAAACAGGGTTATTCGAACCAGCCTTTTTTATCCCCTGTATGATCCTCCCTGGAAGTGCACCTACGTAGGTCCTTCTGTGACCCCTTATTTCAGCCTCATCCCTTATTCCACCCAAAGATATTCTCACAAATTTTCTTCCAAGCGCCCTCGCTATTGACCTTCCAAGGGATGTTTTGCCAACACCAGGCGGACCAACGAAACATAATATAGGCCCTTTCATGTCCGACTTCAGTTTCCTCACAGCGAGATATTCAAGAATCCTGTTTTTCACCTTATCAAGGTCATAATGGTCCTCGTTCAAGATATTTCTTGCTTCCTCTATGTTAAGGTTGTCTTCCGTATGTTTCGACCAGGGAAGCTCCACAAGCCAGTCAAGGTAAGTCCTTGAGACAGTGTATTCCGCTGACATTGTGCTCATCTTAGAAAGTCTATCAAGCTCCTTCTCAGCGACTTTCTGTACATCTGGGGGCATCTTGGCTTCAGCGATCTTTTTCCGTAATTCCTCTATTTCTGCAAATTTGTCATCCGTCTCTCCAAGTTCTTTCTGGATCGCCTTTAGTTGTTCTCTGAGAAAATACTCCCTTTGAGTCTTATCAATCCCCTCTTTCACATTAGACTGTATTCTGCTACTCAGTTCTAAGGTTTCCAGCTCTCTATTCAGAAGGATAGTCACCATCTTCAACCGATCCTTTAAATCTATCCTTTCGAGAATGTCCTGTTTTTCTGCAACGCTTATATTTATCGTTGATGCTATAAGGTCAGCGAGGTTTCCCGGGGATTCTATCTTTTGAGCTATCTGGCCAAGTTCAGACGAGAGATAGGGAGCCATTTCAACTGCCTTTTTGTAAAGGCTCTTTAAGTTTATATACATGGCGTCTATTTCGATGTCCTTCTGATAATCCTCGAAGATTGGAAGTATCCTCGCCCTTAAATATGGCTCCCGTGCGGTGAATTCTATGAGTTTAAATCTGCAGATACCCTGAATTACAATCCTCTGGCTTCCGTCAACCATCTTGACCATCTTCACTATGGTTGCCACACACCCAACTGTATATAGATCCTCGATCCCTGGGTCCTCTATATCCGGATTCTTCTGCGTAAGAATCCCTATTATTCTGTCCCTTGACATAGCCTCATCCACAAGAAGGACAGACTTTTCCCTTCCCACGACCAAAGGCATGACGAGGTCCGGATATGCAACCGTCCCCCTAAGCGGCAAAATCGGTACTTCGTTTGGGATCGAGAGCCTGTCCTTTAAACTTTTATCGCTTCTGAATCCTATTACCATTCCTCACCTCTATTTTTTTACATCCTCAAATTCCGCATCTAGGACTTCGTCATCACCCTTCGAACCGCCGGATGCTTTTTTCTCTTCCTTCTTCTCTCCAGTATATGAGCTCGCTTCCTGGGCTCTCCTGTAAAGAACTTCAGCGAGCCTATGGGAGGCCTTGGTTAAATCATCCATCGCCCTTCTTATTCTACTTATATCACCACTTTTTAGAGCATCCTTTGCGGAAGAAAGTGTATCCTCGAGACTTCTTATATCATCGCTCGAAAGCTTATCCCTGTTTTCATTGAGTGTCTTCTCTGTTGTGTAGATCAGATTGTCAAGCCTGTTTCTTGTCTCCACTTCCTCCCTCTTTCTTCTATCTTCCTCTGCGTGCATCTCAGCCTCTTTTATCATCCTCTGGATTTCCTCTTCCGTCAGACCCGTAGACGCGGTTATCCTTATGTTCTGCTGTTTACCTGTTGCCAGATCCTTCGCTGTGACATGCAATATACCATTAGCGTCTATGTCAAAAGTAACTTCGATCTGGGGCACACCTCTCGGAGCAGGAGGTATCCCGACAAGGTGGAATCTACCTAACGTCCTATTGTCCTTGGCAAGTTCCCTCTCTCCTTGAAGAACATGAATTTCAACACTTGTCTGATTGTCTTCTGCTGTCGTAAATATCTGGCTTTTCCTTGTCGGTATTGTGGTATTCCTCTCTATGATCTTGGTCATAACCCCACCCAATGTCTCAATTCCAAGGGAAAGAGGTGTAACGTCAAGCAAGAGGACATCTTTTACCTCACCAGCAAGTACTCCACCTTGAACCGCTGCACCTAAAGCCACAACCTCGTCAGGGTTCACACCTTTGTGGGGTTCCTTCCCGAAAAAGTTTCTCACAAGTTCCTGAACCTTAGGGATCCTTGTGGATCCTCCTACCAGCACTACCTCATCTATTTTGTCCGGAGTCAACTTTGCATCCTCAAGAGCCCTTTTGCAAGGCTCGATAGTTCTCTGGATAATATCGTCCGCAAGTCTTTCGAGTTCAGCCCTCCTAAGTCTCATGTTAAGGTGCTTGGGACCAGAACTATCCGCTGTTATAAAGGGAAGGTTTATTTCTGTTTCAAGAGTTGTAGAAAGCTCACATTTTGCCCTTTCAGCAGCCTCCTTCAATCTCTGGAGTGCCATCCTATCCTTGGAGAGATCTATACCCTGCTCTTTTTTGAACTCAGAGACCATCCAGTTTATGATCCTCTGATCTATATCGTCGCCACCCAAATGGGTGTCACCGTTTGTTGCTTTAACTTCGACAACGTTATCTCCAACTTCAAGAATTGATATATCAAAGGTTCCACCACCAAAGTCGTAAACGGCAATTACTTCATCTTTCTTTTTGTCGAGCCCGTAGGCGAGTGCCGATGCGGTGGGCTCATTTATTATCCTCAGAACGTTTAGACCCGCGATCCTTCCCGCATCCTTTGTGGCCTGTCTCTGAGAATCGTTAAAATAGGCAGGGACTGTAATCACAGCATCCTCAACAGGATGTCCCAAGTACGCCTCAGCGGCCCTTTTTAATTTCTGCAAGATAAATGCGGATATCTCCTGGGGCGTGTACTGTTTACCTCTCACTTCCACCCTCACATTTCCATTTGGATCACTCACAACCTTATATGGGACCATCTTTATCTCTTCTTGAACCTCATTATACCTTCTACCCATAAACCTCTTTATTGAGAATATTGTATTTTCTGGGTTTGTGATCGCCTGTCTTTTTGCAGCCTGCCCTACTAAGATCTCCCCATCCTTGGTGAAGGCAACCACACTTGGGGTTAGCCTGCTTCCCTCTTCATTTATTATGACTTTGGGTTCCCCCCCTTCCATTATTGCTACAACAGAGTTTGTTGTACCAAGGTCTATCCCTATAACTTTCCTTGCCATGATCTATCCTCCTTAACTTGTTTTCTAAAATATCAAGGTCTCGAGTTAATATAATTCTGCGTAAACTCGTTGTCAATATAAGGAAGATCGGTTATTTCCCTTTCTTTCTGTAGTTCGTAAGGTAGATTCCCAGGCTCACAAGGACAAGACCTGCGAAAAGCCCCTTTGTGACCTCCTCATTAAGAATCAGAGATCCAAAGAGAACTCCGAATACAGGTGAGAGGAAGGTGAAAACTGAAAGTTCAGAAACAGGGTAAGTGTGAATCAGCTTAAACCAGGTGAGATAGGAAAAGAAAGCAACAACAATGGAGGAGTATAAAAGAGCAAGAACTGGCATGACCCTTATATCTTTTATCCATTCGTTCTCGAAAACGAAGCTTACGACAAATATGATAGGTGCGGAAAGGACCAGTTGGTAGAGGAAGGTATTTATGGGATGGACTTTTTCCGCAAGGTATTTTTTTATGTAAACGGTCGTTGCACCCCACAAAAACGCTGCCATTAGTTCGAGTAGATCGCCTATTAGCATGTGCTTTCCAAAGTATGAAGGCTTACCTTTAAATACCGAATAGAAGCCAAAAAAGGCGAGGATGAGCCCTAAGATTTTCAAAAAGGTCAGTCTTTCCTTTAAAAAAAGATAGGCACCGATTGCCACTACAAAGGGGGAAAAATTAATGAGAACTCCAGCCCTCGCTGAATCCGTGTATAGCATCCCAAGATAAATGCACACAAATTCAAGCCCGAAAAGAAGCCCAACCATAAAGCCATGGAAAAGTCTTATATCCCTGTGAAACAAGGGTTGTCTGATATGAAAACAGTAAGCAATGCCAAAGAGAGAGGCAATCGAGGACCTCAAAAAAGAATTAAAAATTGGGGAAAAGCCAGTATTCGATATCTTTATGGCACTGTAATTTAGACCCCAAAGCAGGGTAAGGAGGAACATTATGAAGAATCCCTTTAAATCTATGTATTCTTTGGCCCTGGTCACATCTTACTTTATACAACCCCCTTCTGCTATGCGCCAATAGGATAAAAGGGGGTTCGAAAGAACCCCCTCAAACTCTCTCACGGGTGTTTCGCTTTCTTTCCCGTAAAATGGCACATGGAGCAATCCATAAGACCCCTTGTATTTTCGAGGGCCCCTCCTTTGTCATGGCAGCTTCTACATTTTTTCACTTCCTGTGAAAGTAAATAACCCTCTTTGAATGTGCCCGCAAGGTAGCTCTCTACCAGCTTTAAGGCGTAAAGAGCACAGTCCGCAGTCAATCTCCCACATCTTTCAGATCTTTCCTTCGAGAATGCCTTATAACCGCTTACCTTGCACCATCTTGTCACTGAGACGTGACAAAGCGGTGATTTGGAAACGGATGTTTTCATTTCAAAGGTCACTTTCGGGTTTTTTGGGACATATTTAGGAAGGGCTTCCTGTTCGTAAAAGTTAAAAAGATCCTTGATAAGCTCAAATGATTTTTCCCTTTTTTCTTTTTCAAGTGCGCCTGTAAGTAAGAATATAGCTGCAGATGATCCAAGTACAGCACCACAAAGGGAAGAAACCCCTGCCACTCCCCCTTCACCAAAGACAAAAAGTTCAGTTGGGATTCCAGTATAGGGATAGCCTACAGTATCCTGGAGTGAACCGACTATGGAATCAAAAGCTCCGTAACAGCAACCACCTTTGTAATACCCGAGATATGCCCTTTCTGCGACTTTTTCTGGATCAAGCTTCTTATAGGGCCATGGAAGTGGAGGTACCTTCTCCTCCTTTGCGCTCAAAGCTCTTGCTGATATAAGCCCTCCGCCAAGTATGAGTGAAGCCCCTATCAGTTTTAAAGCATCTCTCCTTTCCATAAAGTACCTCCCGTCTTAAATTTGGGCCGTGAAGGATTTGAACCCTCGACCAACTGATTAAGAGTCAGCTGCTCTACCAGACTGAGCTAACGGCCCTTTCCTTTTTGATAACATATAGCGGACAAAAATTCAAAATTTTTTCACGGATAAAAGGTTTGACTAAGCACTTTTCATGTGATACAAAGATTACGCGGAGATGAGCGGGGAGGAAACAAAAGATATTATAAGGTCTTTGCTAAGTTACAGTTCCCTGGGAATCGAAATGGGGCTTTCCGTGGCAATAGGGATAGCCCTCGGTTTCTTCTTGGACAAGGTTTTCAAAACATACCCTTATTTGACTATAATCTTCATGATCTTCGGTATTGTATCTGGATTCAGAACAGTGTACAGAATCGCAAAGAAAATGGAAAGGAAAGATGAAAGCGGGGATTCTTAGGGAGATTGAGAGAATTAACGTTGTAATTCTTTGTCTTGGTTCGCTTTTAACACTTTTTCTTTCTTCTCAATTCAACTACTTCTTGAGTTTCGCTCTTGGGAGCGCCATAATGAGCTTGAATTTTAGAATACTAAAGGGCATAGTCGAAAAAAGTCTTCTCAGTCAGAACATTGAAAGAAAGGGTTTGCTCATAAAGCTCCCTTTAAAATTCTTAGGTCTTCTTGCTCTTATATCTCTCGTTTTCATTTACGGTAACGTTCATCCCATCTATTTCCTTTTGGGTCTTTCCACAGTTCTTCTCTCCATCATTTTTGTCCAGATTCCTTCCGTAAAAATCTTCTTCCAGGGAGGGGAAAAGAAGAATGGAGCATGAAGTTTTTACATGGGTTTCCCTTATCCCTTTTTTGAAGGACCTTCCAGCCCATGTCTCAAATGGAATTTTAGTTTCAGTTATCCTTATTTCGATCGTGGCGTTCGGCTATAGGCAGCTCAAAAGGACAGAGGAAGAAGTTATACCCGAGCCCAGATTGACCTTTCGGAATTTTGTTGAGGTCATCGTGGAGGGAGTATCAAAACTGGTTTCTGATTCCATGGGTCCAAGGGGTAAGGAATTCATTTTGATAGTTGGGACTTTAGCACTCTTTATTCTCTTTAACAATCTTTCCGGGCTTGTCCCTGGGTTTTTGCCTGCCACTGACAACGTTAATACGACATTTGCCTGTTCTTTAACTGTCTTTGTTCTGACGCATTATTACGGTTTCAAAGAACACGGGATAAAATATCTAAGGCACTTCACAGGCCCTTTTTGGTGGCTTGCGCCCCTTATGGTCCCCATTGAGATCATAGGACACCTGGCGAGACCTCTTTCATTAGGGCTTAGGCTCTTTGGGAACATAACTGGTGACCACTTAGTAACAGCTATATTTTTTGGTCTTATTCCACTTATAGTCCCTCTTCCAGTCATGTTCCTCGGGCTTTTTGTTGCCTTTGTACAGACTTTCGTATTCATACTACTTTCTATGGCATACTTTTCCGGAGCAATATCCCATGAAGAACATTAAATATCGTCAAGGAAAGGGGTGAGACGTGATGAAATGCGCAACTACGGTAATAGCTTTTTTGTTGATCGCGGGCCTCTTCGCAGGCGCGGCAATGGCAGCCGAGGAGAAAGCGGGGCTTGATCCCTCAGTAAAACAGATGGTTGCCCTTGCTGCTGGTTTCGGTGTGGCTATCGCCGCGTTTGGAGGAGCCTTAGGTCAGGCACGAGGGATTGCTTCAGCGCTTGATGGCATCGCCCGTAATCCTGGGGCTTCAGGGAAAATTGTAACCCCCATGATTATAGGACTTGCCATGATCGAGTCCCTTGTCATATATTCCCTCGTTGTATCGCTTCTTTTGATCTTCAAACTCTGATCACCTAAGGAGAGGCCGATTCGCCTCTCCTTCTTGAAAATGTCGCTTTATCTTGAGTATTAACGCGATTCCTGGAACTGCGAGGAGGGAACTGATAATAAAAAATGGGGTCCAACCGAAGTAAGAAGCAACAAAGCCAGAGGTGGGAGAGATCAATATTCTTCCGAAAGCTGAAAGAGAAGAGAGAATTGCGAACTGGGTGGCACTGTATTTTTTAGTACAGAGGGACATAACATAAGCCATGAAAGCTGAAGTCCCCATACCTCCTGACACATTCTCAAAAATAACGCATAGTACGAGTAAAAGGTAGCTCTTGCCGTAGAGTGAAAGAAAAATAAAAGCCAGATTCGACACCATCTGGAGGCAACCGAAGTAAAAAAGCGCATCATACAGACTCAGCCTAACCATAATGATCCCACCCAAGAATGCACCAGCTATAGTACATAGAAGACCTATGAGCTTATTCATCGTTCCAACCTCAGTGGGCGTAAAACCAACACCTTTAATCAAAAAAGGGACAGTCATGGCCCCAAGGTAAGCATCCCCGAGTTTATAGAGGATCACAAACATCAAGATGAGAAGAAATTTCTCCTTCTTTATAAGTTCAGAAACCGGGACGAGTACCCACTCTTTGAAACCGTCCTTCCTCTTAATCGATATGGGTTCTTCATCTCCGGCCAAAGTCCCAGCGATCGAAAGGAGCATAAGAAATGCGAGGAATAAGTATGTGGACTTCCAACCTAATCTATCCGCCATAATTAGGGCAATTGCTCCGCTTACGAGCATGGCTATTCTGTAACCCATAACAAAAATAGACGCACCTATCCCAAGCTCTGAAGCCTTTAAGGAATCAGTCCTAAAGGCATCCACGACTATGTCCTGGGATGCGGAAAAGAAAGCCAGAAAAAAAGATATGATCCCAATAATTCCAATTTCTTCTTTCGGGTTGAAAAAAGAGAAGGAGAGGATAAGAAAAAAGAGAACAACCTGTGTTAAAAGTATCCAGCCCCTCCTCCTTGATAGTAATGGAATGCTGAATCTGTCTAAGAGAGGAGCCCATAGAAATTTTAATGTGTACGGGAGACCGACAAGTGTGAATATTCCGATAATCTCAAGATCCACGCCAGATACACTCAAGTAGGCTTGAAGTGTACCACTACTTAGAGGCAATGGAAGTCCCGATGAAAAACCGAGAACGGTTAGAACAACCATCTTCTTCTTGAAGATTGTGGATAGATAAGGACTTTCTAATTTCAAAACTTAGCCTTTACTGATTCAGCTTCTCTTCCACAGAACAGAGGAGCCTCCCCTTGTAAAGTAATAGGTACAGCTCCTCTCCAGCCTCGATTTGGTCTACATCTCTTATTATCTCTTTTTTTTCTTTTTTTATTGCGATACTATAACCCCTCTTTAAGATACCTTCCGGGTTCAAATCGTTCAATCTTTGGGTGAGGGCAACTAATCTATTCCTTTTATTCTCCAGAAAATATGAAATGTGCCTCAAAAGGGAACCGTACATATCATCCAGGTAGACCCTCTCTCTAAAGAAATACGCTTTTTTGTCCCTAAGTTCGAAGTAGAGCTTAAGGAGGTTACCTCGACCCCTCTCAATAATTAATTTCAAAGCCTTTGCGAGCCTCTCTCTCAGACCTTGTAAGTTCTCTTTCAAAAGTTTCTTTTCAGGAACAACAATGTCTGCTGCTGCCGTAGGGGTCGGGGCTCTTACATCTGCGACAAAATCTGCAATCGTGAAATCTATCTCATGCCCTATTCCAGTCACAACGGGAATCTGGGAAGCAAAAATGGCCCTTGCAAGAGCTTCTTCATTAAAAGGCGCTAAGTCCTCAATAGATCCTCCTCCTCTCGCTACTATGATAACATCTACTTCCCCTGTCCTGTTAAAGTACTCAAGACCTTCTATTATTTCATAAACCGCCTCATCACCCTGAACCCTCACTGGATATATAAGGACTTTCATGTTCTCAAATTTTTTTTCTATAATCCTGAGCATATCCCTTATTGCCGCTCCTTTTGGCGAAGTAATAATGCCCACTCTCTCTGGCAAGAGAGGGATCCTCTTTTTCCATCTGGAGTCGAAAATGCCTTCCTCTTTAAGCTTCCTCTTCAGCAACTCGAATTTTACTGTGAGTAACCCTACCCCTCTTGTTTCGATCTCTTCAACCAAAAGCTGGTATTCCCCCCTCTTTTCGTACACATCTACCCTTCCTCTTAAGAGGACGCTCAGTCCATCCCGAAGATCCTCACCGAAGTATCTATCAAAAAAGTTGAACATCACACACTTAATCACCGCATTCTCGTCTTTTAGTGAAAAATAAAGATGTCCTGAAGGATAAACCCTGAGGTTAGAGATCTCCCCTTCTACGAAGACCTCTCTGAACTGGTTTACTATGAGCCTTCTTATTTCGAGAGTTAGCTCTGAGACAGTGTAGATCTTTTGAGGCCATAAGTGGACCATTACTTTTTAAAGTAATCTTTAACTATCTTCATGGCACAGTACTCGCCACACATGCTGCAAACGTCATCCTTCAGTCTTCTTTGGGATCTGAATCTTATTATTTTTTCTGGATCTATCGCGTATTTGATCTGGCCCTCCCAGTCAAGGGATTTCCTGCACATGGACATATTTTTATCCCGTTCCAGGGCCTTTTTATTACCCCTTGCTACATCAGCCGCATGTGCTGCGATCTTCGTAACTATCACTCCCTCCCAAACATCCTGAGGTGTAGGTAGTCCAAGATGCTCAGATGGAGTAACATAACACAAGAAGTCTGCACCGTAGAAACCGGCCAAAGCGCCTCCTATAGCTGAAGTTATGTGATCGTACCCTGGGGCTATGTCAGTGACAACAGGGCCAAGAACATAAAATGGGGCTCCGTTACACAATTTTTTTTCAAGGAGGATATTCGCTTCAATAAGGTTCATTGGAACATGCCCGGGACCTTCTATCATTACTTGAACCCCGTTTTCTTTCGCAACCTTGGCAAGCTCTCCAAGCGTCACCAACTCCTCAATCTGGGCCCTATCTGTTGCATCCGCCACAGAACCAGGTCTTAGACCATCTCCGAGACTAAGCGTCATATCGTATTTTTTTGCTATAGAGAGAAGCCTATCAAAATGTTCATACAGAGGGTTCTCTTTCTCATTTACAATCATCCATTCCGCGAGGAAAGCCCCTCCCCTACTCACTATATCTGTTATTCTTCCTTGCTTTTTCAACCTTTCCAGGGATCTTCTGGTGATCCCACAATGGACAGTGATGAAGTCTACTCCATCTTCCCCGTGTTTTTCTATGACATCGAATATCTCTTCAGGCTCCATACGAACTATGCTTTTTTTCCTCCTAACTGCCGAAATCGCCGCCTGATATATAGGAACTGTGCCTACTGGCATCTTTGCATGCTCAATAATTATTCTCCTTATTTCATCGAGATCTCCCCCTGTACTCAGGTCCATAACGGTATCGGCTCCTGCTTTTTTTGCCATCTCGAGTTTTTCTAATTCAAGATCTATATCGCAAAGCTCAGGAGAAGTACCTATGTTCGCGTTGACCTTCACAGTGAGGCCAGAACCTATAGCTTTTGGAGTGAAATCCCTGTGTCTGTTATTGGCAAGGATCACTATCGTCCCTTCTCTTATCCCTTCCCTTATGAACTCAGGATCCACATCCTCGTATTCCGCAACTCTTTTCATCTCAGGAGTTATAAATCCCTTCAATGCTTCTTCTATCTGGTTTCTCATCTCAGCAACTTCTCCATCTTTTGTAATAACTCAAATGGGTCCCTTGCGAAAAGCCTTATCATGGGCTCTTTCCCAAAATCTCCCCTGTCATGGATGATGTCTGGCATAAATTCCGCTTTCTTAAGTACCTCCTCAACCAAATAGTCGAGACTCTTTCCCTCGCTCTTTTTTATCTCCTCTGGTTCTACCCTCCTGTCAAATGAAAGGTCCTTTAAGCCATTCTTTCTCGAATTTTCCAAAAACTCCTCTTTGAATCTTATGTTAGCACAACTTCTCATCTGGGGGTAGAACTTCATGAAGGAAATCAGGGTTCTTGCCACATGGCTTGAAGCCCCAAACTCTGGATCAAACTTAATGACAATTTTGTCCCTGTGCCTTGAGATCCTCCCAGGATATCCACATACATCCTCTATACCCCTTGCTCCAGGTATGGCGTAACATATGTTCATCTGGACTTCAGGTATGAGATCGACAGGGTTCAGCTTTTCAAGTTTTTCTTTAGCTCTTTTAAGGGCATTTATAACCTCGAACCTCTTAGCTAATTGCCCAAAATATAAGGAAAGGGAAGAGTACATGTAGCCATTTTCGTTTATCCCATAGGCCTCTTTGAATATAGTATCGATTACATTTTCTGCCTCGAAAAAGGCATCACGGGGATGGAATCCGGAAGAGAGAAAACACAAAAGAGCGGAAGAAAAGATACATCCTGTTCCATGCAGAGTCACTTCAAACCTTACCCTCTTCCTTTCCAGGAATGTTTCTCCGTCGTAGAAGATATCGATTGGCTCTCCACTTAAATGACCCCCTTTTATGATGACAGTTTTTGCACCCATGTCAAAGAGTCTTTTCGCACAGACTTGAGCCTCCCGTAAGGTCTCAACTTTCGTACCCGCAAGTATACTCGCTTCCTCTATATTCGGAGCAAGGCAAGTGGCGTATGGAATTAACCGTTCTTTAAGGGATTTTATTCCGCTTTCATCCAAGAGAGTACGACCATTTTTTGCCCTAAGTACGGGATCAATGACAAATGGCCGATTAGGATCCCCCAATCTTATGATTGAAGAAAAAACCTGGATATACTCTTCACTTACGAGAACGCCTGTTTTCAATCCTCCTATCTCTATTTTCTCATCCTCCAGAACCTTTAACATCTCCTGAAATAACGGTAATGGTAATCTATACAAAGACCTCACTCCTTTGGGTCCCTGCACAACGATTGAGGTAGGAATTCCGATGCCATGAAAGCCTAAACTCGTGAAGATTTCTACATCCTTTGTGATCCCCGCACCTGACGTGGGATCAAAACCAGCGATTGAAAGAAGAACTTTCATCTAAGATCACTCAAAATAAGTTCCGCAACTTTCCTCCCGGAAAGAAGCATACCTCCGAATATTGGGCCCATTCTGTATGAACCAAATGTTGCGTTAGCACCCATGCCAGCAACGTATAAACCTGGATATACTTCTTTGGTATTCTCGAGGGTCATATCTTCCGCGATTTCGGCCCAAAGACACTTTTCACCCTCTATCTTTCCTGAAGGGGTCTTAAGCTCAACATTCATCTTCTTTTCCAATACCTTTACGATTTCAACGGGATGGCCTGTAGCATCAACAACAGCCCTTGCCATCACCGTTAAAGGATCTACATGCAATGATGCCATCTCCACAGCAGTCCAGTTTATCACCACTCCAGCAACTCGATCCTTCCTCACAACGAGGTCCTCCACACTTATGAGATTGAATATCTTAACACCGGCTTTTATCGCCCTAAAACAGATGCCAGTTACAGCCTCTATGGCGTCCGCTACATAATACCCATCTCCATAAGGCTTTGCCTCTATCCCGAATTCGTCAAGTATCTCCCTTCCTTTTTCCTGAACTACAATCTCGTTGAACATCATACCTCCGCCCCACATCCCGCCGCCAATTGAGAGCTTCCTTTCAAATAAAACCACCTTCAATCCTCCTCGGGAAAGAAAATAAGAAGCAACAAGCCCCGAGGGGCCACCGCCACAGACGACTACGTCAACATCGATTGAGGAAAGTATCTTATCTAAATACCCTTCGATTATCGCTCTCGTTATCACCCTCTCGTCGATCATACTCACTCTCCTGCAATAAATTTAGTGTAAAATGTCTCTTAATGAGACTTTTTCTGTTTTATAAAACAAAAAGGGACAGGGACTCCATACTTTATAGGCTATTAAGCCTCCATAGGAGTATGTCCCTCTGTCCCTCAACTCCCAATAAGTTGGTTGGGCTACTAAAGCCCCTGCTACTGGGGAGGATGGTGTGAGGGACAAAAATCTACTAAATAAGGAGGTAGCATTATGAGTCATTATGTAGGTGTTGACATTTCTAAGGATAATTTCCATTTCTGTATCCTTACAGAAGACAGCAAAATCCTCTCCTCTGGTGAATT
>Ga0078972_1005316_pt1 | contig 32919 bp, 26 predicted proteins | sample YelNatPaOPGAMG01_FD_67568 | JGI IMG/M metagenome (GOLD analysis project Ga0078972, IMG submission 67568) | Hot spring thermophilic microbial communities from Obsidian Pool, Yellowstone National Park, USA - OP-RAMG-01 (SPADES assembly) (version 2) | ecosystem: Environmental > Aquatic > Thermal... | reverse complement strand
CGAGGCAAAGCATCCCTTACTTATGGGGGGGGGTGGGGTGGGGCTACTTAAAGTAATAGTGCTAATTCTTAATAAAGAAGCAGGTATAACCTGACAGGTTTAACCTGAAACAGGTTTAACCTGTTACAAAACAGAATTTTGAAACAGCTTCTTTAAAACTTGACTTTTAATCAATCTTTTCTAAATTTAAAAAAGGAGGCTAATATGTTAGGTTTCAAAAGAGGTTGGAGATATGGAGAGTATGCTTGGGGTGGCGGATTTGGATTGGGTAGACAATGGAGAGGTGGAATAGGACCTCATGGATTTGGCGGACCTTGCTGGTGGTATGCTTCGCAAACAAAGGAAGGTTTAGAATCAACAGTTGATATTTTAAAAGCGAAACTCAACTTCCTAAACACCAACAAATCACTCCTAGAAAAGTATATAGCAGAACTTGAAACTCAAGCAAAAGAAGAAAACAGATAAAATATTCAACTAAGGGACCTTATACTAACGAAGTTTAATAGTATAAGAGTCCCTGAACACATATTTGTTTTCAGATAAGGCTATTACAATTTGAGTGTTTTTTAAGGAAAGCAACCTATTAAAAATCATTTTCTTATTGCTCTCATCAAGCTCACCTATAACATCATCAAAAAGCAAAACTGGAGATTCTCCAGTTTTATTATGTATATATTTAGCCAAACTCAACTTAAACAAAATACTGACCATCCTAACCTGCCCTTGTGACAAGTAAACTCTAGCAACTCTATCCCCCTCTGTGTAGAGCACTAAATCATCAAGGTGTGGACCTATAATTGATTTGCTATAAGATATTTCCCTTTCAGCATTTTGATTGAGATAATCCCTCAATTCACCAACCGGATCACTAGAAGACCTCACTACATTAGCGATATTTGACTTGTACTTTACCTTAATTTCAAATGGTAAATTTTCATTAAGCATAAAGTTATTGACATTCTCAACTAATTCTAGCCTATTAAAAGTTAACTCTACAGCATACTTGGCAAGAGATTCATTATAATTCCTCAAAAGCAGTATCATATCCTCAACAGCACCACTACTCCCCTCATTTCTTTTTTCACCTATCATCTTTATAAGAGCATTTTTACGCTTTAGAATTTTGGAATAATTAATCAAATTTGCATAATATGAGCTAGAAACGGAAAAGAGAACATTGTTCATTGTATTTCTCCTCCATGAGGGACTACCAAAAACTATCTCAAAATCCTCTATAAGAAAGGGCACTACCTTTAGTTTACCCGAAGTAGAAACGACATTCGTAACCTTACCATCAAACATTATTTTCTTTTTTGATTCATCTCCCTCAATTTTATAACCAACAAAAATATCGTGAGTATCCCCTTTATCATCAGAAAAATTTATCTTCAAGTTAAAAAAGTTCTCACCACTCTTAACCAAATCCTTATCAGTCTCAAAACTCCTAAGAGGTGAAAAAACCGATCCATAATACAAACCTTCTATTACTGTTGTCTTACCACTACCATTTTCACCAAAAAGCACATTTCTATCCTCAAAACCACACCTAAACTCATCAAAAATCCTAAAATTTTTTAATTCAACAAAATTTATCTTCATATTCACCTTTTAGATTCATTTCAAAAATACAGTTTTGTTAAAAATCCTGGTCAAGTACCTATACTTGCTATCAAGTTGAATTAAAACGAATTCACCATCCTTATCAATTATTGTCCCTTCAGCAACAATTTTGTACTTCTTCAGAGGTACACTAGAATAGTTATAAACATCAGTAAACAAAACCTTATCCCCAAGATTAAACTTCCCATTCATCACCACACCAACAACTTTGTCATTATTCTCACTACCTAACACCTTGCCATAGTTACCCAACAACAAAGTACGCAAGTTGTAACTTATCAGATAAGAAAGATAAAGAATAACATCATCATTCAGATTTACAGAAATAGAAACATTAGTCAACCGTGAATAGTCAATAGGAGAAATTGCATCAATATCAACCTTCAAATAATCTCCTACTTGTCTGATTTTAGAAACCAAAACTAGAGAGTAACTTCTATCCAACATTGAAAAATTAACTTTCTTATCCTCAGTAGTAAACGAAAAGTAAGGAATCTTCACACTCTCCCATGCCCATTTTTGAATTTGGCCAATAAAGGAATTAGTAGATACAATACTTTCGTCTAGTTGAAAATTAACAAAGATTCTATCTTTGTTAATACTCTCCAAATCTATATCCCACTTATTAACCACTGAAACATTACTGACATAAGAGGATAACGAATTGTACATGTTTTGTAATCTCTCATCGTTAACAAGGATATTTCTAGCGATCAATAACTCATCAAACGCAAAATGTTTCGAGTAAGAGAAGATATAATAATTAATTAAATCATACCAAGCATTGTAATTTTCGGGATTGAGCCTTATTGCCCTACGGTAGTACAAATCAATATAAGGAGTACCTTGTTTCCTTAATTTTATTGAATCTTTGTACCTTGAATCAGAAAGCGCCATCCTAACACTTTTTGTTCTGAAATCAGGATCCAAAGCAATACTACTCTCTTCAGCAAAAAACTTAATTACACCATCCTTTGAGTTTGCATACTTTTTAAGTATGCTATTGTAATCCTTATTCAAGTACATAAGCATGACTTTAGTTCTATCATCTTTGGCCACCAAGTCGGCATACTTAAGCGCCTCAGGGAATTTCCCAATTCTATAATAGCACTCTAAAAGGAGGTAATACTCTCTATAATTCACTTCAGGAAAAGTTACTGCCTTAAGGAGATTATCAATACTCTTATTGTAGTCTTTAGTCAAAAAGAAATATTCCCCATACAAAGAGTAAACTTCCTTATTAAACCTGTTTAAACTCAGTGAGTAATCTAATCTTTCTTTTGCTTTAGGTAGCTCACCTAACGACATTAGAACTCTAGCCATCTCTAAATTTAGTTTGTAGTTATTAGGGTAAACTTGAAGATACTTATACAAAGAAACTTTAGCACTTACCAAGTTCCTCTCTGACAATAACCTTGAGTAAAACACTAGAAAATCTTGATTCGTTAAAACACTAGGCCTAGATATCAACTCTTTCGCTATATTGAAGGCACCTTCAATGTTTTTTGTTATCCTCAAATACTCCATTTTATAAATAAGCGTAGTATCACCTTTAGGGCTATACTTCTCCATCATATCAATATACTTCTTAGATAAATCAAGATTACCTTTCTTAAAGAGTAGTTCAACAAGAGTAGGATAATAGACCAAATTATTAGGCTTCTCCGAAATGGCATTTTCTAACTTAACTATTGCATCATCATACTTTAACCTCACAACATCATTGGAAACTGACAATAAAACTGTATCAGCATTAACAAAATTTGTTAATGTTAAAACAAAAGCCAAAATATATACAAACCTCTTCATAAAAAAATTTTAATACCCTACAACAAGAAGTCTCCATTTTTTACAAGATCTACCTTGACCTCTACAAAGTATCAATTGACAACTAGGACCACTTAACGAAATCATTTTATTACCTACACCTCCTGAAAGAAAAAGTCTTACAAGGTTAACTTTGTTAGTTAATCTGGAATTACGATTAGAATTCATTTTCCCTAATCAAAAAGTGCTTATAGCACCTTGTGCTTATAGCACTTTTTACATAACGGTAAGTATTAAATGCTGAAGACTGTAGAGTGTAGAGAGGTGAAACCTCTTGGAGGCAGAGCCTCTCTACAACAAACATGGTGGGCGGGTGGGATTGCTTAAAGCACTTTCTTATTCATATTTAAGCAATTTCTCTTACAAAGGTTAAGGGAGGCGTAGCCTCCCTTATAACTTTAGGGTGGGAGGGTGGGGAATTGCTTAAAGTATTTGTGCTAATTCTTAATAAAGAAACAGGTATAACCTGGTGCAGGTATAACCTGACGCAGGTATAACCTGACAGGTAATCACCTGATGCAGGCTTAGCCTGATGAAGGCAATAGCCTGTTTTTCAACATAATCACATAATTTAGAAAAGGGAGAGGAAAACTTTTAAAATTATCCTTATGAATATTAATGAAACTATAGTGAGCATCCATGAAATTGCTGATTTCATCTCATCAATTTTACAGACAACAACGAAGGAAGCACTAGGTAAAGCAATATTATCCATAACAAAAACAACAAACTCAGACCTCGGAAGTGCTTACGAAGTAGATCCTTTAGGCGAAGGGCTTGAAATCAAATATGTTGCTGAGAAAGTAAATGATGAATTTGTACTCAGACCTAGAAATAATACCTTCATACCATTTGACAAGGGAATAGTAGGTTGGGTATACAGGAACAAAACACCTTACATTTCTGATAATCTTTCCAACGATAAATTCTTCATTCCTTTATCCGGAAAAACCAAATCAGAAATGGCTATACCAATATACATTAGAGGTGAGATTTTTAGTATAATAAACCTAGAGAGCTTTGAGGAAAATAAATACACAAAGGAAGATTTAGAGATAGTAAACATACTTTCTACTATACTATCGCATATTCTAGAAAACTTAATGGAAGTCGAAAAGAAAAACACTGAAATAACATATCACAGAATACTTTCTAGGGTATACAGAGCATCTCAAAACATAAACGAATTAAGTACCATATTTAAAAAAATAATGAACATAATGGTAGAAGAAATAAGAATAGAAAGAGGAATGATATTCCTCTTTGATGAGAATGAAAAAGGAACCCTTAAGATAGTCCAAAGTTTCGGTTTAACGGAGGAGGAAAAAAATAAAGGAATATACAAAGTAGGAGAAGGGATAATCGGAAATGTAGCAAAAAATTTTTCTCCTATTTTCATACCAAATATATGGGCTGACAAAAGGTTTCTCAACAAAACAGGAGCAAAAAGAGCAACCAGTAAAAGAATATCATTCTTTGCAACTCCCATCGTCTTTGGAAGCGAACTTCTTGGAGTGATGAGTATAGAAAAAGAATTTAAAAACATGTATGAATTTGAAATCATAGGTAAATTACTAAACGAAATTGCTGATGATATAGCAATATCCGTAATGCATTACATAAAGCGATCCGAAGAAACTAAAAGTTTACTAAATGAAAATGAAGAGCTGAAAAGACAACTAATATCAAAGTACAAAATAAGTAACATAATAGGTAAATCTGAAAAAATGCTAGAGGTTTTCAAATCTGTAAATATAATCTCTGATACAAATTCCACCGTACTCATAGAAGGAGAATCTGGGACAGGCAAGGAATTAATAGCAAAGGCAATACATTTCAACAGTAGTAGAAGAAGTAAACCATTCATAAGTATAAACTGCGCTGCAATACCCGAAACATTACTTGAAAGTGAGTTGTTTGGCTACAAAAAAGGTTCATTCACTGGTGCAGTAGGCGATAAAAAGGGTAAAATACTGATGGCTGATGGGGGAACATTATTCCTTGATGAGATAGGCGATATGCCTTTATCCTTACAGGCAAAACTTTTAAGAGTGCTCCAAGAAAAAGAGATAGAACCTATAGGTGGATCACCTTTAAAGGTTGATATAAGAATTATTGCCGCAACAAACAAAAACCTACAAAAGTTGGTAGAAGAAGGAAAATTCAGGTTGGACCTATTCTACAGGCTAAATGTGATAAAAATCTCCCTTCCACCATTAAGAGAAAGAAAAGAGGATATACCATTGCTAATTGAAGAATTCATTAAAAAATATTCTCTTGAGCACCACAAAAGCATAAAAAAGATAGAAAAGAATGTTATGGATGCATTAATAGAGTACGATTGGCCTGGCAATGTAAGAGAACTAGAAAATACAATAGAAAGAGCAGTAATCTTATGCCAAACCTCCACTATAACATTGGATTTACTACCAAAAGAAATAGGAAACCCAATGACTCTATCAATAACATACGAAGAGAAAATATCTGAAATTATATCAAAATTCATAGAAAAAACAGAATTAAAAAGTGAAGACTTTCTTTATGACAAACTCATATCCCCCGTAGAAAGAGCTATAATAACAAAAGTACTCTCAAAAACAAACAACAACAAAATCAAAGCATCAAAAGTATTAGGTATAAACAGGAATACCTTAGATAATTATCTAAAAAAGCATAACTTACGATAGCTACAACTCAATAATATAGTGTCCATAGCAGTTTACAATATTAACACCTTCATAAACATCAACTCTTTTCTCTCTCATATCATAAATATGGACATGCCCATGTAAAAGATACTTAGGCTTATATCTTTTTATAAAATCTAAAAAAACTTTGAACCCCCTGTGAGGCAAATCCTGGCGATCATGTATCCCAAAAGGAGGTGCATGAGTAACAACAACATCTACCGATCTACCAAACAAAATCTTATCTAACATTAACTTGTATTCAACAAATCTCACCCTACGACTCATCTCCTTTTCCGTAAATTGGTGCGGAGCATCATTATACTTATAACTACCATCAAATCCAACAAAATTAACACCATTGATATTCACAATCTTACGATCAATATTTATACCCCCAAACCCTCCACGATAATCAAACTGATAACCAAAATCAAACCTAGATTTCCTTATTTTGCCTAGAAAGGCAACATTATCAAATTCATAATCTTTACTGTCATACAAATCATGATTACCATGAACATAAATTAAGGGTACATTGTATTTAGAAGTAAGAAACTCAAGATAATCTAACGGCAAATCACCACATGATACAACAACATCTGGTTTTATATCATCCGATCTTTGAGATTCAAAAAAAAACCTTTCAACAATATCACTGACACAAAGAATCTTCATCAATATTACTCATCAACCTCTTTTATTTTATCCTTAATATAATTCTCAAATTCTTCTTTAGACATCTTATCCTTAAATAACTCCCACATTGCTTGTTTTAATTCATCAATAGAGCTAAACTTGGCTCCTTTTTGAGCCCCTTCTTCCATAAAATAATACTTCTTAGCCATACCATCCCCCAATATATAAAAATAGTAAATCTATCAATTTACACTTGTCAAGGATATAAGATGAGGGTGTTCCAAAACTTGATTATGATTATTCCTAAACGAATACACCCCCTATTCATTCTGCCTTTCCCCCTGTCATTCTGACTCTTCCTCTGTCATTCTGAACGAAGTGAAGAATCCCACTGAACGAAGTGAAGAAACTTCTTGAGATTCCTCGCTTCGCTTGGAATTGACAATAAAAAAAGTTAGCTCGGGATGACCTAAAGGATAGTAATCATTACTAACGCTTGGAATGACGAAGGGTAGTCCTTCGTTAATACTCACAATGACACATGACACAAAGGCTGTAATTCTTTTCTAACACTCACATTCAGATTGGTAGTAAAAAGGATATTTTTCTTGAAACAAAATTCTCAAGTAAAAGATAATTTTTCTATATGTCCTTTGTTCACTTACATCTTCACACTGAGTACAGTCTTCTTGATGGCGCAATCAAGATAGAGAAATTAGTACAAACTGTAAAAAACTACGACATGAACGCTATCGCTATCACAGACCATGGTAATTTGTTTGGAAGTATTGAATTTTACAAAACATGCAAAGAAAACGATGTAAAACCAATAATAGGTGTTGAAGCATACTTAGTTGATGACATGACAAAAAAAGAAAAAGTAATGAAAGAAGATGTAGATCGCAAATACTACCATGTAACTATTTTATCTAAAAATTTAGTAGGTTACAAGAACCTCGTAAAAATAGTTACTAAATCGTATCTTGAAGGATTTTACTATAAACCCAGAATAGACAAAAAATTGCTAGAAAAACACAAAGATGGGCTTATAATCTTAAGCGGCTGCATTGCCGGAGAAATACCACAATTAATAAAGTTTGGTAAACTAAAGGAAGCAAGAAATGTAGCTGATTGGTACATCCAAACATTTGGAAAAGAAAATTTTTACATAGAAATTCAAAGGCATGAAATTGAAGACGAAAAGGTGGTAAACCCTGAACTAATCAAAATTGCGAAGGAATTCAACCTAAAATTAGTAGCAACTGGAGATGCACATTACTTATCACCAGAGGATTCAGAAACACATGATGTACTTCTCTGCATCCAAACGGGGAGTAGGAAAGATGATAAAGATAGATTTAGATTTGTAAACAACTCATTTTACCTCAAATCCCCTGAAGAAATGATAAAAGAATTCAATGAAATACCCGAAGCAATACACAATACTTTGGAAATAGGAGAAAAATGTAATGTTGAAATACCATTCAACAATAACGAACTTATGCCACAATACTCGCAAGCAAAAACAACCAACGCAGATGAGAAAATAAGGGAAATGGTATTTAAAAATCTAAACAGGATATTTAACGGTAAAATACCTGAAGAATACTCAGAAAGAGCAAACTACGAACTTGATGTAATAAAAAAGATGGGATTTAGTAATTACTTTTTAGTAGTACAAGACTTCGTCAATTGGGCTAGAGATAGTGGTATACCTGTAGGTCCAGGTAGAGGATCAGCAGCAGGTGCACTAATCACATACGCACTAGGAATCACAAAAGTTGACCCAATAAAATATAACCTCCTCTTCGAAAGATTCCTAAACCCTGAAAGAGTGACAATGCCAGATATAGATGTGGATGTTGCGGATAGAGAAAGAGAAAAAGTGATAGAATATCTATCAAACAAGTACGGCAAAGAAAATACCGCAAACATAATAACATTCGGTACACTCCAAACAAAAGCAGCAGTAAGAGATGTTGGAAGGGTTCTTTCTATCCCCCTACCTAGAGTGGATGAAATAGCAAAGAGCCTATCCTCCTATGAAAGTTTATCAGAGGCAAAAGAGATGTCAAGCGACATCAAAAAAATATTTCAAAGCGGAAATCAAGTAGAAAAAGACTGGATAAATTTCTCAGAAAAATTAGAGGGAATGGTGAGGCACGCTTCTATACATGCTTCTGGAATAGTTATTTCATCAGTACCGATACACGAATACATCGCTCTCTACAGGGACCCAAAGGAAGGTACGATATCAACACAGATACCTGCACAGTTTTTAGAAGAATTGGGCTTCTTAAAAATGGATATCCTCGGATTAGCAAACCTCTCAGTAATACACGATACTCTCAAATTAATTAAGCAAAGGAAAGGCATAGAAATAGATATAGACTCTATTGACCTCAATGATAAGGCAACATACGAATTACTCTCATCAGGTAATACTGATGGAGTATTTCAAGTTGAATCAGAGGGGATGAAAGAAATGCTAAAAAATATGAAACCCTCAAACATTGATGATATAATCGCTGCGCTAGCGCTCTACAGACCCGGACCATTAGGTTCGGGAATGGATAAACAATACATCAACAGAAAACATGGAAGAGAAGAAATAATTTACCCACACCCTGATCTGGAAGACATACTAAAAGAAACCTACGGTGTCATTCTTTACCAAGAACAAATAATGAAAATTGCTCAAAAAATATCAAACTTTACCCTCGGCCAAGCAGATAACTTAAGGAGAGCAATAGGTAAAAAGAAAAGAGATTTAATGGAAAAAATGAAATCACTGTTCATTGAAGGCGCAGTAAAAAACAGATACGAGAAGGAATTTGCAGAAGAACTATTTGACATGATAGAAAAATTTGCCGAATATGGCTTTAACAAATCACACAGCGCCGCCTACGCAATAGTAACATTCCAAACAGCATACCTAAAAGCTCACTACCCCATAGAATACATGACCGCCCTCATAAACTCAGAAATAGGAAAATTTGAAAAAATGGTATTCTACATAAACGAAGCAAGAAGAATGGGAATAAAAATACTACCACCCGATATAAACAAAAGTAATAAACTCTTTGATATAAATTTGGAAATCAATGGAGAAAATGGAAACGGCGAAGAATGCATAAGATATGGGTTTATGGGCATAAAAGGAATGGGGGAAAGTATAGTAGATGAACTCATAGAAGAAAGAACAAAAAACGGACCTTACAGCGACATTCAAGACTTCTTCATAAGGACATCAAAATTTATGAAGAAAAATTCATACGAGGTAATAATCAAGGCAGGTGCACTAGATACATTATTCAAAGAAAGGGGAATAATCATACAAAACCTAGAAAAGATAATAAGCACATTCAACAACATATCAAAAAGCGTTGAAATTGGACAAAATGATCTCTTCGCAAACAGCGGAAATGGCAATGGAAATAATTCCACCACTTCATACAACATCACTTCACAACTCTTAAATGAGGCTTCTATAGTAACAAAAGACGAAATGGCTTCATTTGAAAAAAGCACCATAGGCATATACATTTCGTATAACCCAATAGAAGAATATGAAAACAAACTCAAATCAATAACAACACTGGATATAAATTTTATTGAATCCTTACCTAACGGCTGCTCATTCACAATATTCGGAATGATTGAAGAAATTGAATTAAGGGACATGATAAAAGGCAAAGTAGCAACGGTAAAAATATCTGATAGCAAAAGTTCAATTATACCATTATTCATGATACCATCGACAACAGAATCATACCTACCAATTATGAAAGAAGGAATGTTAATGATATTTAAAGGAACAGTTGAGACAACAGTTAAGGGCAAAAAAATCGCAAAAGTGTCCAAGGTTATAAAACCAATTAATTACAACGGTGAAAAGTTCACAGAATTTCACATAATAATGGATAACGAAACGAATTTAGAATCCCTCGAAAAATTAAAAAGAGTGATTAAAGAATTTAGTGGTAAATGCCAAATCTACATTGGAACACTAGAAGAGGGAAATATTGAGTACATGAAATTGCCATCAATATACAGCATAAAACCATCTTTTTCATTTGTGAAAAAGATAAAAAATATAAAAGGAATAAAATACTTCTGGTACTACTAACTAACAATCCCTTTACCTTTAGATTTAGAGGTATAGAGCCTTTTATCAGATAGGTCAAACAATTTTTGAATATTGTATCCGGATTCCTTGAAGTCAGCAACACCAACGGACATTGATAACTTTTTATCATCCGGCAAAGTGACATTACCCTGCGATAAACTTTTTATAACATCTAAATAAAAATCTGTAGAGAAAACCCCCTTAATCCACCTCTTCGCAGCATAAACTGCCTTATCTCTATCAGTATTAGGCATAATAACAACAAATTCATCCCCTCCATACCTCCCAACAAAGTCCAATTTCCTTACATTCGACTTAAGTATAGCTGCAAACTCTTTCAAAACAATATCACCAACCATGTGCCCAAAAGTATCATTATAATACTTAAAATTATCAAGATCTATCATTACCAAACTAAAATTGTAGTTAGCATCTCTTTTGCATCTCTCCACCTCAGATATAATAACATCATCTATCCCATTTCTATTAGGAAGCCCTGTAAGAAAGTCCGTCTTTGATATTTTCTCTATCTTTCTCAAATTCGCGAGAATCTCTAACTTAGATTTTACAAGCATCGATGATATATCAATGATATTTATTTCATCAGCTTTCAAAAATTTGCCTTCAGAAAAACTACCAACAACAAGATATCCTCTAACCTCTCCATTACTAAACACAAAAGGAAGCACAAAACTGTTGGGCAGATTGTACAGCTGAGGTATAGACCTTTTAGGAGAAGTAGCAAATATATCAAAATTTACCAAACCCTTAACATCAATTTTCTCACTATAATCACTAGGAAGATATACACTACCCCTCTCTCTATCAACAAACATGACAACATCATTTGGGAAAGAATTCGTGATAATGTTCAAAAATTTTTCAATAAGTTTCTCCTCTCTATTCTCTGAGATTACTATCCCTTGTATTCTCTCAAGAAATTTTATCTGATTAATTCTATCCTGAAGTTGTAAAAGATTATACCTATTTTTCGCCTCATTAACCACAAGTTCCCAATTAACATTAGGTAAAGGTAAATTAATTATTACCTTCTCAGTACTCAACAACACCCCATAAAACTTATAGTTTCTCCTTAAATCAACGAAATAATTTTCAAGATTTTCTGCTTCTTGATATTTACCAAGTTCTTTCAATGAAATTATCAAATCCCTCAGAATCTTGACCTCCACATACTTAAACTCATTTTTACCTATATACTCCAAAGACTTGTAAAGTAACTTTATTTTTTCATCCAAATCTTTACTTTGGATTGACATCCCCCAATAATAAAAGGCAAGTGCCTCACTATTAAGGTTTTCTATCTCTTTTAAATTGTACACCATGCTAACGCATGGTGATATAAGACCTAAATTATCCTTTATATACACATCCATAACCCACAATTTAACATTTGGATGTATTGGTAGTTCTTCTATTTTCGCCTCATACATTATTCTAAACAAAAGATCCATCACGAAATTAGCCTTTTTAAAGTCATTAATAATCATGTACAGGTAGGACATATTAACCAAACTCATACACACTTCTTTAATATCATTTTCCTTTACAGTTAACAATAAAGATTCTTTAGCGAATTTATAAGATTCCCTGAACTTCCCTGAAGTATAAAGTAGATGTGACAAACTATTATACAGGTGCGTAATATACCTTGATTTTAACCTTTTGGCTAACTTTAATGACTTCCTCACTTCCCTTATAGCTTCGTTATTCTCTCCCTCCTCCATCAAGATATTACCCCTCAAATGATGAAGAAGAGCTAAATGATAATAATCCCTATTTCTTTTATAATACCTGGAAGCACTCCTTATCATACGATTTATCTTCTCCAAACCAAGAATGTCCCTAGTGGATACAAAGAAATAGTAAAAACTTACAATGTGATAGTACAATCTCTTTAAACTAGCTTTACCTTTTTTAATTTTCTTAATATCCTCTAAAAGATTCAAAGCCTCTTCTCCTGACAAAGCACCAACAAAGAAAAGTTGCGCTTTCGAGAAAATTATCTGTCTTTTATCACCAGACTTAACGGCAAACTCCATCGCTTTCTTTGCAGATTCAACTGTCAAATTCCAACGAGACTGTGTTATCGCATATATGTAAGCAAGAAGCCTATTATATTTCGCTAACAAGAGAGTATTACCTTCTTCCTTGATCCCCTCCATGGCAGAAGTCGTATAATCTATGGCATCTTCATTACGAAAGGCACCCAAATGTGAATACACAAGAGGTTCAACAAAATCTAAATCTAACTTAACCCCCAAAGATTTGATCTGATTCGCAACATAAATACATGTCTCCCACGCCATCCACTTGTATGACTCTGAAAGCAGGACCTTTAAATCAATATCTCCATCCTTTTCCAACTTATCATCGTTACGATAGAAGAAATTCAATATATTGAGTTTTCGCCCAGAAAACTGAGGAGGATTCTGAAATAACTCGGGATCATTCAACGAATCTACGATAATAAAATTTACTTCTTGCTTCACATCAAGTACAAAGTCAATAAATTTCTCTAAACTTAATGATATTTCTTTACTGTTCAAAACAAGAATAAAATATTTTATCCCATTTAACTTCGCAATATACTCCAAAACAGCAAGTAAAGCAGTAAAAAACTCATTTCTAGTCACATAAAACTCATTATCTTCAAAATACTCCTCAAACATTGAATGTACTCCAACATCCTCACCCCTAAACAAACTAATTATATAATCCTCTACTCTCTTGCTAATGTATTGGCCATTGAATATTCTTGGAAGTTCCTCAATTTTACAAAATTCTAGAATAAAATCTGAAAAAGGACTTAACGGCTTCTGCTGCTGAAAAAGAATAACATAGTCATGAAGTTTATTCTTCACCTCCTCAATAGCAAGTTTTACATTATTTGTTTTAATTAAAAAATCTCCTTGACTAATGAGAGAATATTCTTCCATAAATTAGTTTCTAATATTCTAAACTAAATAAGGATACATTTAATAATTTTCTTTACTTTCAACAGATTCCAGTAGATTTATACGACAAAATCGGCTTTTGATTGAATTACACCACCCTATTTATTCATCATTATTTGAAGTTATGAATAGGTTTTTGTATGTACTCACTTTCACTTTAGCAGTTTCTTTGTCATACTCTCAAACTTTAGAAACTAATGAGGTCATATTGCCGGAAACAAATTTTACTGTACAAGGTGTTTCACCTTACGAAGTCACCGACAGGAATGTTATTTTTGAGACTTCAGAAGGCAAAAGCACAATAAAGGAAATACCATCACTGAAGGGTGGTGTTTTTGAACTTGAGAAGGAGGTAAAAACGAAAGGTGAAGCAAAATCAAAAATAATTTCATCCTTTTCTTATGGTATTGGTGATATAATAGACCTGTCATTAGTTGGAATGAGTGAAATACCTTCTGAATCTTATTCCGTCAGTACCCTTATAAAGTACAGCAGATTCAAAAGGCCCGATATTCTTCATTATCCCACTGAGGGAAATGAAATACTGAAGAATACATTTAGAGACATTGACCTAGGGAGTTTTACAATAAATCATTTTACAAAATCTACATTTTTAACAATTGATGGACAATTTTTTGAGGATTTCAAAGGACTTTGGAAAAATCCTTACTTTTCAGATGAAAGAGATAGAAATGTTAATATAAACGGAATTTTTAAGTACACGATAGATAAAGATTCTAAGTTAACATCAGCTCTTAAGGTAGACCATACTTATGTCAGTTTGAGGAGTAATACACTTGATAAAGTTTCATACAGTTTCAATGATTTCTTCGCTAACTTAGGTTATCAGTATGGGAGTGATGAATATAATTTCTTCAAATTTGAGCTTGGCTTGGGTGCTAATTTAATCAGTAAAACCAATTCATTGATTGGGATGTATGGTGATATAAGCGCTTCTTTAGCCTTTCCTCTCTATATGAATAGTTTCTTTTTTGTTTCTTCTTTGTCTTTGATTCCTGATTATTTCTTTCCTTTTGATTTTTCACTTAACTTAGGTGGAGTTTACAAGTTTAGCCAAGATGTTTCACTTTACCTTGACTTAAGAAAAGGTATTTCTAGGTTGAGTGGTGAGGAACTCATAAAAGGTATAACTTTTGTTGATTCAAATGTCAGAGACTCATTTTTGGGGACTGAGACGGGGGTTAAAGTTTTTATTGGCAAGGGGGATTCCGTAAAGTTGGCTGTTGGTTATGATTACTACCTTTCAAAGTATTATAGTAGACCTATTTTTGATAGTTTCTCTTATGTAATGGATATCACAAATGTTTCGCTTTTCTACTCAAGGGTTTATGTTGATATTATCTCTCTTGATTGGTTTAACTTGGGTGTTACATACAATTTCAACCTAAATTTTCCGATTATCATCCCTTATGTTCCGTTACACAGTTTGGATGGCGTTTTGAAGTTTAGTTTCGGTGGCTTTTATCTTTCTTTGTCCCTCTCGGGTGAATATCTAATTTCTTCGGATGGTGTTAACTTTGATATTCCGCCTTATGCTATAGTTTCATTAGATTCTGAATACGAGATCGTGAAAAATATTTCCTTGTCCCTAAATTGTAGGAACTTACTTAACAATATTGCTGAATTTAGAAAGGATAGCGTCATTTCAGAAGGTATTTATGCTAGCTTGGGAATAAAAGTAAAACTATGAGTAAGTATCCTGTGGTTTCTATAGTTGGTAAGCCAAATACCGGCAAGTCTTCGCTGTTTAATGCTATTGTTGGTAGAGGGAAGTCTATCGTCTTTGATGAAGCAGGTACAACAATAGATATAAATCGTGAGATTGTAAATGTAGGAAATGTTAAAGTTTTGCTTCAAGATACTGGTGGGTATGTATTGAGGGATGACGATGCCGATTTACTCAAAGGTAAAATAGCGAAGAGAGTTAGAGATTTGTTACTTAAGGCTGTAGAAGAGTCAGACCTCATACTGTTTACTGTTACCTATAATGAAGTAGACATTGTCGATTTGGAATTAGCAAAGATTTTGAGGAAGTATGAAGATAAGGTTAAGCTAGTTGTTACAAAGGTTGATACGATAAAGCAAAGGTTAGAGGTTGTTGACGAAGTTTATAGATTGGGTTTCAAAAAGATATACTTTGTTTCGTCTAAGACGAAATATGGGCTTGAGGAACTTTTAGGAGCAATTGAGATGTTTATTGTTTCGGCAGGTAATGTTGTCTCGGAAGATGCCTCTGAGGATTTGAGTATTGCAATAGTCGGTAGAGTTAATGTTGGTAAATCTTCTTTTTTTAACGCTTTACTCAGAAGCGATAGAGTTATTGTTGATGATAAGCCAGGTACAACTAGGGATAGCGTGGATGACTTTTTGGAGTACAAAGGTAAAAGAATAAGAATTGTTGACACCGCCGGTTTTAGAAAAAGTATTTTTAAGGCTGGGAGAATAGAATCTTTCGGCATTGAGAGGGCATGGAAGAGCATAGAGAGGTGCGATGTAGCAGTGGTTGTTATTGATGGAAAAGAAGGATTTACGAAACAAGATAAGAAAGTTATGGGTATAGTCCTTGAAAACTATAAGCCTTATGTTTTGTGTGTTAACAAATGGGATTTGGTGGTAGGCGAAGATAAAATTAACGATGAGAAGGAAATGAAAAAGTATCAAAAGGCATTTGCAGATTTCGTTTCAAGAACATTTGAATTATCCAATTACACACCAATCGTTTTAGTTTCTGCCAAGTTGGGTTATAATGTTGATAAAGTGCTTGATATTGCTATTGAACTTAACAAAAAATCAAAAAAAAGAATATCCACAGGTTTATTCAATAGGACGCTCCGTAAAGAAATACCCGAAATGTTTGATGGTGAGTTATCAACAAAGCTTAGGATTTACTACAGCACACAAGTTGAAGCATCACCACCAACCTTTGTAACTTTCGTTAACAAGTTAGGCAATGTACCTAATGGTTTTGGGAATTTTCTCACTAGGAAGATTACTGAAATCTTTGATTTCAAAGGAGTACCAATAAAAGTAAATTTTATTGAGAAGGAAAGAAAGGGTAAACCTTAAAGGAGAGATACAAAATGTATGATCATTGAAGTTAAGGTTAAGACAAAATCTTCAAACGAAGGTATCAAAAAGTTAGAGGACAACAAATTTGAAGTTAGAGTAAATGAAGCACCAGAAGGCGGCAAAGCAAACGAAAGAGTCATTGAACTACTCGCAAAATACCTCGGTGTCCCCAAATCATCAATAAAAATAAAGCATGGCTTAACATCCAGAAACAAAATAATAACTATAGAATAACTATGAATAAAGATATAGAATTCATAATAAACTACCTGAAAGAGGTATGGAAAGATTATGAATCCCCTCTAAAAAGCAATATTCACCTAAAAGGTAATGACCCTTTCCAAATACTCATTTCAACTATCCTCAGTACCAGAACAAAAGACGAAATAACCTATCCAACAGCCAAAAAATTATTTGAAATTTATAAAAATCCAGAGGATTTTATAAAAATCTCTACAGAAGAATTAGAAAGACTAATATACCCCATAGGCTTCTACAAAACAAAAGCAAAAAGTATAAAAAAGATAGCAGAAATAATAATCAGAGAATATAACAATAAAGTACCAGATGAATTTGAAGAACTCATAAAGTTACCAAATGTAGGTAGAAAAGTTGCTAACCTTGTACTATCGGTCGCATACAGCAAAGATGTTATCTGTGTAGATACCCATGTTCATAGAATATCAAACAGAATAGGCCTTGTAAGGGCCAAGACACCAACCGAAACAGAATTCAAACTCATGGAAGTAGTACCACGAAAATATTGGAGAGAGATAAACTACCTAATGGTGGGGTTTGGGCAAGTTATATGCAAACCAACGAAACCAAAGTGTGATGTATGCAAACTAAAAGCGGTCTGTGATTACTTCAAAAAACATTAGTGACTCATACGAGTTAATGCGTATATAACGATATTTATTCCCATTTTTATGGCTTCTTCCCTTATCACTTCGGGGTCATTGTGCACCTCTGGAGAATCCCAGCCATCACCTATATCAGTATCATAAGCATAAAACAGCCTTAACTCACCATCAATGAATATCCCTAATCCCTCAGGTGGACCACCATCATGCTCATGAATCTTCGGTAAACCATTAGGGAACTTGTAAAATATCCTGTATATAGGGTGACTAAATGGAACAAGCTCCAAATTGTACTCCGGAAATACTCTTTTTATTTCCTTTCTAAAACTCTCATCCATCCCATAGTCATCGTTAGCAAACACAAAACCTTTGTAATTTATTAGGTAATCCCTTAAGTTCCTTATTTCACTTTCGTTAAAATTTATTGGCACATGGCCACTTATGTACAAAATATCACAATCAAAGATTTCTTTTGAATCCAAAGAAACCAATTTTGGTTCATTGTCAAATTTTATCTCTGTTCTCTCAGAAATGTACCTCAGCAAATTCTTAACTGAATCTATATTGTTATACCAGTCGCCCCCTCTATACTTGACAAGTCCTATAGTTAAGCCGAAAAGGTCAGTAGACAAAATAAGAAAAAAGGCTATGAAAGTAACAAATTTATTCATAATTTTAGAGGAGGGCGGTAGCCCTCCTTATTTTTTTATAATCCTTTCAATTCTTTCATTATATCAGGTGCCTTTCCTGCACTGAATAGAACATCCTTGTTCTTGTGGGAGTAAAGTTTTACCATCTCATCTCTTGCAGGTCCTAGATACTTTCTAGGATCAAACTCCGAAGGATTCTCATAGAATATTTTTCTTATCGTAGCAGTCATTGCTAATCTTGAATCTGTATCAACATTAACTTTACACACGGCTGATTGTGCTGCTTTTTGGATTTGGTCTTCTCTCACACCTGCTGTGCTATCCATCTTACCACCATACTTATTGATCATCTCAACATACTCTGGTGGTACTGACGAAGCACCATGCAAAACGATTGGGAAGCCGGGTAACTTTTCTTTCACTTTTTCCAATATATCAAGTCTAAGTGGTGGTATACTTTCACCAGGCTTTACCTTAAACTTGTAAGCACCATGACTCGTACCTATTGAAATAGCAAGAGAATCAACCCCCGTCCTCTTAACAAACTCTACAGCCTGATCTGGGTCAGTATAAATTGACTTCGCAGCAGATACATCTTCCTCAATTCCCGCCAATACCCCAAGCTCTCCTTCCACTGTAACATCATATTGATGCGCAAAATCAACTACCTTTTTCGTTACCGCGACATTTTCCTCATACGGTAAATAAGAACCATCTATCATCACTGAAGAAAAACCATTCTCTATACAATCCTTCGCAAGCTCAAAAGTATCACCATGATCTAGGTGTAACGCTATCGGTATTTCACCTAATCCATTTTTAGCCGCTAACTCCTTCGCGAATTCAACAGCGCCCTTACCAAGATACCTCAAAAGCGTTTGATTAGCATACTGCCTCGCTCCCTTTGAGACTTGCAATATAACAGGTGACTGAGTTAGCACGCAAGCAGTCAAAATTGCCTGAAGTTGCTCCATGTTGTTGAAGTTGTAAGCTGGCACAGCAAACCCCTTCTGATAGGCATGCTTAAACATCACTTTGGTATTGTAAAAACCCAATTCGGTGTAATGGACCATAACTTCTCCTCCTTTTTTTGAAATCATTATAATTGAAAAAACAGCCAATTTCAAATTATAAGGATTGATAAGTTGTTGGATTGACCATAAAAACCTAATTTTTGAACCTAATAAATTACTCACATTTTTTAGTGTTTAGGATACTTTTTTAGTAAAATCACTTAAGAGTGCAGAGATGCGTAGCATCTCTGCGATAAAATGGGTGAGTTGGGTGGGGGTGCTTAATAGCACATCGTGCTTAATAGCACTTTCTTAATTAAGAGATTAAAATACTCCTTATTAATATATTCCGGAGAGTGAAGAGAGGTGAAACCTCTTGGAGGCAGAGCCTCTCTACAACAAATAGGGGGGGAGGGTGGGAGTGCTAAAATTGATTTCTTCTGAAAGAAATAAAAACAGGTATAACAGGTATAACCTGACCTGACAGGCAATAGCCTGTTTTTCAACAGCCTCTCTCTTATTTGAACTCCGAATATACCAATGTGTATAATTTAATTTGATAAAAGTTAACAAAAATTTAATGCAAACTCAAAGCCAATGGGAGTTAGATATACCTTATGAAGTTTTTTATTGAAACATACGGGTGTCAGATGAACATATCGGATTCTTTTGAACTCAGAAATTTGCTTGAATCATCAGGACTAGTTTACACCGAAAATGAAAATGAAGCAGACACAATAATCTTAAACACCTGTAGTGTAAGAAACACAGCGGAGGAGAGAGTACTCGGTAGACTTGGGTACTTGAAAGGATTAAAGAAAAGCAAACCGAACTTGAAAATATTTGTTACTGGATGTATGGCTCAAAATTGGGGTGAAAAATTGTTAAAAGAAGCACCTCACATTAATGGCATATTCGGAACATACAACAGAAGCAAAATACTTGAAGCGATAAACGACACCCAAAACTATGTTGTAGACATAAAAATGGACAGATACGAATTTTTACCACCGACAATTGATTATATTTACCCATTCAAAGCATCCGTCACGGTTATACACGGATGTAACCACTCATGCACTTATTGTATAGTACCAAAAACAAGAGGCAAAGAAATCAGCAGACCTATAAAAGACATTGTTGAGGATATAAAAAAACTCATTGATAAAGGAGTTGTAGAAGTATTACTTCTAGGACAAAATATAAACTCCTATGGAAAAGATATAGGCACCTCATTCAAAGAACTACTGGAAGAAGTAAACAAAATTGAAGGACTCAGAAGAATAAGATTTTTAACATCACACCCCATTAACTTTAAAAGAGATTTAATTGACACTATAGCAGAGTTGGACAAAGTGTGTAGATACTTTCACCTACCATTTCAGAGTGGATCAAACAGAATACTCAAACTCATGAAAAGAGGATACACCCATGAATACTACATTGATATGGTAAATTACATAAGGGAGAAAATGCCGGATTCCTCAATATCAACTGATATAATAGTCGGTTTCCCTTCGGAAACCGAAGAAGATTTCAAGATGACACTCAAATTAGTTGAAGAAGTAAGATTTGACTTCTCGTACATGTTCATATTCAACCCAAGGGAAGGCACACCGGCAGCAACTATGCAAGATCAAGTACCTGAAGAAATAAAAACTGAAAGAATTCAAAGATTAATAAATCTACAACACTCTATAAGCAAGGAAAGTAATCAAAAAGATGTTGGCAAAACATTTGAAATTCTCGTGGAGGACAAGGGGAAATATGAAAATCAGTATATTGGTAGAACTTCATACAACAAGATCGTTGTTGTAAAATCAGAAGAAAATTTAATAGGCAAATTCGTAAATGTGAAGATACACAAACTCAGTGGCAGCACTTTGGTAGGGGAAATATTAGATGAAGCGCTAATAAAGTAAAGAAGGTGTAGGATTTTTTAACTCAATATTTTTTTAAGATGATAAAAAACTTCCTCAAGGGAGGAAGCATTTATTATAGGGTCTCTAGGTCTATAATCAACACTCTTACCAGCCAACTCTCTACTCCACCCTTCAACAAAACTACATGCTATTATCGGTTTATTAAACTGCCAGGCGTACGCGATTTCAGATAAAGTACCGGCACCCCCACCAATAACCACCACAACATCAGAAGAAAGTACATTAATGTAATTCCTAGCAAAACCAATACCTGTAGGTACAACTATACTGGCATAAGGTGTAGCATCATCAAGGTTATCAAAAGGTGTTATAGCAACACTGACACCACCAGCGTCTGAAGAACCTTTCGTCGCAGCATCCATAACACCATCGCGCCCACCAGTTACCAAAACCCATCCATTTTGAGCAATAAATTTACCAACTTCGTAAGCAATAGCGTTTTTTTCAGGGAAGAAGCCACTATCACCTATAACCAAAACTTGTTTTTTTCTACTCATGATTAGTCAAAACTAAGCCAAAAAGATCCACAAAATAATTAGCAGAAGAGTTGGGATACTTATTTGACAACTCGTTCAATACAGCTCTAGCAGATTTTTGATCACCTTTATAAGAATAAATCTTGCTAGCCCCAAGCATAGACACAGGAGCTAAATATGAATCAGGATAATTTTTGTAAATATACTCATAATTACTCAAAGCAGCATCTGAATTATCAAGGGATTCATAAGCCTGAGCGACATCAAAAATAGCAGTAACTCTCAAAAACACAGAAGGCGCATTCGTTGCTTTCGAATAATAATTCAACGAAAGATTATAAGAGTTACCTTCATTGTAATAAATATCTCCAAGCATGATATTAGCAATAGCAACTATATCATAATTTTTATTAACAGATGCAATCTCCTGAAGAGTATCAAAAAAATTCTTGAAAGACTCACTTTGTTTAGCACTATCTTTACTGCCGCTAAGATACTGCAAGTAAGATTTATCAAATTTCGTCTTCAAGGAATCCTCATAGTTTTTTTCATAAATGAAGTAAATACCTATACCCAACCCCACTAAAACAATTATACCTGAAACGACAGAAACGACCACTATATTATCTATACACCATTGATAAATATCAATGAAAAATTTTTTTAATTCCTTAAAATCCATAATTTATACCTCACTATTCTTTGGAAGTTTTTCTTTTCCTAACAACTTTTTCCTTTTTAGGAGCAGTTGGGACAACATTTATACCTTTTATCTTTAAAATGTCAGCAATAGTTCCCTTCTTAACTTCTGCTGGTTCTGAAATAACAAAATCCTTTTTAGCCTCATCTACAAGCCTCTTCTCATAATTTCTTATACTAAGTTCTATGACTTTATCCTCCGGTAAAACTTTAACAACTACTGCTTTGACAGGATCACCAACTTTAAATTTCTCAGAAAGCACTACACCTCTTTCCATTGAAGCTTGAGAGGACAAAATATAACCAGTAACACCATTACCAAGATCAACGATAAGCTTATCATCCCTGACATCAGAAACGACACCTTCAACTACGCTACCTCTCGGGTTTATCTCCTTGAATCTTTGCCATGGATTTCCCTCAAGTCTCTTCATGCTAAGAAACAACAATCTCTTCTCTTTACTTACCCTCGTTATGAGAGCCTCAACCATTTGCCCCTTTGAAAACAATTTTCTGATATTTGGAGATTCTTCATTCCAAGAAATTTCATTTCTTGGTAAAATACCTTCAACACCCTCTGCTATACCAACGAACATAACATTATCAGTTACAGTATTTATCCTACCTCTTATAACTTGACCTCTCTTGTATTTTTCTTCTATACCTTCCCATGGATCAGGCAACAACTGTTTAATACCTATTCTAACAAGCCTCTTTTCACTATCGTAATTTATTATCTTGCCCTTCACTACCTCACCAGGCTTCATTTCTGATTTAAGCGACCTGAATTTGTTATTCCATGAATAATCAGAAGACAATAAAACTCCCCTAACTCCATCCTCTAACTCAACCAATGCATACTTATCCCTAACAGAAATAATCCTACCAGATACTATATCCCCCTCTTTATGAGCATTTTGAAAATCAACAAAAGGATCCTTTTCTATCTGCTTCCTACCCACTCTTATAAAACCCTTTTCCACATTTATTGACAGCACCTTAACAGTAATACTATCACCTAAATGTACCAAACTATCCACATCCTCTATTCTCTTCCAAGACAAGTCACTAACAAACAAAACAGCATTGACACCCTCAACATCCAGGACAATATACTTTTGCGTAATTTTTTTAACAGTACCAGTAACTTCATCACCGACTTTTACATTAGCAAGGAACTCCTCTCTCTTCTTGCTAAGCTCTTCTTGAAGAAGAGCCCTTCTAGAAACCACAAACTGTCCTTCCTTCTTATTAACTACCTTAAAATCGAACTCTTTATTTAAATAAGTAAGGGGATCTTCTTTTATTTTACCTAATTCAACTTGAGAGGCTGGTAAAAACCCTTTAAGACCAGTACCTAAATCAACTAAAAAGCCCTTTAACACTTTAATTTTACTATCATTTACAGGTTGATCAACAAACAAAGCTTTAACGATTACACCTTTAACTGGCTCACCACTTGTAAATTTTTCTTTGAGTTCATTCAGTTTTTGCCTTCTATCAGCCTTAGTTTTAGATCCGATTATTCCTTGAGCATACTCTCCAATTATAGCAATTTCAACTTCATCACCAACATTAGGCTTCTGATCAAATTCTATAAGTGGTACACTAACCTCAGACTTAAAACCGCACTCAACAAAAACATCCCTCTCGCCAATATAAGCTACTCTACCTTTTACAATTTGACCTGAAGCAGCTTGAGAAACATCAAAAGAATCAGCCATACCCTCACCCAATAAACTTTTTAGTTATTCTAAAACTACAACATTCATTATGTCAAACACACTCAACTCTGTTCAAAAAATCTTGTGTCCTGGACACCTTGTGCTAAATAGCACATTGTGCTAAATAGCACTTTATGCTTGAAGCATTTTCTTATTTATGTTTAAGCAATTTCTCTTATAAGGGTTAAGGGAGGCTACGCCTCCCTTATAACTTTAGGGTGGGCGGGTGGGAATTGCTAAAAGCAATGTACTAAATAGCATTTATTAATGCTTTAAAGTATTCCTAAATCAATAATCACTTACAGGGTTAAGGGATACGAAGCATCCCCGATGCCAAGCATCCCCGATGCCAAGCATACTTTACTTAATCTACAATTACAGTTAGAATTCGTTTTTTATTATTCCTTATTCGTAAGGATAATTCATGAATTGCCCCTACTTTTCTCTCAAAGGCTCTTTGCGGCATAAACCTCAAAGGTGTCACCCAAACCAATCAAATGCTGGTAAAATCCGATAAAAGGAACAAACAATTTACTATCCGTGACTCTCTCGGGATGAAATCCTGTGTTAACGACTCTTCTTACTTTATAACCATTTCTTTCGAGAAGTTTAATCATACCATCCAACGAAAATTCGTATAGGTGATCTTCAGGAATAATTGAGTAATACTTTTTAGGTCTCAAAGAAGCCGTAAAACCCCTTCCATTAGGTGTAGAAATAGCTAATATCCCACCATGCTTGAGCATCCCCCAAACTTTCTTCAAAACTTCTTCAACATTAGGTAAATGTTCTATAACGAAAAACATTGTCACGACATCAAACATTTCATTAGTAGTGTATTCAAAGAAATTACTGATTACAACATCATTTCTAACACTATCTGGTAGCAAATGTAATACATACTTATTGAAATCTACACCTCTTACCTTAAATCCTCTCGATTTAGCAGTATCAAGAAATATCCCACTTCCACACCCAACATCAAGAAGTTTCTTTTTAACTTGTGACTTGATAAAATCAGCAACATGGCATCCACTACAAGTCAAATTTTTGCATTTATAACATGTGCTCTCTCGTAAATACAAATTTTCAATTATTTCAATCCTTCTAACTGCCACTTTTCTTAAATCATCTAAATCATTAGATAAATCCCTGCCGTACCTCTTTTTGTATCTCTCAAAAAAATAGTTCTCACTGTAGATACCTTTTATATTCTCATAGTACTCCATTAGATTAGGTCTCTGAAGGGTACCACAATTTTTACACCTCAATAAATTAGTCCAAACTTCTTCTAGCGCTTGAGAGTTACAAGCTACACATTTCATAAAAAGTATTTTTTATATAGTGAATTTATTCTCTCAAGCCCCCTCTCTATTGTCCTATTGTCAGCTGCAAAAGATAACCTAAAGTGTGTATCCCTCTCAGAAAAAACATTTCCCGGTATTATCAATATACCCTCCTTAACACACTCCTCAACGAATTCCCTAGGTGGTATTCTCGTATTTTTAGGTGAAGGGAATATATAAAACGCCCCTTCAGGCTTGATAACATCAAAGTTATCCTTGAGCCCCTCATAAACAAGATCCCTTTTTTCTTTATAAGAATGAATATAATTTGACATATCAACATCAAGAGCCTTCAAAGCTGCATATTGAGCAAACGAAGGAGCACAAACAAAAGTATACTGCTGAAGTTTTATCATCTCCTTTATTATATCTTTAGGACCTAGAGCATACCCAATTCTCCAACCTGTCATCGCGTATGTTTTTGAAAAGCCACCTAGTAAAACTGTCTTTTCAGGGTAAATTGATGAAATAGAAAAGAAGTTACCATCATAAATAAATTCATCATATATCTCATCAGATATAACAATTAGATCATATTTTTTTGCAACATCATGAACAACTTCAATATCCTGTTTAGTTAGAACTTTACCAGTAGGATTGGCAGGCGTGCTTATAATAATGATTTTCGTTTTATCAGTTATAGCAGATTCAATAACTTTTCTTTTGTTAAAGAGCGAGAAATCAGGGTAAGTATCAATAATAATTGGCTTACCACCAAAAAGATTAACAAGGTGTTTATACATCACAAAGTAAGGATCAAAAATCAAAACTTCATCCCCGGGATTAATGAGCGAAAGCAAAACCAAAGTTAACCCACCAGAAACCCCAGAGGTTATAATACACTCATCAACTACATAATTCGTACCTCTTTTTTTGTTAACAAAACTAACAACTTTTTCCCTCAGTGGCTCTATACCTTGAGTAACTGTATACTTGTTTAAGCCACTATTTATGGCATTTATAGCTTCCTCTTTTACAACATCAGGTATATCAAAATCAGGCTGACCAATACTGAGATTTATCGGATCCTTAATTTTAAGAGCAAGGTCAAACACCTTCCTTATGCCAGAAGAATCCACCATCTTACTCTTACTAGATATAAAATCTTTTACATCTTTCATAAAACTAAATTATAATTTCTTATTGGATTAATATTCCAACTGAGTATTAACAGTTAACTTGTTTCCCCTTTTGTAGACAGATTTTTTACACTCCAAAGGTCAAAAATTGCTAAAGAAACTTTTCAAAGCAAGGATTGCGTTTTCTTAATCCACAAAAATAATCGTTATTGCGTTACAATTTCAGCATACTGCACTCACAGTCACCACCAAGTTTAACAAACCGACGGTTTAGTAAACCAACGGCTTCGCAAAAAAGGAGTGTCCCAAATTTGACTATGTCTCCAAACTGTAGCATATTTCAAACAAAAGAGGATACCGTTTAGAGGAGTTATGGATACACTCCTAATTATTCTGCCTTACCCCCCTGTCATTCTGCCTTTTCCCCGTCATTCTGCCTTTCCCCATGTCATTCTGTCTTCCTCTAGTCATTCTGCCCATTCCTTTGTCATTCTGAACGAAGTGAAGAATCCCTCTGAGCGATTTTGTTGAAAAACAGGCTAGGCCTGCTTCTTTCTTTTTAAGAATTAGCATCATTACTTTAAGCAATTCCCGCCTACCCACCCAATTTCATGGAGAGGGAGTTACACCTCCTCTCCACTCCCTAGAGCAATTTGAATAAAAAGTGTAAAAGCATTTAATTAAGAAGGTGCTATGAAGCACAAGGTACTATAAACACCAAAGATTTTTGATTAGGGAAAAACGAATTTTAATTGTAATTGCAGGTTAAGTAACGAAGTTAATCCTGTAAGCACTTTTTTTCAGGAAGGAAATTGCGCACTCAAGAGTGAAGAGAGGCGGAGCCTCTCTTCAACTAACTAGGGTGGGTGGGCGGGACCACTAAAAGTAATTTGTGCTTTATTCCTCTAATTAAAGCGAAGAATCCCATTGAACGGAGTGAGATTCCTCGCTTCGCTTGGAATTGACAGTAAAAAGGACAGATGGACTAATTGTACAAATTACAGAACAGAATTTTGGAATACTCCATCTAAAGTTGATTTCTTAACAAGATTAACTTTATCATTTTTGAAGTTTAAAGAGGTTTGTTATGAAAGTTAGAGCTTCAGTAAAACCGATATGTGACAAATGCAAAGTAATAAAGAGGAAAGGTAGGGTTATGGTCATCTGCGAAAATCCTAAACACAAGCAAAGGCAAAAAGGAGGTAGGATCTCATGGCACGTATAGCAGGTGTTGAATTACCCAATAAAAGGCTCTTAGTCGCTCTTAGGTATATTTATGGAGTTGGCAAGTCGCTTGCTTACAGTATACCTAAAAAATTAGGTATAGATCCAAACAAAAAGATTTCTGAATTAACAGAAGAAGAACTCGCAAAACTAAAAAACGAAATAGAAAAAAATTACAAGGTAGAGGGTGATCTTAGGACTGAAATCAGATTGAACATTAAACGCTTAATAGAAATTGGGTGTTACAGAGGTATAAGACATAAGAAAGGTTTACCAGTAAGAGGGCAAAGAACAAAAACCAACGCAAGAACAAGAAAAGGACCAAGAGCCCACAAGATAGGCAAGAAGAAAAGTAGTTAATTATGAAAGGTAAAAGGGTATTGGTAATTTCCCTTACCGTAATATTTTTGTTATTGCTTCTGCTTTTTTTAGTGTTAGATAAGGGAGAAGTTAAGTTTAGGAAAAACGAGAAGGAATTCCTCTTTGGTAACTTTTCCGGGACTAATGTTTCTTTTATAAAAATCTTCTTTAGGGATTACTACGAAAGAGATAAAGTTTTTGATTATACAACCTTTAAGAGCAATGATTGTTGGTATGTAAGTTATTCCAACATAGTAGACCGAATTGACCAAAAACTTGGTAACTTCATGGCAAACATACTGTCAGATATAGAGAAGATTGACACTTTAACAAATGAATTACCATCAGATGCTATTGATACCTTCGGTATCAGTAAACCGAATGCCATAATAACTTTTGATATTGGCAAAAAGACCAACAAAATAATAGTTGGTAACTTAACTCCAACGAAAGATTACTACTATTCGGTAGTTAATGATAATACGAATACCTTCTATCTCATATATGCCTACAAAATAGATAATCTTCTAAAGTATCCTTATGAAATGAGGGACAAAAATATATTAACAAAGGAATGGACAACAAACATAATCAGTATAGAATACCGCCCTCTAAATTCAGACCAAGAATTTCTCTTTACAAATAGAAACAGAAATTGGTACTCAATCAAACCAAGTGAAAAGGAGATTGATAGTATATACATTGAGAATTCATTTCTCAAAGACTTAAGGAGTATAAACATATCAGTATTTGTAGATGACAAGAAAGCTAGAAGTGAACTGTTAAAAAATACTCCCAAAGGATACATAAAACTTCACAATTTTACAAATACCTTTGTATTACAGGTACTAAAGGTAGAAAACACTAACATTTATTGCTATGACCCCCAAAGGGATCTAGTTTTCGGAATTGACTATGAATCATCCTATTACCTATTCAGTTCTCCGTTTGAAAAATTTTTGAAAGTAACAAATAAATGAGGTGGGTATGAGATGTGTTGTAATAATGGCAGGTGGTAGAGGTGAAAGATTTTGGCCAAAAAGTAAGTCAGCATACCCAAAACAATTTCTAAACCTTATAGGTAACAAATCCATGATAAGGATGGCATTTGAAAGGAGTTCAGAGATAGTCGATAAAGAAAATATATTTATAATAGCATCAGAGTATTTGATACCACTTATAAAAGAACATATACCCGAGATAGACTACGAGAACTTAATAGTAGAGCCAATGCCTAAAAATACCGCAGCAGCTATAGGACTAGCCGCAATAAAAGTAAGGCAAATGCTAGGCAATGCCACAATGTTTGTTACACCATCAGATCACTACATTGATGAAACTGATAAGTTTCTTGATACCATTGAAACAGGATTTAATTCAGCAGAAAAGTACCTATCACTAATAACATTAGGTATAAAGCCAACAAGACCAGAAACAGGCTACGGATACATAGAGATAGGGAACATTGTAGATACATTCAACAACATCAATGTCTTTGAAGTAAAGAGATTTGTAGAAAAGCCAGACCAAAAAACAGCAATGAATTATCTAGGATCAGGCAAATTCTTCTGGAATAGTGGGATGTTTATATGGAAGGTATCAGTAATATTAGAAGAAATATCAAAATACATGCCAGAATTGTATGAAACACTAACAGAAATAGAAGAAGTTATCGGAGAAGAGGAGGAAAAAGAAGTAACAATCAGAGAATTTAACAAACTCCAATCAATATCAATTGATTACGGAGTAATGGAAAAGAGCAGTTCAGTGCTGTGCGTAAAAGGCGACTTTGTTTGGGATGATATAGGTTCATGGGGAGCAGTGTACAGACTAAACGAAAAGGATGAAAACAACAATTTCATAAAAGGTAATACCGTAACTTTTGATGTTACAAACAGTTTAATTTGGGCTGACAATGTCGGGGTTGTTGCCGTGAGTTCCGTTGAAAATATGATAATTGTCAAGGAAGGCGACAATGTTCTAATAACCAAACTTGATAAAGACCAAACGGTAAAAGAGTTAATAAACCTTATGAAAGACAAGGATAAATACAAAAAGTATTTGTAATTTAAGTTACATTAGGCCATGTATTGAGGTATAGGTAACCCAAGTTTTTCTCTTATGGTCTTCTCAAGTTTAAGTAATAAATCTGGTTTAGATTCCAAAAGTGCTATAGCGTTATCAATCCCATTGCCAAGTTTCTCTTCTCCATAGTAATACCAATTACCACTTTTCTTTATGATATCAAGTTCGGTCCCCATGTTGATGATATCATAAGATTTCGATATACCCTTACCATAAAATATAGCTATATCTGCTACTCTAAAAGGTGGAGCAACCTTATTCTTTGATACCTTTACCTTACACATCATACCTATAACATCTTCCCCCTTCTTAATATTTTCAGCCTTTTTTGTTTCAATTCTCATTGAAGCGTAATACTTCAAAGCAGTACCACCAGTTGTTGTTTCTTGTGGTCCCCCATAAGAAAACCCTGTAGATATCTTCATTCTCAATTGATTTGTAAAAACTACAGCAACATTTGATTTTGAAGCAATTGAAGTTATTTTTCTCATTGCTTGACTCATCAACCTAGCTTGAATGCCTATCGTAGCATCTCCTACTTCAGCATCTATCTCAACTTTCGGCACAAGTGCCGCAACAGAATCAACAACAATTATATCAACAGCATTACTCCTTATAAGGGTTTCCATTATATTTAGCGCTTGTTCACCAGATTCAGGCTGAGATATTATGAGTTCATCAAGATTAACACCTATTGTTTTAGCATATATTGGATCTAAAGCATGTTCAGCATCGATAAATGCTGCTATACCACCTTCTTTCTGAGCTTCTGCTATAACATGTAAGCATAGTGTTGTCTTACCAGAAGATTCATGCCCGTAAATCTCCGTTATCCTACCCCTCGGTATACCACCTATTCCAGTTATATGATCAACTGCCAAAGATCCAGTAGATATAGCTTTCACTTTCTCAACTGGCTGATCCTCACCAAGTATCATTATTGAGCCCTCACCATAATTCTTTTTTATCCTGCTTATAGCTTCTAAGAGAGCTTTCCTTTTCACATCCTTATCATCGTTTTCCATACCTTCCTCCAACATGTAAAGATTAAAACTAAAGATAACAATTTATCAAAAAAAAACTGAACCTAATAAAAAATTTTTTTATTTTTTATTTTTCCTTTCGTTGGGGCGGTTCAAAACCGCCCATACAATTAAAATTATTCTTTATTTCTTCCTATCAAGCAATCCAAGAATCATCCGTACAATTAAAATTCGTTTTTTATTTTTCTCGTTAGGGTAATTCAAAAGTTGTCCGTACTTACCTAATCAAAAATCTTTGGTGCTTATAGCACTTTTTTATTCAAATATTCTTGAGAGTGAAGAGAGGCTACACCTCTCTTGATAAAATAGGGTTGGATGGTGCCACTTAAAGTAATGTGCTAACAGCACCTTGTGCTTATAGCACTTCTTAAAGAGGATCTATGAAGGTGTTGGAAGGCGTAGCATTCCAACATCAAAAATGGGCAGGTGGGTGGGGCTACTAATAGTAATGTGTTTAATAGCACTTTGTGCTAATAGCACTTTGTGCTTGATAGAACTTTCTCATTATTCCGGAGAGTGAAGAGAGGTGAAACCTCTCTACATTAATTGGGTGGGTGGGAGTGCTTAAAGTAATTTGTGCTAAATAGAATATTTTTAATAGGTGCTTATAGCACCTTGTGCTTAAAGCACCTCGTGCTTATAGCACCTCGTGCTTAATAGTACTTGTTTGAGTAACACATTTTTAACAAAAAACAGGGTAGTTGGAATGCTTAATAGCACTTTTTTAATTAAGTGTTTAAGGCATTGTGCACTTAATAACCCTTTAATAACTAAAAGGTGTTGGAAAGCTTCGCTTTCTAACAGTAAGATAGGCGGGCGGGACTACTTAAAGTAATGTGCCAAATAGCATTTTCTTATAGTTTAATCTAATAACTTGCTATACAAAGAAGTTTTAATCAAGTATTCAGAACAACCAAACTTCCCTAATCAAAAATCTTTATTAAAAAGTTAATAGATTGACTATAAGTGATAAAAATAAGTATCAAAAACTTTTTGTTTCTATCCACATTTTCACCGTTGAATTTCTAAATCTCTCTAATTTGATTAAAATGCTCAAAAAACTATATACTCAACCTAGGAGGGCAAAAATGAAAAAGTATACCTTGACAATAGGAGTATCATTTTTTTCATTCTTACTAATAATGAATTCATATTCATTACCTCTTTTTGATATAGCAGAAGTTGAATTGACTGACACAAAGCAACAAAGAAACTTCGTATTCACAGACAGAGTAAACGGATACTTTGAAGGTAGAACATTCGCCTACGCCGTAGGTGAAGGATACAAGATAGGTAATACCGTCATATTCAGAGATTTCCTATCTACAAAAGATGACAAGCCACTCAACAGAAGAGAAGCAAAAGCCATGAGATTATACCCATCAGAATTTGAAACAGAATTCGGAGATGCTCAAGAAAAGATGTACCTAATCCAAAACAAACAGTA